>Ga0256847_1001377_pt1 | contig 12576 bp, 13 predicted proteins | sample TeddybearmetaG_FD_189099 | JGI IMG/M metagenome (GOLD analysis project Ga0256847, IMG submission 189099) | Hydrothermal vent microbial communities from East Pacific Rise, Pacific Ocean - Teddybear | ecosystem: Environmental > Aquatic > Marine > Hydrothermal vents | place: Pacific Ocean: East... | reverse complement strand
AGGAAGCTCCGACTAATTGTTGAATGGCGCTACGCCCCCAGCAGATTCAGATTTTGCCATGAGCGCTTCCTTTTGCGCAGCAATCAACCTGTCTCTTTTGCTAAATCGAACGGGATAGCTATAATGGTGCTCAGGTAATGGGTAATACTGGCATTACCTGGACAGGGGGTAAATATTAAAACCGCAACTAGTAAACTAACCAGGAAGTATCAGGCGACTATTCCTGAGCCCGTGCGGCAATTACTTCATCTGAATGCGGGGGATGAGATCGCTTTTGACATTGAGGGTGATGATGTCCATCTCCGTAAAGCGAGACCTCTCGATCTTGTATTTGCACAGAGTATTGAAGGCACCTTGAGCGAGTGGGCATCGGAAGCGGATGAAGAGGCATACCGTGACCTTTGAGGCTTTTGATGTGGTCGTCGTACCGTTTCCGTTTACTGATAGAACAACCACCAAGCGACGCCCTGCGCTGGTTTTATCTGATGCAGGTAACTTTAATAAACGGGTGGGCCAGTCAGTGTTGGCGATGATTACCAGTGTCGGAAATTCGGGTTGGTCTTTGGATGTCAATATTCAGGATTTGGATACCGCCGGGCTTCCTTCACTATCGGTGGTGAGGATGAAGCTTTTTACTCTGGATGATAAACTGGTTATTCGTAAAATTGGGGCCTTGGCTATACAGGATCGTTCTGCGGTATCTGCTGCACTTCGACGGTTACTGAATATGTAAGTCATGCGTGTTTGATTTAACACGGGGCGCGCAGAGCACAGCACCTGGGTCCGGGATTGTTCCAAACAACTACTCTACAGTTACCGATTTAGCAAGATTGCGTGGTTGATCCACGTCTGTGCCTTTAAGCACCGCAACGTGATAGGCCAGAAGCTGCAAAGGCACGGTGTATACCACTGGCGCAAGAATATCGTGCACGCCGGGAACCGTGATCACTGTAATACCAGCTTCTTTTTTGAAACTGGCGCCTTTATCTGCGAATACAAATAATTCCCCGCCCCTTGATCTGACAACCTCAAGATTGGCCTGCAACTTTTCCAGCAAATCATTGTTAGGTGCAACTGCAACGACGGGCATATCTTCGTCTACCAACGCCAGAGGTCCATGTTTTAGTTCTCCTGCCGGATAACCTTCTGCATGGATATAGGATATTTCTTTCAGCTTAAGTGCGCCTTCCATCGCAATCGGAAACTGCTGCCCACGGCCCAGAAAAAGTGCGTGGGGCTTGTCGACAAATTGTTCTGCCAATTTGCAAATTACGCTATCAAGACCCAGGGTCTGTTCAAGAATATCTGGTAATTTTTCCAGAGCAGCTACCAGCTCCGCTTCTTTTTCATCAGCAAACCCCTGTCTGCGCGCCAGCAATATGCTAAGTAATAGCAGATCCACCAATTGCACCACAAATGCCTTGGTAGACGCCACACCAACTTCCGTTCCGGCTTCCAGTAACAGCGTGAGATCTGTTTCCCTTACCATGGAACTAGTGGGAACATTACAAATTGCCAGACTGTGCGCAAAACCAATTTCTTTTGCCATTCGCAGTGCAGCCAGTGTATCCAGCGTTTCACCGGACTGGGAAATAGCAACAAACAAGCTGTTCGGAATTACTGCAACTTTGCGATAACGAAATTCACTGGCAACCTCTACCTGACAGGGAATACCTGCAAGGTCTTCTATCCAGTATTTGGCAACCGACGCAGCCAGGTAACTGCTGCCACAGGCTACCAGCGTAACTGCTTTTACGGAATCGAAAATGACGCCAGCACCTACCCCAAACGCTGCTTCCAGCACTTTTCCACCACCAATACGACCTTGCAAAGTATCGGCAACTGCCTGGGGTTGTTGATGGATTTCCTTCTGCATGAAGTGGCGATAATTACCTTTATCGTGGTCGTCATGATCCGCTTCGATGCGCACAGTAGAACGTACTACTGATTCTTCAAGCATATTCCAGATGGTTACAGATTCGGCGGTAATTTCTACGAGGTCACCTTCCTCCAGAAAAATGAACCGGTCTGTTACCGGGCGCAGCGCCAGCACATCGGAAGCAATGAAATTCTCCCCGATACCTATACCAACAACCAGCGGACTGCCCGCCCGACAGGCAACAATGCGATCAGGAGATTCACTGGAAATTACACCCAGGGCATACGCTCCCACCAGTCTTTTTACAACGCCTTTAACAGCAGCAAGCAACGAACCTGCATCCGCCAGACTTGCATCGATAAGATGCGCTATTACTTCGGTGTCTGTTTCTGATTCAAATTCGTAGCCTTTTTCTATCAGCTCTTTCTTTAACTCCTGGTAGTTTTCCAGTATTCCATTGTGAACGATACTTATCCGCGACCCCGAGTTATGCGGGTGTGCATTCTTTTCACTGGGTTCACCATGCGTCGCCCAACGGGTATGGCCAATACCAACATTTCCTTTCAGGTTCTCAGCACGAACCTTTTTAACCAGCGCTTTCACTTTTCCCAGAGAGCGCACGCGATGCAATTTTCCGTTCTGTATTACAGAAATTCCCGCAGAGTCGTAACCGCGGTACTCAAGCCGTTGCAAGCCCTCCAGTAAGATGTTGGGTATTTGTCTGTGCGCTACCGCGCCTACAATGCCACACACTTCTACTTCTCCTTCACTTTTTGTTTGGCCGGCGGCGACCATCCTTTGATATTGCGTTGTTTTCCACGCCCTACCGCCAACTCATTTTCTCCAACATCTTTATTAAGGGTGGATCCCGCCGCTAAAAAAGCATTATCTTCAATGGTTATCGGTGCAACCAGGGTGGAGTTGGAACCTACAAATACGCCATCGCCTATGTTGGTCTGGTGTTTATTCAAGCCATCATAGTTACAGAAAATTGTACCGGCACCGATGTTGGAATCCGCTCCTACCCTGGCATCCCCAAGATACGCCAGATGAGAAGCTTTGGTGTTCGCTCCTAATCGTACATTCTTTGTTTCAACAAAATTTCCAATCTTTACCTTATCCGCCAGTTCTGTACCTGGGCGAATTCTGGCAAACGGGCCAATGTTGCATTCATTGGCAATTCGCGCGCCCTCAATAACAGTGTTAGCCTGAATAGTTACACCATCGCCAATATGAGAGTTTCGTATCACCACGCCCGGCTCAATTGTCACTCCATTACCAAGCACAACCTCGCCTTCAAATACAACATTGCAATCAATAAAGCAGTCCTCTCCAACGCTGAGCTGTCCCCTCACATCAATACGCGCCGGGTCTGACAATGCAACCCCTGCCTTAAGTAGATTAAGAGCGCAGCGATATTGGAAATACCTTTCACTTCTGGCAAGTTCAATTCGGTCATTTATGCCCATAAACTCTTCGGCATTTTCAGCGACAACGCACTCGATCTGTATTCCCTGCTGCACCGCAGCGGCAACTATGTCGGTTAAATAAAGCTCACCCTGCGCATTGTGGGGTGTCAGCCCTGCCAGAAACTGATGCAATTTTTTCGCAGATACAAAGTATATCCCGGTGTTTATTTCGCTAACGGCCTTTTGCGATTCACTGGCATCACTCTCTTCTACAATTTCACATATATTGTCATTCGCATCGCGTATGATCCGGCCAAGCCCAAAAGGGGTTGCAGGTATTGATGTAACCAGACGCATTGGTGTCGGGTCATCTTCCCTGTATGCCACACAGGACTTGAGTGTTGAAACACCAGCCAGAGGCACATCGCCATACATAACCAATACATTCGAATCTGGAGTTACGTCCGGAAGCGCGACTTGTACCGCGTGCGCAGTGCCTTTCTGTTCTTTCTGGTGAACCCAGTTGATATCATCGGAAGCCGCAAAATATTCACGGATTTGCGCGCTACCAAAGCCACATACTACGTGAATCTGTTTCGGCTTAAGCGTGCGCACGCTATCAAGAACATGGGCGAGTAACGGTTTCCCCGCTAAAAGATGCAGAACTTTGGGTAACTGCGATTGCATTCGCGTCCCGCGTCCTGCGGCCAGTATAATAACTTCGAGCGCCAAGGGCTTGCCTGAAGACATAATCCATGTGTCCTAACAGCAGAAACAGGAATTATAGGGCTCCCAGACAAAAAAGGGGTGATTCAAATCACCCCTTTTACACTGATTTCGTACGAATTACCTACCTTCTGTGCTTTCTGAGCTCATCCAGCGTGCGTAATCTGGCTGTTGCCTCTGCCAATTGAGCGGTTGCAACCGAAAATTCGAACTCCGCACCCTGGTCGGCGATCGCTTTTTCAGCGGCCTCTTTTGCCTCAATTGCTGCAACTTCATCCACATCATCGGCCCGCAGCGCAGTATCTGCAAGAATTGTGGTAATACCGGGTTGTACTTCCAGAAAGCCGCCTGAGGCAAAAAACACTTCTTCTTCACCATTATCCATAAGCAGGCGAACCGGTCCCGGCCTCAAGCCCGTTAAGAGTGGTGCATGTCCGGGCATAATACCCAGCTCTCCAAGGGTACCCGTAGCAACAAGCATGGTTACGCGACCGGAAAAAATCTCTTCCTCTGCGCTGACAATATTGCAATGCATGGTCATAGCCATTGTTTAGTTCTCCTGATAAGCCATGCCGTTAAAGGGTTTTAGCCTTTTCTACAGCATCTTCAATGGTGCCTACCATGTAGAAAGCCTGTTCCGGCAGGTCATCGTGGTCTCCGTCCAGAATGGCCTTAAAGCTGCGCACCGTATCCTCCCGACTTACATATACACCGGGGTTGCCGGTAAAAATTTCCGCAACAAAAAAGGATTGCGAGAAAAACTGCTGAACTTTTCTGGCACGATAAACGATGGTTTTATCTTCTTCGGACAGCTCATCCATACCCAGAATCGCGATAATGTCCTTGAGTTTGTTATAGCGCTGCAATATCTGCTGCACACCCTGGGCAACCGCGTAGTGTTCCTCGCCAACAACCAGAGGGTCGAGCTGGCGGCTGGTTGAATCCAGCGGATCCACCGCAGGGTATATACCCAGATCGGTAATAGCCCTGGAGAGGGTTACTGTAGAATCCAGGTGCGCAAAAGTGGTTGCAGGAGACGGGTCGGTTAAATCATCGGCTGGTACATATACCGCCTGTACCGAAGTAATTGAACCGGTTTTAGTGGTAGTTATACGCTCTTGAAGTGCGCCCATTTCCGATGCCAGTGTAGGCTGGTAACCCACTGCAGAAGGCATACGACCTAACAGGGCGGATACTTCTGTTCCTGCCAGCGTGTAGCGATATATATTGTCAATAAAGAGCAATACGTCCCGCCCTTCGTCACGAAAGTTTTCTGCCATCGTTAAACCGGTGAGTGCAACACGCAAACGATTGCCCGGAGGCTCATTCATCTGTCCAAACACCAGTGAAATTTTGTCCAGTACGCCAGATTCTTCCATCTCGTAGTAAAAATCGTTTCCTTCACGAGTACGCTCGCCAACACCGGCGAAAACAGAAAGCCCGGAGTGCTCTGTAGCTATATTTCGAATCAACTCAAGCATGGTTACAGTTTTTCCTACACCTGCACCACCAAACAACCCCACTTTACCCCCTCGGGCGAAAGGACAGATAAGGTCAATTACCTTAATGCCGGTTTCCAGCAGGTCATTACCACCTTTCTGGTCTTCATAACTGGGTGCTTCCCGGTGAATAGGCATTAAGTTGCCTTCAATTGGACCTTTTTCATCGATAGGCTCACCGAGAACATTCATGATACGACCTAGCGTTCCGGCACCAACGGGTATAGATATAGGCGCCCCGGTGTTTACCACCGCAAGGCCTCTGGCCAATCCGTCTGATACGCCCATAGCAATGGTACGCACAACCCCGTCACCCAACTGTTGTTGAACTTCCAGTGTTACCTCGGCACTACTTACGCGTAAAGCGTCATATATTCTGGGCACTTCCGCACGCTCAAATTCCACATCTACAACAGCGCCGATAACCTGTACTATTCGCCCGCTACTCATTTGTCTGCCTCTTCTCTTGTTTGTTTTGCCCTGTATTTACACAGGCACATAAATTAATAATCTTTTTACCAAAATTAGCTCTTCACCCGCCGCAGGCGCTCTACACAGCCGAGGCACCACCCACTATTTCTGCGATTTCCTGGGTAATGGCGGCCTGGCGAACGTTGTTATACAAAAGTGTCAGTTCATCAATCAGGCTGCCTGCATTGTCAGTGGCATTTTTCATCGCCATCATTTTTGCCGCCTGCTCACACGCACTGTTTTCCACAACTGCCTGATAAACCTGGGATTCGATATAGCGCTGGATCAGACTTTCTATCAACTCCCTTGCATCGGGTTCATACAAATAGTCCCAACGATGCTTGATTTCTTCGTCATCATCAGGAAGTAAAGGCAGAAGCTGATTGATTTCCGGTGTCTGCGTCATAGCGCTTTCAAAGTTATTGGACGCCACATACAAACGGTCAATTTCACCGCTTTCATAAGCATCAATCATGACCTTAACGCTGCCAATCAGGTCGTTCATGGAGGGTGTTTCACCCAGATGGCTAATAGTCGCCGTAACTTCACCACCAAAAGCATTAAAGAACGAGATTGCCTTGTTGCCCACCAGTCCAAACTGGGAATCTATACCTTTGGCTTTCCACTCGACCATATCCTTAACCAGGGTACGAAACAGATTGACGTTTAGCCCACCACACAAACCCTTGTCTGTGGAAATTACGATATAACCTACTTTCTTTACTTCGCGATCTTCCATAAAGGCATGGCGATACTCCGGTGCAGAGTTGGCCAGGTGCCCGATTACAGCACGAATTCTTGTTGCATAAGGTCGCCCCTCACGCATGCGGTCCTGGGTTTTGCGCATTTTACTCGCAGCAACCATTTCCATCGCACTGGTAATCTTTTGCGTATTCTGGATACTGCCAATCTTGTCCTTTATTTCTCTTGCGGCCGCCATTTTTTAACCTGCGAACCTGCTGCCAGATTTAAAGGCGTCTACTGCTGCCGTTAACTCTTCAACAATATCCTTATTGTGCGCCCCTGTTTCATTAATTTTGCTTACAAAATCTGCGTGTTCGGACTTCATATATGCCAGTAATTCTTCTTCGAAATCCAGCACCTGGTCCACAGGCACATCTGCCAGGTAACCTTCACTTACGGCAAACAGGGATATACCCATTTCCGCTACCGACATTGGAGAATATTGCTTCTGTTTCATTAGTTCGGTAACGCGCTCACCGTGTTCCAGCTGACGCCGAGTCGCATCGTCCAGGTCAGATGCAAACTGCGAAAAAGCAGCCAGCTCGCGATACTGCGCCAGAGCCAGCTTGATACCACCGCTTATTTTGCGCATGAAGGGGACCTGTGCTGAACCACCAACACGAGAAACAGATATACCCGGGCTCATTGCCGGCCTGATACCAGCGTTGAAAGAATCCACCTCCAGAAAGATCTGTCCATCTGTAATCGAAATAACGTTTGTCGGTACAAAGGCTGAAATATCTCCCGCCTGAGTCTCTACAATCGGTAATGCAGTAAGTGAGCCGGTTTTGCCTTTAACTTCCCCGTTAGTAATCGCCTCGATATACTCAACGTTTACCCGCGCCGCTCTTTCCAGCAATCTTGAGTGTAAGTAAAAAACGTCACCGGGATAGGCTTCACGACCAGGTGGGCGTTTGAGCAGCAACGAAATCTGGCGATACGCCCAGGCTTGCTTGGTCAAATCATCATAAATAATAAGCGCATCTTCGCCGATGTCCCTGAAATACTCTCCCATGGAACAACCCGAATATGGCGAAATGAACTGCATGGGTGCCGGGTCAGCAGCGCCCGCAACAACCACAATGGTGTTTTCCATTGCGCCATGTTCTTCAAGGGTGCGAACGATGTTTGCAACCGTAGACATTTTCTGGCCGATGGCCACATAGATACATTTAATACCGGTGTCTTTCTGGTTGATGATTGCGTCAATAGCAATTGCAGTTTTACCAATCTGCCGGTCACCAATAATGAGTTCACGCTGGCCCCTGCCAATTGGCACCATCGCATCGATTGATTTCAATCCCAGTTGCACGGGCTGGTCTACAGACTTTCTGTCGATAACACCAGGTGCTACTTTTTCTACTGGAGCTGTACGCGTCGCGCCCAAAGGACCTTTGCCGTCGATGGGGTTACCCAGAGCATCTACCACGCGGCCCAGCAGTTCAGGCCCAACAGGCACTTCAAGAATTTTACCCGTACAGCGAGCGGTCATACCTTCTGACAAGCCCTCATAGGCGCCCATAACAACCACACCAACAGAGTCTCTTTCAAGATTCAGGGCCATTCCGTACAAGCCACCATCAAACTCTATCATCTCACCGTACTGGGCTTCTGCCAGTCCGTGAATCCTTACAATACCGTCTGAAACCCCAACGATAGTGCCCTCGTTCTGGGCTTCTGACTGCACATCAAGACCTTCTATGCGCTGACGAATAATATCGCTAATTTCTGATGGGTTTAATTGTTGCATCTTGTGTTCCTCACACTTTATTTCCCGGCGTTATCTGAATCTGATCAGACCCGCTGTAATGTTTCTGTCATTTTTTGCATTTTGCCGCGCACCGAGCCATCGATTACCGTATCACCAGCTCTGATAATTGCCCCCCCTAACAGGGAAGAATCAACCGAGCCCTCTAAGCGAATATCTCTCTCAAACCTCACTTTCAGTGCTGCCGTAAGGCTTTGCTTTTCTTCATCGCTCATCTCAAAGGCAGAAATCACCTCTACATCCAGAGACTTTTCCTCCTGAGCGCGCAAGGCTTCAAACTGGGCAAAAATATTGGGCAATAAGGCCAAGCGTTTGTTCTCAGCCAAAACGCGCACAAAGCGTTCTAACATTTCCGTGATGTCGTCCCCGCACAGATCCGAAATTATTCCGGCTTTATGCGTTGCATCAATAGAGGGTGAACCTATCATGGCTTGTAGTTTCGGCTCGGCTGTAGCTGCCGCCATTAGCCCTAGCGACCGGGCCCAGACCGCAAGTTGCGCGCTGCTGCGAGCAACATCAAATGCCGCGTTTGCATAAGGGCGCGCCAGCGTGGCTAGATCTGCCATTAAAGCTCAGCCGCTAACTTGTCGAGCAACTCACCGTGTTTGGCACGGTCAATGGACGAGCCTAACACTTTTTCAGCGCCGCTTAAGGCCAGCTCTGCAACTTCCACCCGCAAGGTTTCCTTGGCACGGTTCACTTCCTGATCAATCTCGGACCGTGCAGCTTCTAATAAGCGCTCCCCTTCCTGACGAGCGTCATCCTTGGCGGCCTCAATCATTAGCTTGGCACGTTCGCGCGCCTCATCTATGTGTTGTTGTGCTTCGACCTTGGCCTCACGCATCTGGTCTGTTGCTTTGCCCTGTGCAAGCTCCAGATCCTTTTCTGCACGCTCAGCAGCCGCCAGACCATCGGCGATGGCTTTTTGTCTTTCCTGCATTGCGTCCGTGATAGGCGGCCAGATATGTTTCCAGCAAAACCAGATGAACACGGCAAAAGTGATCATCTGGGCAATCAAGGTAATATTGATATTCACAGCGAATCGGCTCCCTTAACTCTGAGCTGACTTAAGCAACAGCAAAAATAATGTACAGCGCGATACCCACAGCGATCATCGGAACTGCGTCAACAAGACCCAGAACAATAAAAAGCTGGGTTCTCAACATCGGCAACAATTCCGGTTGCCGCGCCACGCCTTCGAGAAACTTGCCTCCAAGTACGCCCACACCAATGGCCGCTCCGACTGCTCCCAGCCCCATCATGATTGCGCCTGCTACGTATAAAAGAACTTCGAATTCCATGCTTGATCCTAACTTTGGTTATTAATAATTCACTTCGTTAATTGACTGCCCGACCCTTAATGTTCTTCGTCAACATCATGGGCCTGCGCCATGTACACCACGGTTAATACTGCAAAAATAAAGGCCTGCAGAGTTACTACCAGCAGATGGAACATTGCCCACCCCCACTGCAGCACACCACCAACTACACCCGTAACTATGCCGCCATACATAATTGCCAGCAGAATAAAAATCATCTCCCCAGCATACATGTTACCAAACAGTCGCAACCCAAGAGATATGGGTTTGGCTATAAGGTTTACGGTTTCGAGAAACAGGTTGAACGGCAACAAAATTTTGGGGAAAGGGTGAAAGGCCAGTTCAGCGAAAAACCCGCCTATTCCTTTACACTTGATACTGTAAAAAAGAATCAGCACAAATACACACAAGGCCATGCCCATAGTTATGTTTGGATCCGTTGAGGGCACTACCTTCATATAGTGGATTCCCAGAAGTTTCGCTAACTCGGGAATTACATCCACCGGGATAAGGTCCATCATGTTCATCATAAAAACCCACACAAAAATGGTGAGTGCCATGGGAGCTATGAGTGAATTTGAATGGTTAAAAATGTTGCTTACAGTGTCATCTATAAAATCAATGATCATTTCTACAAAATTCTGCAACCCGCCTGGCACACCCGCTGTTGCATGTTTGGCGGCCTTGCCAAAGAAATAGCAAAAAACCAGGCCCAAACCTATAGACCAGCCCATTGAATCTACGTTAATAGCCAGAAAGCCCATTTCCTTTGCTTCTTCGGCGGAATGCGCAAAACCCCAGGACCCATCGGGCATCTGGCCATAAGTCAGATTCGTCAGGTGGTGCTTTATGTATGCACCGGATGTTAATTCCTGCCCCGCCATCAATTCTTACCTTGCATCTTCCTGCATCATTACCAGTTTACTTGCCACCTACAAAAGGCGCTGCAAGATAACCTGCCTGCACCACTATCAGGGCACAAAAAAAACCAAGCGGCTCCGGTTCCAGAACAAAAATTGCCAGAACCAGCAACACCGCAGTTAACAGCATTTTGATATACTGCTGAACCAGAATCCTTCGCGCCTCCCCCTGCGCCCCTTCCTGTCCACCTTCTTGCAAGGTGCCTGCAGGAGGTCTTGTTACAACCGACCTTTTTACAAAAGGTCTGGACGCCAACCTGGCCGATAAATCTGCGCTTCGTCGGCCGTCACTTGCAAACCATGCAAATATCGCATTTGGAATTAATAACACCAGGCTTGCAGCCACAGCAGACCAAGCCTGTTTTTCTGCCACCTGCCCCCCAAACACGATCATGCCACAAACTACAAGCAGCGCAATCAACAACTGAACAACCCACACTCTAAACGGTAGCGACAAGGTTTAAGTCTTCACAGGGACAACTTCAGGCGCGCACATTATAGTGACCCTGTCCTTTAGGTTCAACAATCTAACGTATGTGTTCCAGAATTCCTTCCAACTCCTCAAGGCTGGTGTACTTGATAAGCACCCGCCCCTTACCGTTTTTATCAACAATGCTTACCGGGGCGCCTATTTTTTCCGAAAGCTCTGTCTCTAGCCTCCGTGTATCCGGGTCGTTAACCTGAGAAGCGACAGGTCCTGTGTCCCCTGCAGCATGTTTTCTAACCAGGGCTTCCGTCTGTCGTACAGACAAGCCGGCCGAACTAACTTTTCTTGCCAGTTTTTCCTGGTCATACGCATCAAGCGACAACAGGGCTCTGGCGTGGCCCATTTCCAGCAAACCGTCCGCAAGCATTTCCCGAACATTGCTACACAGATTAAGCAATCTCAGTAAATTGGTAACCGTTACACGCGATTTACCTACTGCATCAGCAACTTGTTGCTGGGTTAGCTGAAATTCTTCCTGCAAGCGCTGCAATGCCATGGATTCTTCCAGGGGGTTAAGATCCTCGCGCTGGATATTTTCTATAAGCGCCATGGCAATAGCACGCTCATCGCTCACATCGGTAATGACCGCTGGAATCGATTCCAGGCCAGCCAGTAAGGTTGCTCTCCAGCGACGCTCACCGGCAATAATTTCATATCCCCCGCTCTGTTTGCTGCGTAACACAATCGGCTGTATCACACCCTGCACCCTGATAGATGCAGCCAACTCCTCAAGTGACTCCTGTTTGATATTTTTACGGGGCTGGTATTTGCCTGCATATATCTGGTCTACAGGTATCTCACGCATATGGGTGGAGTTGTCGCTTTTCTGTCCACCGGTTTGCTCGTTTGCACCCGGCGGACCACCCAACAATACATCCAGCCCTCTTCCAAGCCCTCTTTTTTTAGTCATGCCTCACCAACCTGAGCATTGTTTGTTCTCTCAATTGTTAAATTTGCTCATAAGCTCTGCAGCCAAGGCAAGGTATGCTACCGCGCCCCTGGAGCTACGGTCGTAGAGGAGCGCCGGCATACCGTGGCTGGGCGCTTCTGCGAGGCGCACATTGCGCGGTATAACCGTTCTGAAGACCTGGTCTCCAAAATGTTTCAGCAACTGCCGCGACACATCCCGTGTAAGCCCGTTGCGCGGATCATACATGGTTCTCAATATGCCCTCTATTTTCAGGCCAGGATTCGCCCGCTCTCGTATCTGCTCTACGGTCTGTAACAAAGCAGACAGACCCTCCAGTGCATAGTACTCGCACTGCACAGGTACTAGCAGGCTTTGAGCCGCTATAAGCGCATTAACGGTGAGAATATTCAGGGTAGGCGGACAATCAATCAACACTATGTCATA
>Ga0256847_1001376_pt1 | contig 12578 bp, 9 predicted proteins | sample TeddybearmetaG_FD_189099 | JGI IMG/M metagenome (GOLD analysis project Ga0256847, IMG submission 189099) | Hydrothermal vent microbial communities from East Pacific Rise, Pacific Ocean - Teddybear | ecosystem: Environmental > Aquatic > Marine > Hydrothermal vents | place: Pacific Ocean: East... | reverse complement strand
CACGTCGTGCTGTCCGCTAAGCTGCTGATCTGATTCATCGCCACGACCATAGTTCGCAGGGTTACCCCAGCGGTAGAGGATATCGCCACCCTTGCCCCAGCGACCACCGCTGTGCCCGGCAGCTTCCTCTGTCGTTGTACTGTGGTCGATGATCATAATCTCATCGACGCCCGGCAAGCTGAATGCGATCTGGTCGAGCTCCACGTTGTAGTCGATGGCGTTCATGTGGTACATGTCCGCGCCCCAGTTCTCGAGCGATTTGTTGGTGCTGAGCATATCCGCCGCCCTTCTTTGTTCCAGTTCTTCCTGGGTGATGGGCTCCGGCAAATGGCCGACATTGATGTCAAGAAGTTCGGGATGATCCGTGACGACGTCATAGTTGTCCCTGGTTTCGTCAAAGTCCTGCACGACATGGTCCCACAAGTGCCATTCCCACACGATCTCCGCGTCGCCACTGCCGCTGGGCTTCATTTCGAATATCCAGTCGGGCCACATACCTGCTTGTGGGATTTCTTCGGGATTTCGGCCCAATGCGATTGCCGCTTCTACTGTTTTAGATTCCCAGGCAATGCCGAGGAAGTTTCCGTTCGGCAGAATCGCAACGTCGTGGTGTGGCAGGAAATTCTCTGATCCAAAGAGGACATCCCATAGCACCTCACCGTCCCAGCTATACTCCTGGAAGCGACCGCCTTGTCCGCCACCTGCAAAGACTGGCGCTTCGGCATTCCTGGTAGTTCTGAAAAGATTGCCATCGTCCCCGAGATAAGCACTGCCCGAGGCGCCTAGCCCGGTGTTCCACATGTGCACGACCTGCCCGTCCTTGTCTATCAGGTACGTCTCGGCGGATATGATCGGGTTGAAGAGCACGTAGCCCGGAGTTGCCGCTTCGGTCCTTTCCAGCACACCGCGTTTCGCGTCCAGGCGACCTAAGGCCCTGAACCGTTGCATCCGCTGCGCTGCGGCATCCGGCGCGGGCTCGACATCTGTTATCGCAGCATCTGTAGTCGCGCTCTCATTTTCCGAATCCGTCGGTCCCTGGCAGGCGGTCATCGCGATGAGCAACACAAGCCATACAATCCATGCAGTAATTTTCGACATTGTTCTTTCCGGTTTTTGTTGTTGTGGTCAGCTGTAATATGCCCTCCAGCCGCTAAAAAGTCGCGTTGAATTTTCCCGGCCATTTACGGAGAGAACGACAGGAGGTGGTCCGAACATACCCGGAGTAGCTGACTGCGAACGCAAGATCCACTGGAGGACACCTCACATAGACGGCACCATTTGCTGCCTTAGTTTGCGAGTTGCACCCCAGGTGATGAGGTCAGCATAATATTGACCAAGGATGGTATCCAGAAACTCTGGTACCGGTTGGCAAACCAATGGAATTGATATCGACGAGCGACTTTCTTGCGATACTCAGTCCGTCGTTGATGGGAATTTTCTCAGATAGCCGTTAAGGATGTCAGAATCAGGGATAGCCAATCGCGTAGCGAGGATATTGCCTACGGATTGCCTTGCTCCAAAGCAGCGCAAAACTTTATCATGGGCAGCTTGTAACTACTAACTAAGCATATTGTGGATCCATCATTAATTATTGACGGTCTAAACGACCGACAACGTGAAGTCGTGACTGCTCCAATACGAAACTCGCTGATAATAGCGGGTGCCGGTTCGGGCAAGACGCGTGTGCTCGTGACACGCCTGGCCTGGCTGGTCATGGTAGAGCATGTTTCTCCCGGCGGTATCCTGGCTGTGACCTTCACTAACAAGGCCGCTGCAGAGATGCGTGCGCGCGTTGAAGAGATGCTCGAGATACCAGGCCGCTCACTATGGGTTGGTACCTTCCATGGCATAGGACATCGCCTCCTGCGTACCCATTGGAAAGAGGCGGGTTTACCTCAGAATTTTGAAATACTGGATTCAGATGATCAGTTGCGCCTGGTTAAACGCGTGATGAAAAGTCTGGGAATTGACGAACAGAAGTGGGCGCCACGGCAAGCCCAGTGGTTCATTAATGCGCAAAAGGACGAAGGCAAACGCGCTCGCGAAATTACCCCGGGGGATGATTTGTATCTGATCACCCACAAAAAAATCTATGAAGCCTATGAAGCACTGTGCAAATCGGGTGGTCTCGTGGACTTTGCCGAAATTCTATTGCGTAGCCACGAGTTGTGGCTGAACAACCGTGAGTTACTTTTGCACTACCAGAGTCGCTTCAAACACATTCTTGTAGATGAGTTTCAGGACACCAATACCATCCAGTATGCCTGGCTCAGGGTACTCACAGGTAAACATTCACATATTATGGCAGTAGGGGATGATGATCAGTCGATTTATGGCTGGCGCGGTGCGCGGATAGAAAATATCCAGAGGTTCCAGAAAGACTTTGATTCGGTCTCGACCATCAGGTTGGAGCAGAATTATCGTTCAACCGGCACAATTCTTAAGGCAGCCAATGCCCTGATTAAAAATAATACTGACCGACTGGGAAAAGAGCTTTGGACAGATGGTGGGGACGGTGAGCCGATTCTCACCTATTCAAGTTTTAACGAAGTAGACGAAGCCCGCTTTGTAACCGAGCGCATCCGTAACTGGATTGATGAGGGCGGTAGCCCGGACAACAGCGCAGTATTGTATCGCTCCAATGCCCAGTCCCGTGTGCTGGAAGAGGCATTGTTACGGGCGCAGATTCCCTATCGTATTTATGGAGGCCAACGCTTTTTTGAGCGCCTTGAAATCAAGAATGCGCTCGCCTACATGCGCCTGGTTTTAAGCAGGGAATCTGATCCAGCCTTTGAGCGGGCGGTTAATACTCCAGCGCGGGGTATCGGAGAAAAGAGTGTGCAAGTGCTGCGAGATCTTTCTCGCGAGCATAGCGTCTCTATGTGGAGTGCTGCGCACCTGGCTGTGAAACAGGGTTTGTTGAAGGGTAGAAGCCGGAATGCCGTAGCAGGGTTTATCACTTTGATAGAAGAACTGGCACAGGGTAGTGACTCGCTTTCACTGGGAGAAACTGCCGAGCTTTGCATAGATGCTTCCGGTTTGATGGAGTTTCATTCCAAGGAACCAGGAGAGCGCGGTTTGGCGCGCAAGGAAAACCTGGAAGAATTGATAATCGCATGCAGGCAGTTTACCGGCGAACTATTACTGCCGCTTGCTTCACAGGATGGCCCAGCAGAAGTTGAACAATCGATGCTGGAACAGTTTATGGACCAGGCGGCACTGGAAAGCGGAGAGAGACAGTCTGATGCCGGTGAAAAATGCGTTCAGCTCATGACGCTGCATTCCGCGAAAGGGCTGGAATTTCCCCTGGTATTCTTATGTGGCATGGAAGAAGGGCTGTTTCCCCACCGAATGTCCATGGACGATCCAGCGCGCCTGGAAGAAGAACGTCGCCTGTGTTACGTAGGCATTACACGAGCAGAAAAACAGCTATACATTACCCATGCCGAAGTCAGGCGCTTGTTTGGCAGCGAGTCATACAATCGGCCATCCAGGTTTTTGGCTGAAATCCCTAAAGAGTTACTGCGGGAAGTACGCCCAGGGGGGGGCAGGTCCCGGGCTTCGCGGGGTTTCGGTGGGGCGCGCCAAAGCAAGTTTGATCGTCCGGGACAGCCACGTCGGGGGACGCGTTCTTCGATAGGGCCACAACCGACTGATCCTAAATCGGACAGTGGTGAACTAAAAATGGGCCAGCGTGTATTACACCAGAAATTTGGTGAAGGTGTTGTGTTGCAGTGTGAAGGAAAAGGAGAGCGGTCCAGGGTAGAAATCAATTTTTCTTCTGTCGGGTCTAAATGGTTAATGTTGGGTTTTGCAAAACTGGAGTTGCTGGGTGGTTAATAAAAGAAGTGGGTTTGTGCTGTTAATCCTGTTATGTCTCGGGCTGACAGCTTGTGAGTCCGCATCTGATAATACGCGCAACAGCCGGGAATCCGATAACGCAGTCGCTCAAAAAACGTATAACTGGAAGTTGGTAACTACCTGGCCTAAAAATCTTCCGGCTCTGGGTACTGGCCCTGTACGTTTCGCCGAGCGTGTGAAGATAATGAGTGGCGGGCGTCTGAATATTAAAGTTTACGCCGCTGGAGAGCTGGTTCCTGCATTCGGGGTTTTTGATGCAGTTTCCCAGGGTAATGCCCAAATGGGCCATGGGGCTGCATATTATTGGCGTGGCAAAATTCCGGTAGCGGCAATGTTTGCAACCGTACCCTTTGGCTTAATGGCGCAGGAAATGAACGCCTGGTTACATTTTGGCGGAGGATTGGAGTTGTGGCGGGAAGCCTATGCACCATTTAACTTACGCCCAATGACAGGTGGCAACAGTGGAATGCAGATGGCAGGGTGGTTTAACACTGAAATTATCTCCCTTGCAGATATCCAGGGCCTTAAAATGCGCATTCCGGGGCTTGGTGGCGAGGTTTTCCAACGGGCCGGTGGTATTGCGGTAGCGACCCCTGGAAGTGAGGTGTTTACAGCTTTGCAAACGGGGGTTATCGATGCCACGGAATGGGTCGGCCCCTATAATGATATGGCCCTTGGATTACATACGATTGGAAAATATTACTATTATCCCGGTTGGCATGAACCAGGCTCTGCGCTTGAGGCACTTGTTAACCAGGATGCCTGGGATAGCCTGCCGGAAGATCTGCAGGTGATTCTTGAGGTTGCCAACCAGGCCATGAACCAGGAAATGCTCGATGAGTTCACGGCGCGTAACGCATCTGCATTGCGAACTTTGGTGGAGGTGCACAATGTGCAGCTCAGAAAACTTCCTGATGATGTGTTGAATGAGTTTCGCAGAATTTCAAAGATTGTAGTTAAAGAAATTGCTCAGGATGACGAGTTGTCTCAACGTATTTACCAGTCCTATATCGACTTTAAAAAGGAGACAATGGCTTATTATGCGATTACGGACAGGGCCTTCACGGAACATCGATGAAGATAGAGCTTAAGGCTACCCTGTATGAAGTAAACGACGAAATTGCAACGATAAGTTTACACAGGCCGCACAGAATGAATGCCTGGACGGGCAGAATGCACACCGAATATCGGCACTGCATAGAAGCGGCCAACAATGATAACAAGGTGCGTGCCATAGTGGTAACGGGTAGTGGCAAAGGGTTTTGTGTGGGTGGTGACTCCCAGGCGCTTAAAGGGCATGTAACAAAGGGTGGTTACGATCCAGGCACACCAGACGTGCTGCCGACACCCGGTTACGGTATTGCACCTGAGTTTGATGAGAGTTTTGCCTACCATTTTGGTCTGCAGAAACCGGTTATTGCTGCCATTAATGGCCCCGCAGCCGGAGTGGGCCTGGCCCTGGCCTGTTTTGCGGATATTCGCTTTGCCGCACCTGGTATCAAAATGACCACAGCACATGGCAAGCTTAACCTGCCTGCCGAATACGGTCTGTCCTGGTTGTTGCCGCGTATGATCGGGCTGGGAAAGGCGAATGATTTACTGCTTACCAGTCGTGTCTTTATGTCTGAAGAGGCGGAAGAGATTGGTTTGGTTAACAAGGTATTTCCGTCTGAATCGTTGATGGAGCTTACCTATGAATACGTATCCAATATGATACGAACGGTTTCGCCTGATTCACTGCGTCAGACACGATGGCAGATATATCGCGATCTGCACCGGGACGTCGGCGCTTCTGTGTCTAATTCAGAGTTTCTAATAAGGCAAATGATGAAAGCTGACAATTACGCAGAGGGCGTTAAGGCTTTTATGGAAAATCGCCTGCCAGAGTGGAGCCTTTCCGAATTAAAACCTGAAGAGTAACTGTGCTGGTTGTTATCCTTTCATAAGGTCTGGCAACCAGCTCACCAGTTCCGGCCAGATAACCAGCATCAGCATTAACAACAACTGCAGGCCAATAAACGGAACAACACCCTGGTAAATTGCTGTGGTTGAAATAGACGGGGGCGCGACACCGCGTAAGTAAAACAGCGCAAAACCAAAAGGTGGGGTTAGAAAGGAGGTTTGCAGGTTTACTGCCAACATAATTCCCAACCACACAGGATCTATACCCATAGCGAGTAAGATTGGGCCAACAATTGGCACTACCACAAAGGTGATTTCGATAAAGTCGAGAATAAAGCCCAGCAAAAATACAATGCCCATGACCACTAACATCGCACCCCACTTACCACCTGGCATGTCAGAAAACAGCCCCTGTATAAGATCGTCTCCGCCATAACCTCGAAAAACAAGGGAAAAAACAGAGGCGCCAATAAGAATGAAAAACACCATCGAGGTGGTTTTCAGGGTGGAGAGACATACCTCAGACAAGGTGTTTCGATTAAGCTGACCCCGTAAAACACCTAGCAAGCTTGCCCCCAGCGCGCCCACCCCCGAGGCTTCTGTCGGGGTTGCTATACCTGTCAGGATTGAGCCCAGTACACTTAGAATCAGGAACAGCGGTGCAAACAAACCGGAGAGGAGTTGCCTGAAGACCAGCGTATGATCGAAACCTTCCTGTTTTGACGGATCCAGCCCCGGCAGCTCTTCAGGACGGATATGTGCCCGGACGATAACGTAAGTAGCATACAAGGCGACCAGTATCAGGCCGGGAATCAATGCGCCGGCGAACAGGTCCCCAACCGATACAGTTTTAGGGTTAAATATATTCATACTCAACTGAGCTTGCTGGTAGGCGCTGGACAATACGTCGCCCAGCAGGACCAGCGCGATCGAAGGAGGAATAATCTGGCCAAGTGTACCTGTGGCACATATTGTGCCCGTAGCGACAGACGGCTCATAACCCTGTTTGAGCATGGTCGGCAAGGACATTAAGCCCATGGTTACAACAGTTGCACCAACGATCCCGGTGCTGGCAGCCATTAATGTGCCCACGACAATCACAGCTACCGCCAAACCACCTTTCAGATTTCTCAGGAGCAGTGACATATTCTCTAGTAATGCTTCTGCAATACGGGTTTTTTCGAGAGTGACACCCATAAATATGAACAGCGGAATAGCAATCAGGGTCTGGTTACTCAGAATTCCAAATAGGCGGCCTGGTAAAAATCCCAGATCATTTAGCGTAAAGACTCCGGCCAATTCTCCGCCAAAAGCGAATAGCAAAGCGGTTCCGGATAAAGTGAGAGCTACCGGGTAACCCGCTGTCAGGGCAATAAAGATGGCGGCAAACATAAAAAGCGGGATGTACTCAACCAACTAGATCACCCTGTCAGGGGGCGATGATTTTAAGCACCGTACACATTTGGAAATTTCGGACAGTCCCTGTAAGAATAATAAAAGAGCGGTGAGTGGAATAAGGGATTTCAACAAAAATACCGCAGGCACCCCACCCACCTCGGCGGAGCTCTCCTGAATACTCCAGCTGTTTAAGGTGTATTGCCAGCTAAATACGAGCATAGTCAGGCACAGGGGCATAAGAAACAGCAGATGTCCGCACAGGTTAACCCGGTTACGCCATTGTTTGGAAAAACGTGCGTAGAAAATGTCCACGCGTACATGTCCATCCACACTCAGCGTATAGGGTATACCCAACATAAATACCAGAGCGTGCAAATAGGTAACGGATTCCTGCAAAAAAATGGATCCGCTGTCAAACACGTAGCGCAGCATTACAACCAGACCAACAATGAGCATCATGCCAGGTAACAGGTAACTCACAAGCCGCGCCAGTGACTGACCGGCACCATCGATAGTCCGGCTGAAATTCATCCAGGGAAGCTCTGATTAAGCATCAGGCCACGTAGGGCAGTAGAGTTTCTTCTACCACCACACCGACAAAAAGTGTGAATCCCACCCAGATATTATTACTGAATGCAGCAAAGTAGGCGGGATATTTTGTGCGGCGAATAAGTTTTTGTTGATACACAAACAATGCCCCTATGACTAGCAGAAAAAGATAGAAAACTGCGCTGTAAGCGAGGTTTTGAGCCAACAGAACAAACAGGCAGAGTGTTGCAATTTGCAAGGCCGCAACAGCCCAGGGAACGGCATCTCCAAATAATATTGCAGTAGACTTTATGCCGATTTTTATATCGTCTTCCCGGTCTACCATTGCATACAGGGTATCGTAGGCAATGATCCAGAGCAGACTGGCTGTAAACATCAACCAGGCTACAGGCGGCACTTCGCTACGCACGGCTGCAAATGTCATGGGTATTCCCCAGCTGAAAGCCGCTCCCAACACGGCCTGGGGCATATAGGTCCAGCGTTTCATAAAGGGGTAGACAACGGCAATCAGTACGCCACCGACCGAAAAATACAGGGTAAAGCGGTTTAAGAGGCTGACCAGAATTAGTGCTGCGGTGCACAAGGTTGCGAATATGGCTAATGCTTCAAACTCACTTACAGCACCGGTAGTCAGGGGGCGCGCTTTAGTGCGTTGTACATGTCGATCAATATTGCGGTCTGCAAAGTCATTGATTACACAACCGGCAGCACGCATGGTGATTGTTCCAAATACAAAAACCAGCAATATAGACACGGCTGGCACGCCTTCGCTGGCAATCCAGAGAGCGGCTATTGTTGGCCATAGCAGCAGCAGGGTACCGACCGGCCGATCGAAGCGCATCAGTTGTGTGTACAGTTGCAGTCTGGATGGTTCTTGTGCAGACAAGGATCAGGACTCCCGGATTTTAATTGCTGGGTAATTGATTTTTATACGTTCGGCAAGTAGTTTACCCCGCTGGTGTATATGCCGTATTGGAAAGGAGAAGGCAAGCGAATGCGAAAGTGGCAGTGTATTGTGTGTGGCTGGATTTATGATGAAGCAGAAGGTCATCCGGAAGATGGTATTGAACCCGGAACCCGCTGGGAAGACATTCCTGAAGATTTTGTATGCCCGGAGTGTGGTGTAAGTAAGGAAGATTTTGAAATGATAGAAATCGGCTAGCCAGGGCACAAATATGACGCTCACAATACGCATACTGATAGGAATGATAGCGGGAATTGCTGCTGGACTTTTTGTTCAGGTATCCGCCATATCTGAAACACACTGGATTTCTGCCTGGCTGGTTAACGGTGTGTTGGATGTTGGTGGCCAATTGTTCATCCGCTCCCTGCAATTGATGGTGGTTCCCCTGGTATTCGTGTCCCTGGTTTGTGGTGCAAGCAGTCTGGGTGCAGATTCAGGCATGGGCCGAATGAGCGGCAAAACTATTGGGCTTTATCTGTTAACCACAGCACTTGCGGTAACTATCGCGCTTAGTTGTGCTTTACTCATCTCGCCAGGTGAAGGTGTAGACAAACCTGTTGAAACTTTTGTTCCGGCTCCCTCGCCGGAATTTAAACAGGTTGTTCTGGATATTTTTCCGACCAATCCGGTAGCAGCAATGTCGGAAGGAAAAATGTTACAGGTGATCGTTTTTGCATTGTTGTTGGGGGTTGCCCTGGCGCATTCGAAAGCGCCGGGCGAGCGGGTCAGGAAGCTTTTTGAAGACCTTAACCAGGTGATGATGAAGCTGATCACCATGCTGGTTCAATTGGCACCCTATGGGGTTTTTTGTCTGTTGGCGGTTTTGTTCACACAAATAGGCTGGGACAGAATTGTCAAAATTCTGGCTTACTTTTTAACAGTTATTGCAGCATTGATCTTGCACCTGTGTTTCGTTTATTCATCAATACTTGTGCTGATTGCTCGAGTTAACCCACTGCAGTTTTTTATGAAGATCCGCGAACCCATGATGTTGGCTTTCAGTACTGCATCAAGTGGCGCGACCATGCCGGTAACCTTGCGCACTGTAGAAGAACGCGTTGGGGTGGACAATCGTGTCGCAGCTTTTGCCATACCGCTGGGTACCACCATAAACATGGATGGCACTGCTATCATGCAGGGTGTTGCTACAGTCTTTATCGCGCAGATCTGGGGAATTGACCTGTCACTTTCCCAGTACCTGATGGTTATTCTGACTGCAACCATGGCGTCCGTTGGAACCGCAGCCGTTCCTGGGGTGGGTTTGATAATGTTGACTATGGTGCTGGCGCAGGTGGGTCTGCCGGTTGAGGGTATCGCCCTGATTATTGGAGTGGACCGACTCCTGGATATGATGCGCACTGCGGTGAATGTTGCGGGGGATGCAATGGTGGCGACCACAGTAGCATCAACGGAAGATATGCTCGACAGAAGCATCCTGGATAATCCCGATGCCGGACGAATATATCCGGTTGCCTAAGCCTTATACATTGGCAAGTTCTCGCCGGTTATCGGTCCAGAACGCAATGATTGATTCAGCAAGCTGTGGATTTTGGTCCATCAGCGTATCCGCTATTTGCATGCACTCCTGCATCAGATGAGCATGTTCAAATATGTCTGCAATGCGAAATAATTGATCACCTGTTTGGCGCGTACCCTGAAGGTCTCCAGGACCCCGTAATTTGAGGTCTTCCTCTGCGATTTTAAAGCCGTCGTTGGTAGAGCGCATCACCCTCAGGCGTTCTTTTCCTGCCTTGCCCAGAGGCGCTCTATAGAGCAATATACAATGGCTCTGTGTGTCACCGCGTCCTACCCGTCCGCGTAACTGGTGTAGTTGGGAAAGCCCCAGACGTTCCGAATTTTCTATGACAATGAGTGCAGCATTTGGAATATCCACCCCTACTTCAACAACGGTTGTGGCCACCAGCACGTCAATTTCACCAGCCTTGAATTTTTGCATTACTGCATTTTTTTCCTGGGTGGAAAAACGACCGTGTACCAGGCCGATACGCAACTTTGGTAGCAAGGTTTCCAATTCTGCTGCCGCCGTTTCTGCCGCTGCGCTATTCAGTTGGTCTGACTCCTCGATCAGGGTACACACCCAGTAAACCTGCTTGCCTTTGTCTGCCATTTTGGCAAGGCGATCAATTACCTCTGGTTTGCGCGTTTCGCTAAGTACGCGGGTTTGTATCGGAATACGGTTTTTGGGCAGTTCATCGATGATAGATACGTCCATACCGGCATACAGGGTCATGGTAAGCGTACGTGGAATCGGGGTTGCGGTCATAACCAGTTGGTGTGGCACTTTCTCAATTATGCCTTTATTACGCAGCAAAAGGCGTTGCTCAACACCAAAGCGGTGTTGCTCATCAACGATTGTGAGTGCGAGGTTGTAAAATTTCACGGCGGTTTGGAACAGTGCGTGTGTTCCGATAACCACTTTTGCAGCACCTGAAGAAATTGACTCCAGAGCCTGTCTTCTTTGCGCAGCAGCCAGCTGTCCGCTAAGTAATACTACACTTATCCCCAGCGGTTCCAGCCATTGGCTAAAGGTAGAAAAGTGCTGCTCTGCGAGAATTTCAGTAGGTACCAGGATGGCTGTCTGATAGGCGTTTTCTGCGGCGCGAATGGCTGCGAAAGCAGCAACGATGGTTTTACCGGAACCTACATCGCCTTGCAACAATCTCAACATTGGCGTTTGGGATTCCAGCTCCATTAGTATTTCAGTCGTTACGCGACCTTGTGCAGCTGTCAGTTTGAAGCCGAGCTGGTTGCGCAGTTTCCTGCCCAGGCTGAGGCCACGAGGGAGCGCAAAAGAAACTTGTTGGCGGGCCTCCAGCTTTAGTTGTTTGCGACTCAGAAAATAAGCTACAAATTCTTCGCGGGCCACGTGCTCCCGGGCATTATCCAGTTCTCCCGGGGAAATGTCAGGCTTTGGACGATGCAAAATAGCTATCGCCTGTTTGAGTTTTTGTGACCTGCTGGCAAGGTCCGGTCTTTTCAGTTCCGGGTCCAGGTCCAGTGATGGAATGGCAAAATTCTTTTCCAGTACCTGGTTGCAAAGGGAGCGGATCTTGTTTTGTGAAAGACCTTGCGTGGTGTGATAGACGGGAGTTAGTTCCGCTTCTGGCGCCGGCGGTGGTTGTTCGAACACAGTGTAATCAGGATGCACCATCTCCAAACCCTGACCGCCATACTTCACGGAACCAAAACATCTGAGGTAAAATCCGGGTTTGAGTTTTTGTTGTTGAAATCGGCTGTAGTGGAACAGGCGGATACTTAGGAAACCGAATTCATCGCCCAGGGAAATCAATAATGATCGGCGCCTGCCAAAACTTTGGATAACGTCCAGTATTTCTCCGGTTATTAGTTGTTCTTCATTAATACCAAGTCTGTTGAGTGCAACGGAGTGGGTTTTATCCTGATATCGAAAGGGCAGGTGCAGGAGGAGGTCGCGCGGGGTAACTATATCCAGGCGTGCAAGTTTTGCCTTTGTAGAGGGTCCAACACCGGCTAGCTGTGTAAGGTCATGATCATCCTGTGAGGAAGAATGGCTCATAAATTCCCGGCATTTTCGTTTATGGCAGAACCATTATTGCATCAATTTCGACTTCGACCCCTTTGGGAAGTGCTGATACTTCTATTGCTGCCCTGGCGGGGTAAGGCCTTGAAAAATACTCACTCATAACGGTGTTTATGGCAGCAAAGCTTCCAAGATCGGTGAGATAGATGGTGAGTTTTACACAATCATCCAGCGCGCCTCCGGCACTTTCTGCGATGGCTGAAAGGTTCTGGAAAACCCTGTGAATCTGGCTTTCAATGGGGCCGTCTATTTTTTGCATTGTCTTGGGGTCCAGGGGTATCTGGCCAGAGATATATACCTGTTTGTCTACGCGGACTGCTTGTG
>Ga0256847_1001375_pt1 | contig 12581 bp, 11 predicted proteins | sample TeddybearmetaG_FD_189099 | JGI IMG/M metagenome (GOLD analysis project Ga0256847, IMG submission 189099) | Hydrothermal vent microbial communities from East Pacific Rise, Pacific Ocean - Teddybear | ecosystem: Environmental > Aquatic > Marine > Hydrothermal vents | place: Pacific Ocean: East... | reverse complement strand
TCTCCATTAATGCTGCCGCGACTATTATAACGTTTATTTAGCGCCATTCTCCGCAGAGGAAGCACTAATCCCAGTTTAGTTTTCAGTATCCAGGTTGGAGCAAACTTGGGCACCTTGACAAGCTCCCTGTCTGGCGCTGAAATCTGGTCAATATCATCCCATAATATTTGAATGTCGCCCAGGGCTGTTGACGATGACAAATAAATTTTTTGTTTTTTCTTGCGTTTTCTTAATTTTGGGAAACCGGGCTCAAACCCCTCCACGCGCCGACCATCTATAAGAGTTATTGTGAAACGCGGTACCACAGCCTCAATGCGTTTCATTTCCTGAATTTTACTGATTTTGAAGCTTAAGAAAATTTCTTTAACCCTGCCTGATATCAACACATTGCTGCTCAAAGGTAGAGAAATTTCGCCGTTATCCTTTGAGACCAGACGATACATCTTGTTTTTCAGTGCAACAGGTTTGGCCGCCAGGTTTTCCAGGATTTTAATACGCGGCCAATTCAGTTTCAACGAACCCATTGCATGTGTCACACGCAACTGTCGCTCACTTGGCCGCCAGTTTAAAACGAGCAATTCGTTATTTACGCCAAAAATATCTGCTTTGTTTTCCTCATCAAACACCATCTTTTTAATGATTTTTGAATTTAAATTCAGGTTGCCTATTTTAATTGACCCGCGAAGTCTCAATCTGCGTTTCACTCCCACATCGAGCTGCAAACCGCTTAGCAAAGTCACCCGCCAGGGCTTTTTTATCTTTACTGACTTTAGGGGAGTGTGATGGGTAAATTTCAGGCTTTTAACCTTGGCAAGAGACAATCGGACCTTCCCCCACTCCCCCTCACCGGAAAACAAGCCTTTACCCTTTAGGGATACCCCGAATTTCTGATCTACCCCTCGCAGCTTAATTTGAAAGTATCTCTTTTTATTCTTTACCTCGACAAAAACCAGACTTTCAACGGCGCTCATATTAATGTTGTAAATTGTAAAATCCGCTGCCACAAACCCGCCCGACATTCTTGGTGATGTCAGAGTTGTTGTTTTGCCGCTTAACAAAACAACCTGCACCTCTGAGCGCTTTGCTTTCGTCTTTTGTGCAATTGCCGGGATTGAAGCTGTCAGCAGGACAAGCACACAAACACAGATAAGTAACAATCCGCATATGAAGTTTCGGAATGAGCAAACGGGCATTGAAGAGCTCCGGGATACTTTAGTGCATGCAGGAGCATAGTATCAAACGCCATTGGTAATTTGTCACGCATTTTCACCGTTTTTTATCCCCGAGCAGCTTGCCGACATTGAGCCAATTTCCTGGCTCAAATGGAAAAAGGGTTGATCTGTCTGTTTCAACTTGCTCAACATGAGATAGTTTTACGGATTTTTTTTCGTGACCACATAACAATTCTCTTAATTGAGAAATTTCCTGATCCCGGCCTGAACCTAACTAAAAGTTGCAATAGCAAAACCATGTCTCAAGATTTTAAAGGACTGATGTACGGCCTCATAGGTGTTATCATTTTCGGGCTAACTCTTCCCGCCACCCGGATTGCTGTAACTGAACTGGATCCTGTCATTGTTGGATTGGGCCGCGCCATCATTGCTGCCATGTGCGCCGGTGCGTATCTGTTCTTCACCAAAGCCAGACGCCCCACCACGGTTGAATTTAAAAAACTCGCCATAACAGCCGTTGGCATTATCTTCGGTTTTCCATTGCTCTCAGCCATTGCCATGCTCTATACCCCGGCTTCACACGGGGGCGTAATGCTAGGTATTCTGCCACTGGCCACGGTTGCTGCCAGCACCATGTTTGCTGGCGAACGACCCTCAATTGCATTTTGGGTATGTAGTGCAATTGGGGCGGCCGCTGTGATTTTGTTTGCTATTCTACAAGGCGGATTTGAATTGCATATAGCCGATATTCTGCTTGTGGCATCTGTCTTGAGCGCAGCAGTTGGATATGCCATTGGCGGCCAGTTGAGCAAAACATTAGGTGGTGCAAATGTTATCTCCTGGGCCCTTATCATCTCTTTGCCATTTCTATTTCCACCCGTATTATTCGTCTACTCTGAAGTGCCTTCAACCCTCTCCCCCAACGTCTGGGCATCCTTTCTGTATGTTGCCATTTTCAGTCAGTTTCTTGGTTTTTTTGCCTGGAACAGAGGTATGGAATTGTGTGGCATAGCGCGCATCGGCCAACTCCAGCTTTTGCAACCATTCGTAACATTGCTCGCAGCCTGGGTACTCCTGAATGAGCCCCTCACCTGGATGACGTTGGGCTTTGCCAGTTTTGTTGTGGGTGTGGTAGCCGTGGGCAGAAAGCTTCAGGTTAACTAACACCACAACCCCAGATGTGGATGGTTTCAAGGGCGGCATTGACGCAACGGCTTAAGAAGATTAGGTTTCATTCAACTGTTCACCAGGGGTGCCGGTCAGAGATTCGAGTGTATTCAACCTCAATCCAGGCCGCCGGCTGAGAGATACCCTAACAACCTGATCTGGCTTGTACCAGCGGAGGGAGAGTGTAGCATCGACCAGAAGCTCCACATCAACCAAACAGCAATAATCGGCTCCGGCATCATGGGTCTGATGGCCGCCTATTATTTACGCAAAATGGGCCACAGCTGCGTCATCTATGAACGTGGCAATGCCACCCTGGAACATGCCACCAGCTATGTGGCCGGTGGCATGCTGGCACCTTTTTGTGAATTGGACGGTGCTGAACGTTTGATTGGCACTTTGGGTCTTGAAGCCCTTGATCTGTGGCGAGACATTGCATCTGAACTTGGCGCTGATATTGATTTTCGAGAAAATGGCAGTCTCATTGTTGCTCATGGCTCAGACAAAGGCGAACTGGACCGCTTTGCTCACAAGGTAAAAATTGCCGGTGGCGGTGATGGACTAAAGATGGTTTTTGGCGAGGAAATTGATCGCCTCGAACCCGCACTGGCCGGTCGTTTCAGGTCAGGGTTTTTTATCGAGAACGAGGGGCAGGTTAACCCACGGTTCCTCATTCCGGCCCTGCAAAAACACCTGTTAAAACAGGATGTTGAAATTCATTTTAATACTGAAATATCAATCATTGATACGACGCACCTAAAAGCCAACGGTGAGGATTTGAATTATAACTGGATCATTGACTGCCGCGGGTTGGGTGCACAAAATGACAATCCGTCACTGCGCGGTGTTAAAGGCGAAATTGCTATTATCGAAACACCTGAGATAGGTTTTATGCGCCCGGTGCGCCTGCTCCATCCGCGTTATCCTATCTATATAATTCCCCGAGCCAACAACCAGTTTTTAATTGGTGCAACATCAATTGAAAATGAAGACAATAGCGGTGTAACCGTGCGCTCGGCTCTGGAATTGCTGTCAGCGGCTTATTCACTCCACCCCATTTTTGGTGAGGCGCGTATTGTTGAGTTGAATTCAAACCTGCGCCCGGCCTTTCCTGATAATCTGCCCCGCATTGATATAAATGGCAGACTGATCAGCGCCAATGGGCTCTACCGCCATGGCTACCTGCTTGCCCCTATCATTGCTTCTGAGCTCAGCCAGTATGTGGCAACCGGCAACCCATCTGCAACGTTTCCTCAAATTTTCAAGGCCGCCGCATGACCGTTACAATAAATGGTGAACAGCAGACCCTGCCCGAGCAACAGACAGTTGATCAACTGCTGGCAGGCAAAGGCTTTTCGAAAGGCATAGCCGTTGCCATAAATGGTGCGTTCATACCCCGGGCGTCTTACGCAAAACAAGTGGTAAAAGAAGGTGATTCAATTGAAATTCTTGCCCCTATGCAAGGAGGATAATCTATGGACACAACATGGACAATTGGCGGAAAAACACTAAAATCCCGCCTGTTTATCGGCTCAGCCCGTTATCCTTCGCCTGATATTCTGTCGCAAGCCGTCAAAGCCTCCCAAGCTGAAGTCATCACGGTATCGCTGCGGCGGGAATCTGCTTCAAGCAAGGCCGGGCAGCATTTCTGGCAGCTCATTCGTGATCTGGGCATACATGTTTTGCCCAACACAGCCGGATGCCGCACAGTGCAGGAAGCCGTCACAACAGCAGAAATGGCCCGGGAGGTCTTTGAAACCGACTGGATCAAACTTGAAGTGATTGGCGATGATTACACACTGCAACCAGATATTTTCAAACTCGTTGAAGCCTCAGCCATATTGAACGACAAAGGATTTACGGTTTTCCCCTATACAACGGATGATCTGGTATTGGCGCGCGAACTTGTAGCCACCGGCTGCGATATACTCATGCCCTGGGGTGCGCCCATCGGCTCAGGCCAGGGGCTTAATAATATCCCGGCCCTCAAAACATTACGCGCCCGTTTTCCTGATATTAAATTACTGGTGGATGCAGGTCTGGGTGCACCCTCGCATGCAGCCCAGGCAATGGAACTCGGGTTTGACGGCGTTCTGTTAAACACAGCAATCGCTGAAGCAGGCAATCCCGTAGCCATGGCACAGGGTTTCGCCAGCGCGGTGGAAGCAGGCTATCTTGCAGCCAATGCCGGTATCATGCCAACGCGTAATTTTGCCCAGCCCAGCACACCTGAAATTGGCACGCCTTTCTGGAAGTCTGAAATCAACTCATGAGAACCGATGGAATTTACGGGTTTTACCCGATCGTTGACAGCTATGAGTGGATTGCCCGGCTTTTACCATTAGGCGTTAAAACCATTCAGTTGCGCATCAAAGATAAACCTTCTGAAGAGGTGCGCCAACCTATACGCGATGCCATTGCATTGGCACTACGCTATGATTGCCAACTTGTCATTAATGATTATTGGCAACTGGCACTGGAATTAGGCGCTGAATTTATTCATCTGGGCCAGGAAGACCTTGATGAAGCCGATAAAGACACCATCCGAAATTCCGGTCTTAAACTGGGCATCAGTACCCATACTGACGATGAACTGACGCGCGCGCTTGACTGGCCGCACGATCATATTGCCTTAGGCCCGGTCTATGAAACCACACTTAAAGTTATGAGCTATGCTCCCCAGGGGTTGGAGCGGGTCGGCATCTGGCAACAAAAGATAGATTGCCCGCTCATCGGCATTGGCGGGATAAATCTTGATCGCGCTCCCTTGGTACTGGATGCGGGCGCGGATGCTATTGCCGTTGTCACTGATGTGGTTTTCAATCCCCACCCTGAACAGCGCGTCGAGCAATGGCTGGAACTGTTCAGTAAACGCAACTGATTTGAAGTAAACGGTTTGTAAGCCCCACATAAAAACGGCTGCAATTCATATTCTTGCAGCCGTTTTTAGTATTATGGAGTATGAAAGCTAACCGGAAGTGCCCTTCTCTCCCTGAGCGCCTTGCGGCCCGGTATCACCTTTTGGCCCGGTATCACCCTTTGGTCCCTGAGAACCTTGAGCTCCGGCATCTCCTTTTTCGCCTTGTGCACCTGCATCACCTTTAGCGCCGGTATCGCCCTTGTCACCAGCGGCACCTTGAGCACCAGTGGCACCTTGAGCCCCTGTATCACCTGTTGATCCTTGTGCTCCTTGTGCTCCTTGTGCTCCTTGTGCTCCTTGTGCTCCTGCCTCACCCTTCGGTCCTTGGGAGCCTGCGCCCGAACTTGCGCCTGCGGCACCAGCCTCGCCTTTTTCGCCAGCGGGGCCTTGAGTTCCAGCTTCACCAGCCGGGCCCTGAGCGCCAGTTTCACCAGCCGGGCCCTGAGCGCCAGCTTCACCAGTTGGTCCCTGAGCTCCAGCATCACCTTTTTCGCCAGCAGGTCCTTGATCACCTTTTGGCCCAGCAGGACCAGCAGGTCCGGCGTCACCTTGTTTACCGCCAACCCCCTGAGGTCCAATGGCTCCAGCGGCACCAGGTTCACCTTTTTCCGCTGTTATAGAACTTGTTGCAGCTGTTACACGTTCTTGCACATAGCTTTCCAGGGAGCTTTGAGCGAGAAAATACCCGCCAACCCCAAGCGCACCTAAAATAAGGGCAATCCAGGCTGAGCTGGTTTTTTGTTTGCCGCCCAACTCATCCAGAATTTCCTGTTTCAGTTGCTCTGTACTCTTATCCGCCATTAGTTCACTCCCTGCGTGTTGCCTCTTGCTTTTTCAGCATGTTAATAAATTTTAAACTGCACGGCATTGAACACCACACTTGCAATCAAAATCAACTAAAAGATGAGGATCATACGAAACTGAGAATGTTTCTAAGTAACAATGTGCTTAACCACGCCGTCTCCGGCGACGCGGTTTTGATGTCCGCTCACCGGCAGCAGACACTTTTGCTTTTGGCAAATCGACTACTTTGGCAAGATTGGGATAGCTCGCCTTGGCATGGGGAAAAGCCATGGCATCCACAAAATGATCCTGAAAACTCGGCTCCAGAGCAGTTTCGATTTTCTCAATTTTCTTGACCAGGTCTTCAATTTCATCACGCGCCTGAGCATTTAAAAGAGCAATTCGCGCACCGGTCCCTGCTGCATTCCCGGCAGACACCACCCTGGTCAAATCACAATCGGGAATAAGCCCCAGGACCATCGCGTATTTAACATCAATATGACTACCAAAAGCCCCGGCAAGCGTGATGCGCTCAACCGTATCAATGCCCATATGATCCATCAACAGGCGGGCACCGGCATAAAGAGCAGCTTTAGCCAGCTGGATTGCCCGGATATCATTTTGCGTGATCAAAATCTGTTGCGCACCATCATGAAGCACATAGGAAAATGTGCGACCATTCTCGATGATACGCGGCGTTTTAGAACTGAGTGATCCTTGTATGATACCGTCGGGTGAAATAATGCCGCTGAGATACATTTCAGCGACAACCTCAATAATCCCTGATCCGCAAATACCCGTTATACCGACATCATCAATGGCTTCCATAAACCCTGGTTCCGAGAACCACAGGTTACAACCAATAACCTGAAAATCCGGCTCCAGCGTTTCACGATCAATCCGCACCCGTTCAATGGCACCGGGAGCCGCACGCTGCCCACAGGTAATTTGTGCGCCCTCAAAAGCCGGGCCGGTGGGAGAGCTTGCCGCCAAAAGCCGGTGTTTGTTGCCAAGTACAATTTCAGCATTGGTGCCCACATCAATTATCAGGCGCATCTCTTCAGACAGATGCGGGTTTTCAGCCAGAATAACCGCAGCTGTATCAGCACCTACATGGCCTGCAATGCAGGGTAAGGTGTAAAAACGTGCACCACCTTGCAGGTTTAATCCCATTTCCAAAGCAGGGCGCGTAATAGCTGATCCCGTGGCAAGCGCAAATGGTGCACCCCCTAACTCAATAGGATCAATGCCTAATAATAAATGATGCATCACCGGATTACCGACAAACACAGCTTCGAGAATATCGTTGAGATTGATTTGTGCTTCCGCTGCTACCTGCCCCGCCAATACATTGATTGCTTCGCGCACAGCTTCCGTCATTTCAACATCGCCGCCCGGGTTCATCATCACGTAAGATACACGGCTCATCAGATCTTCACCAAACCTGATTTGCGGGTTCATCAGGCCGGAAGACGCAACAAGTTCACCGGTTGACAGATTACATAAGTGCGCTGCAATTGTGGTTGAGCCCACATCCACCGCCATACCATAAATATGATCATGAAAACCGGCCCATACTGCGGTAATTTCCTTAGAATTATCCGGGGGTATGCGGTGATGTACAGCAACCGTTATCCTCCACTCCCCTTGCCGCAACGCTTTTTGCAACCCGGACATAATACGAAAATCACATGTAAGGCTGGTCAACTCCCATTGTTCTGCCAGGGCATCATACACCCGTTCCAGATCACCTGCCGGATTGTGCATATCCGGCTCTTTTACAGAGATATAATACAGTTTGGTGACCGGGTTCAGCTCAATATCACGCAGCTCAGCGCGCTTGCGCACAACCTGTTTATGAACCTGGCTTTGTTCCGGCACGTCAATAACCAGATCACCCTGAACTGTGGAAGAACACCCCAGTCGACAATCTTTCCGCAGTCCGCGTTTTTCATCATACCGTTGTTCTGTTTTGCTGATTTCTGACAGGTTTTCAGTAAGGCTGGAAATACCATGCTTGGCAAACTCGCCCACGGTATGTTTGATCTGGCAACGACCACAAATACCTCTGCCACCACAAACAGAATCAAGATCAACACCAAGATTGCGGGCAGCATCCAGAATAGGGGTTCCCACAGCAAAGTGCCCACGTTTACCCGAAGGTGTAAAAACTACCAGAGCATCCCCGGAACCATTATTACTGTTCAAAACACTACCCTCACCCCAATATATGTGCGTTTTATCTAGCGCGGCGACGGCGGCGACCTTCACGGCCACCCGCTTCTGCCCCGGCAACACTCGCAACAGGTTCGCGAAACTTTTTAATCCATCTCGAACAGTTTGCATCGACCCCGTTTAGAACATTGGCAGCCATGGCACCGTGCATATCTTCAGCATGCAGAGGGTTCATAATTGCAGATGTTAATCCCGCAGCTGCAGCCATTGACAGAAAATGTGCATTCAGTGCACGACGGTTAGGCACACCGAAACTGATATTGGACAGACCACAGGTGGAATTGACCTTTAACTCGGTACGCAATCTGTTGAGCAGGGCAAACACCTGACGTCCCGCTGTTCCCATGGCGCCAATCGGCATCACCAGAGGATCAACCACCACATCACACGGTTTTATGCCATAATCTTGAGCACGTTCGACAATCTTTTTCGCCACTTCAAAGCGCACATCAGGATCTTCTGAAATCCCGGTTTCGTCATTGGAAATTGCCACAACGGCGCAGTCATATTTTTTGATCAGAGGCAAAACGCGCTCGAGTGATTCATCTTCTCCCGTTACTGAATTCACCAGAGGCCGCCCTTTATAAACCGCCAGACCCGCTTCCAACGCTTCGATAATAGAGCTGTCAATGGACAGGGGCACATCCACCAGTCCCTGTACCAGTTGAATGGTTTCAGCCAGTATGCGCGGCTCATCCGCCAGGGGAATACCGGCGTTAACATCCAGCATAGCAGCACCGGCAGCAACTTGTGCCATAGCATCGATCTCAACAGTTGCGTAATTGCCTTCTTTCATTTCGGCAGCGAGCTTTTTGCGGCCCGTGGGATTGATACGTTCGCCGATCACACAGAACGGCTGATCAAAGCCGATGATGACCTCTTTAGTGGCTGAACTTACAAGGGTTCTTGTCATGATCTGAATATTCTCCTGAACTCGCGCGATATGCCTGTATATGCAACATCTTAATGACATTACTCATGGCTGGATTAACTGGTCAATACCCAGCGACGTGATGGGACTTAAGAACGACATACAATCCAAACTCAGTACCGATGTCGGTGTTGAAAAGCAATAGGGCGCAAAAGAGCATGTCGGGACAGGGTTGCTGCGGAATACTGGTGAAAAGACATTATTCCAGATAGGATACGGATATGAGTACTGAAGCTGAAAGAATTGCAGGCTCCAAAAAAGGGCGACGCGGGCGTGGTGGCGGGGCAGCCGCTCGACGCGAGCAACGCCAGACAACCGAGATCAATCATTTCACCTACATCACCCGTACCATGCCGGAATTTGAAGTGCTGGGCGAAGAAGGTTTGAGCCTGATTGAAGCCAATTGCGACAAGGTACTTGAAGAAATCGGCATTGATTTTCGCGACGATGAAGAAGCCCTGGCTATGTGGAAAGATGCCGGTGCTGATGTGCGCGGTGAGCGGGTGCATTTCCCTAAAGGCCTGTGTCGCAGCCTGATTGCAACAGCCCCCCCCATATATACCCAGCATGCGCGCAATAAAGACAGGTCCGTTAAAATTGGTGGCAAACACACGGTTTTCGCCCCGGTCTATGGGCCGCCATTTATCCGCAATCTGGATGAAGGACGCCGCTATGCCACAATTGAAGATTTTCGCAACTTTGTGAAATTGACCTATTCGGCCCCTGCCCTGCACCATTCCGGTGGCACTGTATGTGAGCCTGTGGATATTCCAGTCAACAAACGCCATTATGATATGATCTATTCCCATATCAAATATTCCGACAAACCATTTATGGGCTCGGTCACCCATCCAAGCCGTGCGGAAGATACGGTGACCATGGCAAAGATCGTGTTCGGTGATGAATTTGTTGATCAAAATTGTGTGCTGACATCCCTGATCAATGCCAATTCCCCCATGGTGTTTGATGAAACCATGCTCGGCGCTCTCAAAGTCTATGCCCGTGCCGGTCAGGCAACCGTAATTTCACCGTTCATTCTCGCAGGCGCCATGTCGCCGGTGACAACCACAGGCACGCTCACCCAGATATTAGCCGAAGCCATGGCTGGCATGGCGTTTACGCAACTCTGCAGGCCCGGTGCTCCGGTGGTTTTTGGCACATTTGCCAGTTCCATCTCCATGCAATCCGGCGCTCCCACGTTCGGTACGCCTGAGCCATCTTTGGTATTATACGGTGCAGCACAACTGGCACGCAGGCTCAATGTACCTTTCAGGTCCGGAGGCTCATTGTGCGGCTCAAAACTGCCCGATGCACAAGCAGCGTACGAAAGCGCGCAAACTCTCACGCCGACACTGCTGGCCGGGGTTAATTTCTGCCTGCATGGCGCCGGTTGGCTTGAAGGCGGTCTGGTATCTTCTTATGAAAAATTTGTCATGGACATTGACCAATTGGCAATGATGCAACGTTTTGCAGAAGGTGTTGACCTATCAACCAACGGGCAGGCGATGGATGCTCTGCAGGAAGTTGGTCCCGGCAGTCATTTCCTTGGGTGCGACCATACACAAGCCAACTTTGAGACCGCATTTTACCGCTCGTCCATTGCTGACAACAACTCGTTTGAACAATGGGAATCCGAAGGTGCAATGGATGCAGCAGCACGCGCCAATGGGGTTTACAAAAAAATGCTGAATGAATATCAGGCCCCGGCTCTTGATCCAGCCATCGATGAAGCCCTGCTGGATTATATCAAACAACAAAAAGATTCCATGCCGGACGCCTTTACCTGATGGGATTTGACAACATCATTGAACAGATTGAAAGCGCCGGGTTTATCTATCTCGGCAGTTTTCATCCTGAAGCAGAACAAACCTTGATGTTGATCGGCAATGCCGGACCCCGGATGTGGGAAAATTTTACAACCAGTCGTGGTGCATCAAACACAACAATGGATGAATGGACCCGACTGACCATCACAGACCTTGCAGATATATTAGGTGTAACGGCCCTGTTTCCCTTCGATAGCCCGCATCACCCATTCCTGAGCTGGGCAGAAAAATCCGGCGAAACCTTTACCTCCCCCATAGGCTTGTCCATTCATCCGCGTTACGGCCTGTGGCATGGCTATCGCGCAGCCTTGATATTTGAGGGCGCACTTGATCTTCCACCAGCTACACCTGAAAAATCTCCTTGCATCACTTGCATCGACAAGCCCTGCCTGACAACCTGCCCGGTAGATGCATTTTCGCCAGAAGGTTATGATGTACCCGCCTGCATCACTCATATAAAAACTACTGACAATCCGGACTGTCTTGAGTTAGGCTGTCGTGCACGTCGCGCCTGCCCCATCGGTCAGGATTTTCATTACTTACCCCAGCAGGCCAGATTTCACATGTCGGCCTTTATTAAAGCTTGAATTTAGCCAATTCCCCGGAGCAATTGAAATGACTCATGAAAAAACAACAACCGGTTCCTGCCTGTGTGGTGAAGTTGCTTACGAAATTACCGGTCCCATGCGCGATGTGGTTGCCTGTCACTGCATTCAGTGCCGCAAAACCACGGGGCATTTTATGGCGGCAACCAATGTTGCCCATGAGAATTTTAAACTGACCAATGAAACCGGTCTTAAATGGTACCGCGCCAGTGACTTTGCCAACCGTGGTTTTTGCAATAAATGCGGTGCCACTCTGTTCTGGCAACGTGATGGTGATAGCAACATCTCTATTACCGCAGGCACACTTGATGGGGATACCGGCCTGAAGATTGACAAGCACATCTTCTGCGATTTTGCTGGAGATTATTACGACATCGATAACGCCAGCGCTGATTGATTATTCACCCGCCCGTTCAAGGAACCTGAACAATGCCAGACATATTTCTTCCTGTAGACGTACATTTCACGGGTGCCTGCCCGGATGCGAGCCTGCAAGATGCTGATGTTGCACTGTTTGGTGCACCCCACGGCACACCTTACAGGGGTTTTGATAATGAACCCTACGCCGCCACGGCTGATGAGTTGCGCAAAGCTCTCAAGCCGGATGCTGAATGGGTTGATCATTGGGATTTTGATTTTGACGGGCTTTTGCTTGGTGATGGTAATTACAAACTGATTGATTTGGGCAATCTGACAACCTCCTCTTTGGATGGTGCAGGCAATCGAGCTTTGATCAAACAGGCCACGCAGAAAATCCTCGATGCAAACACTATTCCCATCATGATTGGGGGGGATGATTCAACCCCCATTCCATTCATTGAAGCCCTTAGCACCAAGGGCCCCCTGACCATTATCCAGATTGATGCTCATATCGACTGGCGCGATGAGCGTCGTGGGGAGCCTAATGGATTTTCAAGCACCATGCGCCGTGCATCAGAATTC
>Ga0256847_1001374_pt1 | contig 12582 bp, 10 predicted proteins | sample TeddybearmetaG_FD_189099 | JGI IMG/M metagenome (GOLD analysis project Ga0256847, IMG submission 189099) | Hydrothermal vent microbial communities from East Pacific Rise, Pacific Ocean - Teddybear | ecosystem: Environmental > Aquatic > Marine > Hydrothermal vents | place: Pacific Ocean: East... | reverse complement strand
CTGTCACAGCCGCGTCTAGTCTGGCTTTTGCATGAATAATTTCAGGTATCCGCTCGCGGTCCGGATTATGCGTCAGGGCCTCAATCGAATAGACGATATAAGGCGTTTTAAGCGCCTGATCCCGAGTATCGAGCAATAGGTTATTCTCGGAATCGTAACTGACTTGCTCGGATTTCTCGCTCGGTGCTAAAACCGCCCAAGTTCCTGTTTTTACCGGGATTTCAGCCTCCGGTAAATCCATAATGGTGCCAACCAGAAAATCACTCGGCCCGTTAGGCAGCAATGCCTGAGCAATCTTATCCACCTTATCTGAAACGCTATTCGTCAGAAAGTCTAACTTGAGCAACCCCGCTGTCGTTACGAGGTCCGCTGCACTGGCCAAACCATCTAGTATTTTTCGCGTGGCTGGGCTGGACTTGTTCACCAGTAATCCAATTCGCAAATTCAGCGCCCCATTTAGCAAGACTGGGCCAAATAGATCTGTGCCTCCAAAAGCGAACACACCGCTTCTCTCGCCAAACGTATCAGCCTGCATAGACGGGCTGATAATCTTGGTTTGGGGCATCTCCCCCTGCATAGGTAATTTCCAGTTGGCACTGGCAAAAACAACTGGCTGGTAACGCGTTAGCGCTTTCCTCGAATACGGAATATGAAACGACAATAATCTAATTCTTAGATACCGCTCACCGCGAATCGGCACATCTTCAACTGGAGTTGGCGCCCCGGCCGATGAGGAAATCAATTCCACCCGGCAGGTTTGGTTGGCTTCAGTAAAAAAACTCAACCAGTTCTTGCCACCACCATCCTTCGAATTCTTCGATTTGGCCATACCATGTCCCTCTATACACCGAACAATCCGCAACCCTAGCCCGTCTTTAAATGTTCGTTAAGGGTATATATCTCGCACTCGGAAATACAGTCACCCGAACTGGAGCTAAGAGTTAGAAATCAGGAGCATGAGCTGCGTAAAGTTATTGTTTTTTGACCGCTCAAAACCGCGATTACTGGGTTGAACAATCCGTGTTGATATTAGCGCAGTCAAACATCATCACATGCAGAAGCGCTGCCAATATGTACGTTCCAACCTTTGAAAAGTCTGGTGGGCGATAACGGGCTCGAACCGCTGACCCTCTCGGTGTAAACGAGATGCTCTACCAACTGAGCTAATCGCCCTCAGAAGGCGTTCTTTGCGGCACCCCGCGCACAAAAGCAAGACGGCCCCCGCCATAAATGACAGGGGCCGCGCTGTTTTGTGTGGTTTGAGGCTTTAGTGGCGGATCGGCTCGCTACTTGGGCTTCCCGCAGGACGCCCGGACAGCGTCGCGGCCAAGGCCTGCTCATCCGCCGCTGACCATTCAATCGGCGTCAGAGGCCGCACCAGAGCATGCGCCAGAACCTGTTTGATATCCGACACCGGAATGATCTCCAGCGCTGCCTTCACATTGTCAGGCAGATCAACCAGATCCTTTTCATTCTCATGCGGTATCAGGACTGTCTTGATCCCGCCGCGCAGCGCCGCGAGCAGCTTTTCTTTCAAGCCGCCAATCGGCAACACGCGTCCGCGCAGAGAAATCTCACCGGTCATCGCCAGATCACGCCGAACCGCAATTCCGGTCAGCAATGAAACGATCGCCGTGGTCATGCCGACACCAGCTGATGGACCATCCTTAGGCGTCGCACCATCTGGCACGTGGACGTGAATATCCGTGGTGTTGAAGATGCTTGGCCTGATTCCGAAATCAACCGCGCGCGAGCGCACAAGTGACCCCGCAGCCGAGATTGATTCCTTCATCACATCGCGCAAATTGCCCGTCACCTTGGTGTTGCCACGTCCCGGCATCGACAAGGCTTCAATCGTCAACAGATCACCGCCCGCTTCAGTCCAAGCCAGCCCGGTTACCATACCAACCTGATCTTCCTCGTCGGCCAGTCCAAAGCGGAACTGCCGCACACCTGAGAAATCCGCCAGATTATCTGTCGTCACGCTGACAGTCGCATCGGCATCATCGCCGAGCTTACGCACAGCTTTACGCGCCAGTTTGGCCAGCTCACGCTCCAACGAGCGCACGCCCGCTTCACGCGTATAATAGCGGATCAGATCAACCAAAGCGGCTTCCTCAATCATCCATTCCTGCTCATTCAGACCGTGATCGGTGCGAATTTTCGGCAATAGATGACGCAGCGCAATTTGCAGCTTCTCATCCTCGGTATAGCCGGGGATACGAATGACCTCCATCCGGTCCAGCAAAGGCTGAGACATGTTCAAACTATTCGCTGTGGTCACAAACATGATGTCCGAAAGATCGTAATCGACCTCAAGATAATGATCATTGAAGGTCGAGTTCTGCGCCGGATCGAGCACTTCAAGCAGCGCCGATGACGGATCACCGCGATGATCCATGCCCATCTTCTCGATCTCATCCAGCAAGAAGAGCGGGTTGCCCGACTTGACCTTTTTCAGGCTCTGAATGATCCGGCCCGGCATTGAGCCAATATACGTCCGGCGATGACCGCGAATTTCGCTCTCATCACGCACACCGCCCAGCGACACACGCACAAAATCACGCCCCGTCGCATCCGCGATAGATTTGCCTAGCGACGTTTTACCAACGCCCGGAGGGCCAACCAGACACAGGATCGGGCCGCGAAGCTTCTTCGTACGCTTCTGCACCGCCAGATATTCAAGGATACGTTCCTTGACCTTGTCCAAGCCATAATGGTCGTCGTTCAGCTGCTTTTCAGCCGCCACCAAATCGGTGGAAATTTCTTTACGCGTGTCCCAAGGCAGCGCCAAAATCCAATCCAGATAATTGCGCACAACGGTTGATTCAGCCGACATCGGGCTCATCTGGCGCAATTTCTTGACCTCGGCTTCGGCCTTGGTCAGCGCCTCCTCAGACAGGCCCGCGGCCTTGATTTTGTCTTCAAGCTCGGAAACCTCGTCGCGTTCCTCGCCCTGATCACCAAGCTCGCGCTGGATCGCCTTCATCTGTTCGTTGAGATAATACTCGCGCTGAGATTTCTCCATCTGCCGTTTGACGCGGTTTTTGATCTTCCGCTCCATCTGCATCATGCCCATCTCGCCTTCCATCAGCGACAGGACCTTCTCCAGACGTTCCTTGGCATCAGACAATTCAAGCAGCGATTGCTTTTCGCTCAACTTCACCTGCAGCTGCGACGCGACAGCATCAGCGAGCCGTCCAGGTTCTGTAATCTCACCAATCGTTGAAACTGACTCAGGTGGAATTTTACGGTTCAGCTTGGCGTAATTCTCGATCTGCTCATTCACAGCCCGCATCAGCGCCTCAAGCTCATCGCCTTCGGTTTCCGCAACCTCAATCGTCTCGATGTCGGCGTCGTAATGGTCGCCCTTATCGTGCAGGGCGACAACCCGCGCACGCGTGCCGCCTTCAACCAGCACTTTAACCGTGCCGTCTGGTAGTTTCAGCAATTGCAGGATCGTCGCCGTAGTCCCGATCACATGCAGATCATCGGAGCCGGGATCATCGGTTGCCGGGTCCTTCTGGGCCACCAGCATGATTTCGTTCTGGCCTTCGTCGACCATTTCCAGCGCCCGTACAGATTTGTCGCGGCCAACAAAAAGCGGCGCAACCATATCGGGGAAAACCACAATGTCGCGAAGCGGCAGCACTGGGAGGGTTTTTGTCGTCGTCATATCTGACTCCTTCATACAGGGCCCTGCTCAGCAGCAACCCAACGCCTTCATCCTCTTGTCGGATGATTCTGGCTTCTATCGCATGTGATGCGCATACTATGTCAGTTCAACCGCCAAAAGGCGGTGGAATTCAGGCATTTTACCGAACATCCGATTGAATCAGGACGCTTCACTCGGCTTTGCTTGTTTAGCATGCACGTACAGCGGCGTGGCATTGCCATCGACCACTTCAGCATTGATCACAACTTCTGAGACACCGCGCATATTTGGCAGTTCGAACATCGTATCCAGCAAGATCGCTTCCATGATCGAACGCAGTCCGCGCGCGCCCGTTTTGCGCAGGATCGCCCGTTTAGCCACTGCAACCAGCGACTCAGGCGTAAATTTCAGCTCGACATCCTCCATCTCGAACAGCTTCTGGTACTGTTTGACCAGCGCGTTCTTGGGCTGTGTCAGGATGGTAATCAGCGCCGCTTCGTCCAGATCTTCTAGCGTTGCCAGAACCGGCAAGCGGCCAATAAATTCCGGAATCAGGCCGTAGCGCTGCAAATCTTGCGGCTCGACCGTTTTCAGCACATCACCAATTTTGCGGGCATCCGGGTCTTTCACATCGGCGCCGAAGCCAATCGAGGATTGACTGCCGCGCGATGAAATAATCTTGTCGAGGCCCGAGAACGCGCCGCCACAAATGAACAATATGTTGGTGGTATCAACCTGCAGAAACTCTTGCTGCGGGTGTTTGCGTCCGCCCTGCGGCGGCACAGCCGCGACTGTACCTTCCATCAGCTTGAGCAGTGCCTGCTGCACGCCTTCACCCGATACGTCACGGGTAATCGACGGATTGTCGGACTTGCGCGAAATCTTGTCGATCTCATCGATATAAACAATGCCGCGCTGGGCCCGCTCAACATTATAGTCGGACGCTTGCAACAGTTTCAGGACAATGTTCTCAACATCCTCGCCGACATAACCCGCTTCGGTCAGCGTGGTCGCGTCGGCCATCGTGAACGGCACATCCAGCACCCGCGCCAGCGTCTGCGCCAGCAGCGTCTTACCGCAACCAGTAGGCCCAATCAGCATGATGTTCGATTTAGCTAGCTCAACCCCATCGGCGCCGCCCGGATTGGCCAGACGTTTATAGTGGTTGTGCACAGCCACGGACAGTATCCGCTTGGCATAAGGTTGCCCGATCACATAATCGTCCAACACGTCACAAATCTCTTGCGGTGTCGGTATCCCTTCCTTGGCTTTGAAGCCGGAAGTCTTGTTCTCTTCACGGATGATATCCATGCAAAGTTCAACGCATTCATCACAGATGAACACGGTTGGACCCGCAATGAGTTTCTTCACTTCATGCTGGCTCTTGCCGCAGAAGGAACAATAAAGCGTATTCTTAGAATCGCTGGAGCCGTTTTGCTTTGCCATAGGCCACCTCAATGACGCACAGGGATTAACACACGATTTATGCCGCGCGTGAGGCCCGTTACACTTACAATTTTAAAACCCTACCCGAACCAGACATGCTTTGCCTAGCTTCCTGCTGGTAAGGCTGTGTATTTACTCTTCGCCTTCTTCAGTCCGGCGATCATAAACCTGATCGATAATTCCGAACTCAACCGCTTCCTCCGCCGACATGAAATTATCCCGATCAAGCTTCTTCTCGATCGCATCATACTTCTGTCCGGTATGGGCAACGTAGATATTATTCAGGCGTTTTTTCAGGTCCATAATCTCTTCTGCATGGCGCTCAATGTCAGTCGCGACACCGCGATAACCGCCGGATGGCTGGTGAACCATGATCCGGGCATTCGGCAGCGCAATACGCTTGCCCGCCTCCCCTGCCGCCAGAAGCAGCGAGCCCATGCTAGCCGCCTGACCAATACAAACGGTCGAGATCGGGCAGCGGATATATTGCATCGTATCGTAGATCGCCATGCCAGCCGTGACATAGCCCCCCGGCGAATTGATATAAATCTGAACGTCTTTTTTCGGGTTCTCCGACTCCAGAAACAATAGCTGCGCCGAGACCAGCGACGCCGTAGCATCGTCAATCGGCCCGGTAATGAAGATGATCCGCTCTTTCAGTAGGCGGGAGAATATATCGTAGGCACGCTCCCCGCGGCTGGTCTGTTCAATAACAGTCGGGACAAGATTAAGATCAGTAGTGCGCGGATCGAACATGGAGGAACCTTCAAACAGGAAAACAAATCATTGGCCACCGCAATGGCAGAGCCCGCAATATTTGTCCATTCGCTGCAGCTTACAAGGTGTAATGTGACCGAGTTTTCATTTCGCTGCGCCTTATACCGCTGGCGTCATGCCCTCATCCGCGATTCCATGCGCCACCCGCGTCCCAGGCACGCGAATATCCTCAACCAGATCCTGAATGTCCTGCGGCGGCGGCGGCGTCAGCAGCGCCACAGCGATACCCAGCCCCATCGAAAGCCACATGAAGACAAAACCAATGCCCTCTGGCGACACGCCCATGAACCAGTGGTTCGGATCAGTGTCGACGAATTTGAAATAGTAGATATAGGCAAAAGTCGAAATCAGCCCGAACAGCATCGAAGTGATGGCGCCTTCCTTGTTCATCCGCTTCCAGAAGATGCCCAGAAAGATGATCGGGAATAGCGACGCCGCCGCCAGCCCAAACGCAAACGCCACCACCTGCGCCACGAATCCAAGCTGTGACGCAAACACGCCGAGCAATCCAGCACAGATCACCGCGCCAGCCGCCGCCCCCCGCGCCACCAACAGCTCGGTCTTGTCGTCCATATCCTTGAAAAATGTCCGCCGGCACAGATCATGACTAACCGCCGAGGAAATCACCATTAGCAATCCCGCCGCCGTCGACAGCGCCGCCGCCAGACCGCCCGCCACCACCAAACCAATCACCCAAGCGGGCAAGCGCGCAATCTCCGGGTTAGCCAGCACGATAATATCATTGCTCACATACACTTCGTTGGCATTATCCAGCAGCGTGTTGCAGCTCTTTTCTTCCTCAGTCGCGCAAATTTTTAGCGCACGCTCGCCGCTCGGGCCGACCTCGCCCGTAAAGTAAGGCTTCGACTCCTTGAAAGCCTTGCCCGCGCGATATTGCAACTTGCCGTCGCCATTCTTGTCTTCCCACGCCAGAAGCCCGGTGGTCTCCCAGTTTGCAAACCAGTCAGGCGTTTGGGTTTCGCCTTCTTCAGCCTGATCGGCAGCATAGGTGCTTTCATTGACTGTATCGATGAAATTCAGTCTGGCGAATGACGCAACCGCCGGCGCCGTCGTGTACAATATCGCAATAAACACCAACGCCCATCCCGCCGACACCCGCGCCGCTTTCGCGCTCTTCACCGTAAAGAACCGAATAATCACATGCGGCAAACCGGCGGTGCCAAACATCAGCGCGCCAGTGATTGCAAACACGTCGATCATCGACTTGTTGGTTTGGGTATATTCCAGAAATCCGAGCCTGGTCACCGTCTCGTTGAGCCGGTCCAGCATCGCGACATTCTCGCCCGCCACATCCCCAATGAAGCCAAGCTGCGGCACCGGATTGCCCGTAATGATCAGCGACATAAAGATCGCCGGCACCGTATAGGCAAAGATCAGCACGACATATTGCGCCACTTGCGTATAGGTCACGCCCTTCATCCCGCCGAGCACGGCATAGAAGAACACAATGATCATGCCGATCCCGATCCCGACATTGAAATCGACATGCAGGAAGCTCGAAAACGCCACTCCGACGCCCTTCATCTGTCCGGCAATATAGGTGAACGAGACGAACAAGGCGCACAGCACCGCAATCAAACGCGCCGCGCTGGAATAATACCGGTCGCCCACGAAATCCGGCACCGTAAACTTGCCGAACTCACGCAGATAAGGCGCCAACAACAGCGCCAGCAAGACATAACCGCCCGTCCACCCCATCAGATAGACCGAGCCGCCATAGCCCATGAACGCGATCAAACCGGCCATCGACAAGAACGACGCCGCCGACATCCAGTCTGCCGCCGTCGCCATGCCATTGATCACCGGGTGAACATCATGCCCGGCCACATAGAACTCGCTGGTCGATCCGGCCCGGGCCCAGACGGCAATGCCTATATACAGCGCGAACGTCGTCGCGACGAAGAATAGGGTCCAATCCATCGCCCTACCCCTTCACGCCAAATTTGCGTTCCAGCCGGTTCATCGCCCAGCAATAATAGAAAATCAGCGCGACAAACACATAGATCGCCCCCTGCTGCGCAAACCAGAAGCCCAGCGGCGCTCCGCCGATTGAAACCTGATCGAGAAAATCACGGAACAGAATGCCCGCGCCATATGACACCGCAAACCAGATCACCAACAGAGAAATCGTCAGGCGAATGGTCGCCTTCCAATAGGCTTTTCCGTCCACCTTGGTCACCGGTTCGGTCATCGCGCGCTCCCTGACGTGTTTTTCAGCTCTTCTGGCTGAACATATCACAAGTTCAGAATGAACAGGTTTTCACTGACAGCGCTAGTCATTTTTATCCTTGCGCGCCTGTTTCCACGCCGCCAAGCCGCTGAATATCAGCCACCCCGCCAGCATCAGACCGCCCGCAACATAGATCTCGCGCCCGCCAAACCCCGGCGTCAACAAAGCCTGCGCGCCCTGATAAGCAAAGATCAAAGCCATCAACAGACCCAGCGAAATCATGATGTGATGCTTCATGGCACAGCTCCCGTTCAAACCTCCACACCAAGACAAGCAGGAAAGATCAACCCGGCCGAACGCACTCGATCACGTGACGCGCAAATGATTATTTATAGCTTAGCGCGACCAGCTAGTCCGCATCTGCATATTTGAATGAAACGCTCACTCTGGCCCGGAATGCCGTAGCTTTTCCGTTTTCGATGACCATGTCCAGTTTTGTCACTTCAGCAATCCGAAGTTCTCGCAAGCTCTGCGAAGCTCTGGTGACCGCAGCGCTTGCCGCTTTTTCCCAAGACTCAGTGCTCGTTCCTACAAGCTCGATGATTTTGTATACAGATTCAGCCATATTTTTTCCTTATCGCAGAAGGTGTTTCCAGTTTTTCCTCCAGCAATTTCATCGTGCGCCAGAGATGCATCGCCGTCAAATCCGGCGGGCCGGGCCCGCCCTGCATGCAAAAAACAAGGATAGATAACCCTCTATCCAACACGTTTTCTCGATAGATACAGGCCATACAGCTTTTCAATCCGACGGAACTCACGCGCGAATATACTCCTGCACATGGATTATGCCCTGCAACCCCACTTATATCGAAATGTCCCGGTCTATCTCTGGCCGTGGGTCTGGTGGCAGCTGTTCCAAATTGAAAGATGGATCAAAGCCACCGGACGAATGGTCCTCGGCGGTGTTGCCAGAGACGGCAAAGTCTACGTGCTGCATGTCGCGGATGATCCAAACGAACGCAAACCGTGGTCGCCCAGCGCGCCAACACTCAGCCCTTGGAACCGTATTCCCAACCACCGCCGAGACCTCGCGCGGCTGGTAACAGGCATCGCTTTTGATTCAACCCGCCACGGCGATCAGCTCGCTCTGGCGATGCGATTACTCGAATGGCCAGAAATGCTGGCGCTCGTAGGGTGCAATGAGCCCTTGCGAATTGCGCCACCTGCGCTCGCCCAACCCCCGCCCCACACACACATTTCAAAATTCCGACTTCCCCGGACTTGATCCGGGGTCTCGTGCCACGAGTCCGGACTTGCCGGACCAGACCCCGGGTCAAGCCCGGGGCAATCGGACATCTAAAATCAAACCCACGACACCGGACGCTCCCACGCGCTCCGGCCCTTCGTGCTGACACCCGTGGGGCTTGCCCCTAATATGACTTCGGCAACCCCAGCACGCGCTCGGCGATATAGTTCAGGATCATCTCGCGGCTGACCGGGGCGATGCGGGCCAACATTGCCTCGCGCATATAGCGTTCGACATGATATTCCTTGGCATAGCCCATGCCGCCATGTGTCAGCACTGCCGTCTCGCAGGCCCGGAAGCCAGCTTCAGTGCCGAGATATTTCGCCGCGTTCGCCTCGGCGCCGCATTCCTGATCCGCATCGTACAAGGACGCCGCCTTATAAGCCAAAAGCTCCGCCGCGCTCAGCTCGGCCCATGCCTTGGCCAGCGGATGCTGAATGCCTTGGTTCTGACCAATCGGACGGCCAAACACCACGCGCTCCTGCGCATAGGTCGCCGCGCGTTCCAGCGCTGCAAAGCCGAGCCCAATCGACTCCACCCCAAATAGCACGCGTTCCGGATTGAGCCCCTGCAACAGATATTTGAAACCCGCCCCCTCTTCGCCAATCAGATGCTCTTTCGGAAGTTCAAGATTGTCGATGAACAACGTGTTGCACTCGACCGCTTTGCGGCCCATTTTCGGGATTACAGTGGCCTCAATCTTGCTGCGATCCATGTCGGTATAAAATAGCGACAGGCCAAGATAAGGCTTGGCGCATTGATCCTTTGGCGTGGTGCGCGCGATGATCAGAATCTTGTCGGCGCGCTGCGCCCCGGTCGTCCAAACCTTCCGGCCATTGATCACATAGCCGGTATTGGTCCGCTCCGCCTTGGTCTCCAGCGACGAGGTATCCAGCCCGGAATTTGGTTCGGTCACGGCAAAGCACATCTTCTCCTCGCCTGAGATAATCTTCGGCAAGTTTTCTTGCTTTTGTTCCTCAGTCCCAAACCGTTCCAGCGGCTTCGGCCCAAAGATATTCAGATGGATTGCCGACGCACCAGAATAGCCAGCGCCTGAGCGCGTCACCGCTTGCATGACAATCGCCGCCTCAGTCAGGCCGAGGCCAGAGCCACCATAGTCTTCCGGAAAAGCCACGCCGAGCCAACCGCCCTCCGCCATGGCATTGCAAAACTCTTCCGGCCATATCCCGGTCTCATCTGTCTTGGCCCAATAGTCCGCATCGAACTGGCTGCACAGCCGTTCAACCGCGTCCTTGATCGCCATTTGATCGTCGCTCATTGGGGCAATCGTATGCATGTAATATCTCCTGTTACGACACCCATATTGACCAGATTGCAGCGCGTCCACTCTGCCGAAGCGTCACACCTCGGACGGAACGAACCTGCCGGGCGAGAAAGCACTGGCCAGCGCACTGGTTCGCCCGTCCAAGATCATGTCCGCCATGATCTCAGCCGTAACCGGCGCAAGCAAGATTCCATTGCGCGTATGCCCCGTCGCAAAATAGATCGGCTGGCCAGAAACCCGGCCCAGCAGCGGCGCCTGATCCGGCGTTCCCGGCCGAACTCCCGCCCAAGCTTCCAATATCTCCGCGCCCGCAAGGCCGGGATAAATATCCGCCGCAGCACGCTTCAAAGTCTCAATGGCTTCTTCTGTCGCTTCGCCGCGCACCACCCCCGGCTCACTACTCGCGCCGATGACAATACGATCTGTCTTGGGCGCAATATAGATCGATCCGCACCGCACCGTTGTGTCCGGGATGCCAGCCTGCTTTCGAACCGAGAGCAACTGCCCGCCAATCGGCATGACACTGGCCGCGTCATCCAGCAGCCCAGCCGACTGCCAACCCGCCGCGCACAGGACATCATCATGCTCGCTCAACAACGCGTTCAAATCATCAATCGGAGCGTTCGTCGTCAGTGATATACGATCCGTCGCCTCACACGCCCTGATCAAGCCAAGGACAACCAACCGATTGTCGACATGGCCGTCAGTTGGAAGCTTCAAGCCGCCCAGCAAATGCGAACTCAACCCCGAGTCCAAATTTGACAGTTGCCCCGCAGACAGAGATTCAAACTCTACATCCTTGGCTGACAGCGCCACTGCAATCCGTTCAAGCTGATTAAGGTCGTCCTCGCTCGCCGCCACAGCCAGCGAAGGCCCGCTGCGAAACCCAACCTCATGACCACAGCGCCGCTGCAATCCAGCAGCAAACTCTGGCCAGATCGCTGAACTTTTCAAACACAGATCAAACAGATCAGGATGCGCGCCGCGCTCATGACCCACCTCAAATGCAGGCGCCAACATGCCCGCCGCCGCCCAGCTCGCACCGCGACCGGGAACTGATTTATCATAGATCGAAACCAAAGCGCCGCGCTCAGCCAACTCAAGCGCGCAAGACAAGCCGATTATTCCGGCTCCAACAATTGCGATTCGTTTTTGGGGTGACTGAGAGTGTCGGCGCATCATCGGCATGCGCTAGTACTATCAGCGATCAACGCTGGCACCACTGCTCAATCACATAGCTGCCAGCTTTATATGGCGATCAGTTGAGTTGGCTCAGTTCAGTGCGCCAGAAGCGCATGAAAGTCGACGCCCAGCTCTTGTCCTGAAACGTGATCGCCTTGTTAAGGCTGCCATCCGGACTGCAAATCGTTTTGACCATGAAGTCCGGCGCGTCCCGCTCCACCCAGCCCGAACTAGAAGATTTCTCACGCCAGCGCGCAAAATTATCCAAGGCATGAACAAAGGCGACTTCTCTGTCGGCATTGTCCATCGCTAATTTTACAATTGTTTCAGTCATATGCGTCCCACCGCTGAATTAGTATTGAAAACCTATGCTGCTTCGCGGCGAGCATCTACTGAATGTTTTTTAAACTTTGCAGCTCACCCGACTTGTTCAAGCCTGCGGCAAAATTGCTCGACAGCACCCAGTTGCGAATGCTTCTCATTTGTGACAAAGGGGTCAAATGGTAAAACAACTTATTCTCTCGATTATTGCTATGAGCTTTTTTGCGACAGCTTGTGCACCGTCAGCTCCTGATGCCTCGTCTGATGCAGAAATCGGGCCAAAGACGCTGACGATCTATAGCTCGCGCCACTACGACTCGGACCGGGTCCTGTATAAATCATACGAAGACGCGACGGGCGTGCGTATCGATGTGCGCGAAGCCAAGGCCGATCAATTGCTCGAAACGATGAAGGCCGAA
>Ga0256847_1001373_pt1 | contig 12595 bp, 14 predicted proteins | sample TeddybearmetaG_FD_189099 | JGI IMG/M metagenome (GOLD analysis project Ga0256847, IMG submission 189099) | Hydrothermal vent microbial communities from East Pacific Rise, Pacific Ocean - Teddybear | ecosystem: Environmental > Aquatic > Marine > Hydrothermal vents | place: Pacific Ocean: East... | reverse complement strand
GGCTAGCTTGAAGATTAAGTTTTGCTGCGCCATCGAGAGCGGTGCTTTTGGAGCTGGCGTATTTTGATTTGTTTGCAACACCGCATGGGGTTTAATTGATGGGTTAGTTTGTTGTAGATTTTCTGGCACATTCGGGCTGATTCTTTCGCCAGTAGGAACCGGTTCTTGCCTGCTAATTTTAATGTTAATTTTTAATAACGACTCTAGTGTTGCTCTTATTTGCATCAGTTGTAGTTTTAAATCAACCGGCGTTTTTGAGGTTTCTGGGGTAGGCGATTTAGTTACGTTGTTGGATGTTTTATTTTCCAATTTAATTTTACTTTTGGGACTTTCGCTTTTAACAAAGTGTCGTAGACTTTCCGGTATCGTAGAAGCGTTTTCATTTTTAGTTAATCTGTTTCGTTGTTGTGTGGTTGTCGATTGCGAGTTTAGTGACTCGGATCTAGCCGAATCAGAGGCTAGTGATGATTGTATGTTTTTAGCTGCCAGACTCTCAAGCAAGTTACCACTACTAAGAATTCTTTGTTTAATACTATCGCCCGTAGGTAGGGATGATATTTTTAAATCGTTGATTAAGCGTTCTATTTGTTGATTCAATTTAGTGACAGCCGGAAGCGGATGCTTTATGTTTTTGAGTTGAATAAAAGTTTGTTTTATGTGAGTTAAATGAGTTGCAACTGGATTTTGTTTTGAGAAGTAGTTACTTAGCAGTCGGGCCGCAGTGGTAGCTATCGTAGTCGCTGAAGTTTTATTGTCAATTAAGTTGCCTGACTCTTGAGCAATATTATCAACGGTAAACTTTTTAGATATGATCGATGGGTTAGTGAAATTAAGTGATTTTAGTTGATGCGCTGTTGCGGGCGCAGGATCCAATAGTCTGATGATCCGTTCCGGTAATAGTTGAGCCGATCTAAACTGCACCACTTCTTGTTTCGAAGCTTTGTTATTTGTTAGATATTCAGGTGGTTGATTGGTTGGTTGTTTGGAAGTTTGATTTGTAGCAGGCTGCTCTAATGATTTGGTACTTGTCGAGATTAGAGTAGATAACCCTGGAAGCAGAGCGGTAGAAACTTGTGTACTGAGCGTCGAAATGGGCTGGGCAATGCTGAGGATTATTCGTTGATTAGGCGTAATAACGACGTATATTTCCGTCCGCAGTTGACTGGCATTTTCGAATAGTTTACTGAGGGCTAGAGGTATTTGAAGACTGAAACTTGTTTTGTGGCTGCTTTGTCCATTGGGTTTGGTTTGGTTGCTTAGCGTTATTATGAGTCCTTGTGACTGGTTGAGAAAGAGTTTTTCAAGTAACAGCGGCCGATTAGCGAAACTACTTAATAATTTTGCTATTTGAGGATCAAGCGCTGGCAGTGACTCAGTTGAGCGGTTGATGTCGTTGGGTTTTATTTCCAAATCTATATCCTAGTATCGTTTAAAAGTTAACCTTAGGGCAAGATCGTACTCTAGATTTGTTCTCAAGAATTCTAAAATACGGTCATTCTTGAGGTTTTTTATCAGGATTCTCGAGAATTCTGATAAAAAACCGAAAGATTGTCGATTAGACGCTTCGAGAAGTACGACAAAAAAAGTATGTATTTGCGCTGTAGTTAGCTCCAGTTTTAGATCCAGTAATATGGTAAAAAGCGATGCTTTACTATAGTATAGCGGCAGTTTTAATGATATAGCTAACATAACGTTAGCCCTTTCAGAGATTGATGTTACTAACATTCGCCGATAATAGTTTAAGGATAGAAAATCTCGCCGTCTATAGGTCTGATCTACCCCTGTTTGCACCTGTTTCTTTTTCTCTTAATGCCGGTCAGGCAATGCAAATTAGCGGCACTAATGGCGCAGGAAAAACTTCACTTTTACGCTGCATTTGCGGTATTAGTCATCGTCATCAAGGACGCGTCCTTTGGAATGAAAAAAATATTGCATCCAACGAAGAAAACGCTAGTACAGAAATGTACCGAGATATGCTCTATATAGGGCATTCACTAGGCTTAAAGCCAAAGTTAACCGTTGAGCAGAATCTCAAGTTTTATCAACAATTACGATTTACTGAAAACACACAATTAATTGAAGAATCACTCAAACAACTCAATATTGGGGTTTATCAGGATGAGCAGGTGGGAAATTTGTCTGCGGGTCAAAAGCGACGAGTGTCCTTAGCAAGATTATTGACCGAGCCAGTCTCTGTGTGGATCTTGGATGAACCCATGGTAGCGTTAGATTTAGCGGGACAAACCTGGCTAGAAAAAGTCTGTAATCAGCACATTGCTAAGGGCGGGATAATTTTGTTAACTTCACATCAAAAGATTACCGGTATCGATGGGCTGGTACAATTTGAGTTGAGAGATGCAGATATTCGTATTCCTTCGGTTGATTCACAATGAAGAATACTAAGTTGGGCAATGAAAACCATCTAATCTTGTTGATTAAACGTGAACTATCGGTGGTATTTAAGAGCCAATCAGAGTTTATTTATCCATTGGCTTTTTTCGTTATCGTAACAAGTTTGTTTCCATTGGCAGTCACTCCAGATCCTGTTCAACTTGCTTTTATTGCCCCTGGGGTAATTTGGGTTGCTGCTCTGTTAAGTATTATGCTTTCTCAGAATAGTTTCTATCAGGCCGATTTTGAAGAAGGAGGATTGGAACAATTGCTGCTTGTGGGTATTATGGGTACTACCATCGTTCGCGCTAAGAGTATCGCAAACTGGTTGGTTACGGGTCTTCCTCTAGTAATAGCCGCACCTTTGATAGGGTTCCTATTTCATATGCCGGTGGAAGCTAACTGGGTCGCGTTAGCGAGCCTGTTAATGGGAAGCTTAAGCTTAAGCTTTATTAGTTCAATTGGGATGTGTTTAACACTAGGATTGAGAAATGGTGGGGTATTATTAACATTATTAGTGCTACCCTTGTTTATTCCGGTATTAATTTTTGGAACATCAGCGATTAACGCTGCATCTATAGGTTTAAGCTATACAGGTCAATTAGCCATATTGGCGGCATTGGTGATTGGTAGTATTATGCTTGCGCCATTTGCTGGTTCTGCGGCGATGAAGATATCAATCGATTAATGGTTATCAATTAGGAATAGTTTGAATAATGTGGACATGGTTCTATCAATTAGCGTCACCTAAATGGTTTTATCAGTTTTCTGGAAAGCTGTTGCCTTGGTTTAAACTGATCACGTTAGTCCTGTTTGTTACTGGTATCGGCATAGGATTGCTTCTATCGCCACCTGATTACCAACAGGGAAACACAGTTCGGATCATGTATGTCCACGTACCTGCAGCCTTCTTATCAATGTTTGTCTACGCGATGATGGCTATAACGGGCGCAATCGGTTACATATGGCGAATTAAGATGGCGCATATCGTATCGGTAAGTTGTGCACCGGTAGGTGCGATTTTTACCGCTCTCGCATTGGTAACGGGAGGAATTTGGGGAAAACCCACCTGGGGAACCTACTGGGAATGGGATGCTAGAATGACTTCGGAACTAATTTTATTGTTTTTATACTTAGGTTTTATGGCATTACATAACGCTTTTGATGATAAAAAGACTGCTGACAGAGCGGTTGCGCTATTGGCTGTGGTGGGAGTGATTAATCTTCCTATCATTCATTATTCAGTCTATTGGTGGAATTCGCTCCATCAAGGTGCAACTATTAGTAAGTTCGAGAAACCATCCATGGATGCTGATATGTTAAAAGCGCTGTTGACCATGATTGTTGCATTTCAAGTTTATTTTTTTACGGTGCTTATGCAAAGAGTACGCGCGGAAATTCTGGATAGGGAGCGTTTATCGGGTTGGGTTAAGCAACTCGTGCTCAATTCCAACAAAGCGGGTTAGATATGAGTTTTTATTTTAGCAACATCGACGATTTTTTAGCAATGGGCGGGCATGCATTTTATGTTTGGATCGCCTATGCTATTTCTATTATCACGATCGTGTTTTATTTTATTTTATCCTCAAAACAAACCAACAAAACCAAGAAGAACTTGGTAAAGTTTTACCAGCGACTAGAGTCGCACCAATCTAATAGCGAGAGAGACATCTAAGATGGCAATGAAACCCCATAGAAAAAAAAGATTAATGGTGATCCTTTCGAGTCTCGCCGGTGTCGTTGGCATTGTTACATTGGTGCTTTATGCCGGCGAACAAGAAATGAATTTATTCAAAACACCTACTGAATTAAAAGCAGGAGAAGTAAATACTGATAGGATTATTCGCATCGGCGGATTAGTTAAAGAAGGCAGCGTTAAACGTAGCGAGACGAGTTTGTTAACTGAATTTATAGTCACCGATATGAAGTCTGATATTCCAGTTACTTATGACAAAATAATGCCAGATTTATTTCGAGAGGGGCAGGGTGTTGTTGCCATGGGTAAATTGAATGCGCAGGGTGTTTTTGTTGCCAGTAGCATATTGGCTAAACATGATGAAGAATATAAAGCGCCTGAAGTACTTGATGCACTAGCAAGAGCAGGGCATCCAGTTGATAAAACTAAAGAAGATAAAGGTAGTAAATAAGTATGTATGCTGAATTAGGGAATTATTTTCTAGTTTTTGCCTTTTTAATTTCCATTAGTCTTGGCGTGTTTCCAATTTTCGGCACCTTTACTAAAAATAACCCGCTTATTTTTTCCGCAAAACCACTCAGTATTTTATTCTTTGTGGCCATGTTTGGAAGTTTTGTGTGTTTGGTCTATGCTTTTTTGCTTGATGACTTCACATTGAACTATGTCGCACAGCATTCTAATTCTTTACTGCCCGATAGATTTAAGGTCGCGGCGGTTTGGGGGGCTCATGAAGGATCGTTTTTACTATGGACTCTGATTTTTTCTGGCTGGTTATTAGCGGTCTCGTTATTTGGTAAAAACCTACCCGTTCTGAGTTACACTCGTGTTCTTTCTGTAATGGGTCTTATTGGCTGTGGTTTTGTTTCTTTCTTACTTTTCACCTCTAATCCGTTCGAACGTACTTTACCTTTTTACCCTATTGATGGCGCTGATCTTAATCCGCTGTTACAAGACTTCGGTTTGATTATTCACCCACCGCTTTTATACATGGGTTATGTTGGATTTGCGGTGTCTTTTGCTTTTGCTATTTCAGCCTTAATTGAAGGTGAATGGAACGCTACATGGGCAAAATGGGCAAGACCATGGACGACCGCAGCCTGGTCGTTTTTAACCGTTGGTGTCGCTCTAGGAAGTTGGTGGGCTTATTATGAACTCGGCTGGGGAGGTTGGTGGTTTTGGGATCCTTCTGAAAACGCTTCCGTACTACCTTGGTTAAGTGGTACAGCGCTAATGCATTCTTTGGCAGTTACAGATAAGCGAAATTCGTTTAAAGGCTGGACACTTGTGTTGTCGTTAACGACTTTTTCTTTGAGTCTACTAGGCACCTTTTTGATTCGCTCAGGTGTACTCACATCGGTGCATGCATTTACTAATGATCCCGAAAGAGGGCGGTTTATTCTGTTCTTTATGGCTCTCGTTGTAGGAAGTGCATTGTTGTTGTTTATATTTAGGTCAAGCAAGGTGAAAACTAAGGTGGATTTTTCTCCAGTATCTAAAGATATGTTCTTACTAGTCAACAACATATTGCTCGTTTTCGCTTGTTTTATCGTGTTTTTTGGTACCTTGTACCCGTTATTAGCAGATGCTTTCGGGCGTAAAATGTCGGTTGGTCCTCCGTATTTCAACCTACTTTTTCCTATTCCTGTGGTGTTCATTTTTCTCCTGTTAGGTATTGGCCCTGGCTTAAATTGGAAAAAACATGACTTCGCGAAATCAAAATCAGCCCTATTAAAAATCGCCTTGCTCTCTATCGTTATCAGTGCACTAGCAACGTTCTTTATGGGGGCTTTTTATTGGTGGGTCATTGGCGGCTTAATGTTGGCTCTGTGGGTCGCACTCACGAGTTTTTATGGGATAGGCCAAGTGACGCGACATGCTTCAGGCTTTGTTAATAAGTTTTCTAAATTGAGCTTGGCGTTTATCGGTATGACAGTCGCTCATATCGGAGTAGCTGTTTTGCTGGTGGGCGTGTTACTCACTTCCTATTACAGCATTGAAAAAGATGTTCGAATGGAAACGGGGCAGTCACAACTGATAGCCGACTATCAATTTAAGATGATAAAAGTCGAAAATATTATGCAGGACAATTATGAGGCGTCTAGGGCGACTTTTGAAGTCTACAAAGATTCAGAACTAGTAGTGATTCTTTATCCTGAAAAGCGTTTTTATTTGGCGGGAAAACAAATAATGACGGAAGCGGATATTGATGCGGGTATAACTCGCGATCTCTATGTGGCTTTGGGAGAATCATTGAGTGCAAGTGGTAATGTTTGGTCTGTTAGATTGTATGTTAAACCTTTTATTCGCTGGATTTGGTTTGGCGCTTTACTGATGGGATTGGGTGGTTTGATCGCTTTGTCTGACAAAAGATATCGTCATTCTAAAGTAAAAAGGATTAATGCGGCTGATAGTGACTTGAGTGGAAACACTCTTATTAAGGAATAAGATGAAACTTAGTTTTGCCTTATTGAAGCCTATACTAGCAATTTTAGTATTCGTTGCGTTTGTGACCACGTTTTACTCGTTAATTGGGTATGATAAAACGGAACTACCTTCTCAATTGATTGATCGTCCAGTACCTAAATTTCAGGTTTCGGATTTGCTCGATGATAAAATCATACATACTCAGGGTGAATTTATAGGAAAAATCACAATGGTTAACATATGGGCGAGCTGGTGTCCGTCTTGTTATACCGAACACCCCTATTGGCAGGAGTATGCAAAAAATATTGATCTCACTTTAGTAGGACTGAATTATCGTGATACAAAAAAAGCGGCGTTAGTTTTTCTGTCCCAACAAGGCAACCCTTACCATTGGACTTTATTTGATAGAAAGGGACGGTTGGGCATCGAGTTTGGCGTTTATGGTGCGCCAGAAACCTATTTGATCGATCCTCAAGGTAAGGTGCGATATCGACATGTTGGGGTGGTCTCTCCAGATGTTTATGCGAAAATATTTTTACCATTAATCGAGAAAATTAAGAAAGGTTTTTGATAATGAGATATATTGTGTCATTTTTTCTAATTTTATCGGTTAGCTTATCAAGTGATGCGGCGATTGAAATATATGAATTCTCAGACCCACAGTTGACCACAAGATTTCAAAAACTAACCAATGAACTACGATGTCCGAAATGCCAAAATCAAAACCTGGCGGGTTCTAATTCGACATTGTCTGTTGATCTAAAAGAAATTGTTTATGAAAAGTTGAAAGCTGGTGAAACGGACCAACAAATTCTCGACTTCATGAAGCAACGTTACGGTGAATTTATCCTGTTTAAGCCAGAGATGAAACAGGACAATTTGCTGCTTTGGTTTGGGCCTATTATTTTTCTACTGGCGTTTATGTTTTTATTTTTCCGTTGGTATATTACTAACAGACAACTAGTTGATAGTTCCACTGCGGAGATCGAATCGCACTCTGCTGATAAATCAGATGAGAATAACTCATGATGAGTGAATTTTGGCTTGTAGTGGCTTCATGTCTGGTTTTGGCCACACTCTATGTATGGACAAGTATTCGACATCAGGCTCATCGACATCAAGAACTGGAAGCTATTTCAAGCGGAAACAAATCCACACTCTGGACAGTATTACCATTGCTTTTATTGTTCTGTTCACCTTTGCTGTATCTATTGTTGGGTAATCCAGACAAACAACACCAACTATTAGATGCACAAGAATTACTCTCACAAATTACCAGTCAGCAACCGGAGATCAGTAGTGCTGCCTTAGAGAACACAAACCAGTCTTCTTTAGAGGACTTAGTACTTTCTCTGAGAGTCGCCTGTGCACAGCAACCAGAAAATGGCGAGCTTTGGTTTATTCTCGCAGAAACTTATTTCCAACTGCGAATGGTGGATCTTGCTGACCAAGCGATTAGCCGAGCAATCAGGCTTGAGGCTCGGCCTAATTGGTTAGTCGCTAACGCACAAATCCTATCGCTCCGATCGAATCAATCAGACAGAGAAAAATCAATTCGATTGCTACAAAAAGCAATACAAATTCAACCTGGACATGAGAGCGCGTTACTCACACTCGGATTTATTTATCTAAAGCAGCAACAATATCAGCCGGCTATTAACATTTGGAAACAACTTAAATCTATTCTCAGTAGCGCTGGAAACAATACCGAGATGCTCTCAAAACAAATAGATTTTGCGGAAAATCAACTCAAAAATTCACAATAAGGGAATAGGGCGTTATGTTTTGTGAACTAAGTAACAATTACTTGTTGCATATTTAGTTCTGCTAGTGCATCTTTAGGCTGGTAAGCTATGCAAGTAAGTAGCTTTTGATAAAAAAGAAATGTTTTGTCGGTCAGAGTGAGTTAGCTGATTCGGGAATCATTCCTATTGATGTGCACTGAATGTTCTGTGATCAGAGCATTTCACTAAGAGCTGTAACAATAAAGATAAATGGCAGTCATTAATGCAACCTAAATTGGTTTTGGGTTTCAACTTTACTTTAAAAACAACGGAGAACAACACTCATGAGAAAACTAGCTAAAATTGCAACCTTAGTAGCTTCACTTGCATTTGCAATGTTATTTGTTAACACAGCTTCTGCTGACGCAAACCCTTTTGCACAATCTGATCAAATTAGTACTTTTTTCGGTGACGGTGAAAAGAAATGTGGCGACGAGAAGAAAGGCGACAAGAAATGTGGCGAAGGTAAATGTGGCGACAAGAAAAAAGGCGACAAGAAATGTGGCGAAGGTAAATGTGGCGACAAGAAAAAAGGCGACAAGAAATGTGGCGAAGGTAAATGTGGCGACAAGAAAAAAGGCGACAAGAAATGTGGCGAAGGCAAATGTGGCGACAAGAAAAAAGGCGACAAGAAATGTGGCGAAGGTAAATGTGGCGACAAGAAGAAAGGCGACAAGAAATGTGGCGAAGGTAAATGTGGCGACAAGAAAGACAAAGGTGAAAAGAAATGCGGCGAAGGTAAATGCGGCGGAAAATAAGCACCTATTCCTAGATTCGAATTATTAGGAAAAAAACGGATCAGGTTGCGCTTAATGTGCCACCTGATTTTTTTTGAACTAAGTATAAGCTTTGACATCAAATACTAGAGAATTGACCTAGATTAGTTGATGTAAGGAGAGTTAAATTGGTTTTCAAAAGGATAATTGTTGTTATTTTACTACTCGTAGTCGGTGGTTGTGCTTCCACGAACATTGAATCGACTGATCCTGCTGATCCTTGGGAAGGATTCAACCGCAAAATGTACAGCTTTAATAAGGGGCTGGATAAGGTCATCGCCAAACCGCTCACCCTAGGCTATAAAGCAATAACCCCCGACTTTTTGGAAACAGGTGTCAGCAATGTTTTTGATAACATTAGAGATATTCCCAACTTTCTTAATAATTTATTACAAGGCAAAGGAATGAATTCCATCTCGGATTTAACTCGATTTATAGTGAATTCTACCCTCGGTATCGGCGGTTTGTGGGACCCTGCATCTAGTATGGGTTTAACTAAACACGACGAGGATTTTGGACAAACGCTTGCTTCTTGGGGGGTCTCAGATGGACCATACCTGATGTTGCCCCTATTTGGACCGTCAACTTTAAGAGATGCGGCGGCATTGCCGGTAGATTCGAAATTTAATCCTATAAGTTATATTGATGACAATGGAACCAGGTACCAGCTTACTTTACTCGATCTTATCGATCAGCGATCCGCATTATTGTCTTTTGAAGACCAGCTCGAATCTGCGACAGACGAATATACCTTCGTGAGAGATGTGTATCTGCAAAATCGAAAATTTAAAGTTTTTGATGGAAATATCCCAATGGACGATGATTTTGGTTGCGAAGAAGAAGATGAGGAAGATTGTGACTTTTGATCGGTGTGATGGTTATTTTAAATCAGACGCCAAATTGACGCCCAATCATGACAAAAGCTATTTAACGTCTAGCATAGTACCTGCTACCTCGAATTCGCCAGAAGATAGTTTCTCAGCACGAATAACTTCAAACTCGGCGGTCAAAGACGCCATACTACTTTTTTCTGTCTTGATCTCCAAGTTAAGTATCTGACCGATGCTAAATTCTTTATCGGTGGTAAACATCGCACCGTCGCCACTTAGATTCTTACCCTTGCCCAGATAACGTTGATTGTCGTGCGGATCGATAATTTCAACGTTAGCATTGACGAACATACGGATAAAATTGCGTTTTTCGTCATATTCGCTACCTAAATCAGACATAGACATCTCCTTTTTTTGAATTTTCGACTTTCTGCAACTAAACTCTTTTAGATAGTACCAATACTAGAAAATAAATTGGTGTTGGTCAATACAATTATAATCAGCGGCTAACGCAGAGTTTAAATAATCAAATTGGGCTAACGGGTTGATACATAGGGCATAGATAAAAAGCCCGCAACAAATGTTTGGGTAGTAAAGTAGTATGGATAAAGTATTTTCAACATTAGATAATGATGTAAGACTCAGCAGTATTCTCGTTATCGATGATGAAACATTGGTTCGCGAGAGTATGGCGGTCTATCTTGAAGACAGCGGATATAATGTCATACAGGCAATTGATGGCAAACAAGGCATTGAACTATTCTGTGAGTTTAAGCCTGATCTAGTACTTTGCGACTTACGAATGCCCGAAATGGATGGTATGGAGGTTTTGGAGCGACTGGGCGAAATAGCACCAGATATACCCATTATAATGATCTCTGGAGCCGGACAAATCCATGATGTAGTTGAGGCTCTGCGTTTGGGAGCATTAGATTATTTGGTAAAACCCATCACCGATCTAGCCATTTTAGAAAATGCAGTGGAAAACGCACTCCATCGTTCCCATTTAGAAGAAGAAAATAAGTCTTATAAAGACGAATTGGAGTTAGCCAACAAGGAACTAGAGAAGAATCTTGAGCTCCTACAGCGAGACCAAGAGGCAGGAAAACGAGCGCAAACACAGCTATTACCTCCTTCGGATGGTGTTATTAACGGATATCATTTTCAACACATTATTTTGCCCTCGCTTAATTTAAGTGGCGATTTTGTTGACTATTTTGAGATATCAGACCGATACATTGGATTTTATTTTGCAGATGTTTCCGGTCATGGCAGCGCCGCGGCGTTTGTAACCATGATGTTGAAAAGTTTGATCAATCAACCAATGCGTCAATTTAGAATGGGTGAAAGCGAACTTATTATTCAACCAGATAAGTTAATGACGTATCTCAACACAGAGCTCATCAGTGCAAATCTAGGCAAACACATCACTTTATTTTATGCCGTCATTGATTGCGAGGAGCATTCATTGTCTTATAGTGTTGCAGGGCAATATCCTGCACCGGTGATGGTTGATCCAAATTTACCGGTAGAGACACGAATTCAAGCGCTAAAAGACGATGGTTTTCCACTTGGCTTGTTCGAATGGGCGACATTCAACCTTAAAAAGCTTAATATTGCGCAGGGATTCAAATTATTGATGGTGTCTGACGGATGGCTTGAATTAATTCCAGCCGGAGACCAACCCGCTAGCGAAGACTTTTTGTTGGATTTTGTGAATAGAAACCCTATTAATATTCCTGTGTTGATGAAACCAGTCAAACAATATCAGGATGAAAAACCACCTGATGATATTACGATATTTATCGTTGAAAGGGATGATGAATAATGAAAGGCGCCATATTTACAGCTAAGGTCGACTCTGTTGTTTATTTCCGGCTGACTGGCGTAATTCGATATTCACAGTGCGGCGGGCTTGAATCGTTTATCAATCAGCTTTTTCTCAAACCCGATTTTACCGATCTCGCGATTGACTTGGAAATGGCTGAAATGCTTGATAGCACGGCTCTCGGGCTTTTGGCTCGTATCTCTATCGAATATAAAAAAATCACTGATAAAAAGGCAGTCATTTTTATTCATAATGGAGAGCTAGCCCATATTTTGAAAAGGGTTTGTTTCGATCGAGTTTTTAATATTATTTCTAAGCCAAAAAATGATCTAGACATGAATTTTGTTGAATTGGCATCTATTTCTGAAAGTGACGAGCAAACACTTGATTGTGTCATCGACGCACATAAAAATTTGGCATCTCTTTCTAGTGATAACGCTCACTATTTTACTGATATTACTCGTGCCGTTAGTATAGGCTAGAGGTTTTTAGGTTTCATCATTACACAACATAATTTGTTGTTACCATTTTTTTTTCGGTCCAAATATTTCATCTTGATTAGTCTCTCGGGCAGGCACGTCTGCTTTTTCAGAAACCTCTTTGTGGTTTGGGGCAATCTCTTCAGCAGTAGAGTTCGTTTGTTTATCTAGTTCTTCCGCTAGCTTAATCAGGCGGCTATTTTTCTGAGGAATTTGTTTCAGCATGTTTTTGGCTGTTTGCAAATTTCTCTGTGCATTTACATAGTCGCCATTTGCAAGAGCTTTTTTGGCTTGTTTAGCAAAGGCGGTTATTTTAGATTCTGCAATGAGTGAGTTAAGTTTGTTAACCGCAATCGGGATGCTGTTTGTATTCATAGATGTAATGGA
>Ga0256847_1001372_pt1 | contig 12599 bp, 11 predicted proteins | sample TeddybearmetaG_FD_189099 | JGI IMG/M metagenome (GOLD analysis project Ga0256847, IMG submission 189099) | Hydrothermal vent microbial communities from East Pacific Rise, Pacific Ocean - Teddybear | ecosystem: Environmental > Aquatic > Marine > Hydrothermal vents | place: Pacific Ocean: East... | reverse complement strand
TCAATAATCGTTTGAGGATTTTCTGTTCTGGGATTATCAGAAGTAAAAATAGTTTGATTAGAAAGTTGCGATGCGATATGTCCCATTTTTGGGCGTTTCGTCTTATCTCTATCACCACCGCAACCTACTACCGTAATTACCTGTTCATTATGGGTTCTTATTGTATTGATGGTTTCCAGTACATTCTTCAATGCATCTGGCGTATGCGCATAATCGACTATTGCGGTAATACCTCCATCAGAAATTAGGTATTGAAAACGTCCGCTTACACTTTCTAAATTGCTTAACAGTTTTAAGTTCTCTAATGATTCTATACCTAACACATCTGCAGTAGCATAAATTGCTAATAGATTATAGGCGTTGAATGTTCCTATTAATTTTGTCCAAACTTCATTGTTATTGATAGTCAACAACAATCCATTCAATTGATTTTCTACTATTTTAGCTTTATAATCGGCCACCGTTTTTAAGGCATAGGTCAGTTTTTTAGCTTTGGTATTTTGCAACATGACTGTCCCATTCTTGTCATCAATATTTACCAATGCAAAAGCTGATTTCGGCAATTGGTCAAAGAATGCTTTTTTCACATCTCGATATTCTGCAAATGAATTATGGTAGTCTAAATGGTCGTGTGATAAATTGGTAAAAACGCCTCCTGTAAAATGCAATCCTTCCGTCCTTTTTTGATGTATACCGTGTGAACTCACTTCCATAAAACAATGTGTCACACCACTATCAACCATTGACCTTAAATATCGGTTTATAGTGATAGAATCTGGTGTGGTATGTGTTGCTGAGAACTCTTCATTATCTACTAAAATTTTTACTGTGGACAACAAGCCGACTTTATAACCTGCATTTTTAAATTGGTTATATAATAAGGTAGCAATAGTTGTTTTTCCGTTGGTACCTGTAATACCTATTAATTGGAGTTGCTGTGAAGGATTGTCATAAAAATTATCAGCCATAATAGCCAATGCCTGCTTGGCATCTCCAACCTTTATATAAACAATACCTTGTTTTATTTCTGAAGGCACATCTTCGCATACGATTACGGAAGCTCCTTTTTCTATTACTGAAGCTATATATTGATGGCCATCTGTAATAACACCCTTAATTGCAACAAACACATCGTTATCAACAATTTTACGTGAATCAAAAACAATACTATTTACAACAACATCAGTACTGCCATGTACAGTTTCTACAGCTACTTTATATAATATGTCTTTTAACTTTTTCAAGAAAGTGTTAATTGTATGATTACGTTTTTATCTAATTTTTCTCCTGCCTTAATGGATTGAGACCTTACTTTACCTGTTCCTTTAAACCGCACCTTAATTCCTAAGTTTTCTAACAATGCAATAGCATCCATCCCACTCATATTCTTAAGATTAGGCATCTTTTTCATTTCCTTTCTTGCCATTTTGGAATACGCATCAAATTTTTCATTAATGATTTGAGGATTCTGTTGCAGCCCTTTCACCTCATCTAATAATGGTGTTTCTGTATAAATTTTATGCGCGATTTTTTTAAAAACGGGGCCTGCTACATCTGCTCCGTAATAGCCAATCTCTTTTTTTGGCTTATGGATAACTACAATGCATGAATACTGTGGGTTATCTGCAGGAAAATATCCAACAAAAGAGGAAATATATTGAGTTTTACCTGTCCAATATTCTGTTTGACAAGTACCTGTTTTACCTGCCAATTGATAATTTTTATTATATATATTTGTGGCCGTACCTTTCTTTACCACATTTTTTAGCATTTCCTGAACCTTATCAATCGTTTCCTGAGAACAGATTTTAGGATTGATTACTACTTTCTCAAATCTTTCAATAACTCGGTCTTGTGTTCTAATTTCTTTAATAAATCGTGGTTTTACCATTTCACCGTTATTCGCAATAGCATTATAAAAAGCTAAGGTTTGCATCGGTGTAATTGACACACCATACCCGTGTGTCATCCATGCTAGAGAAGTACCATACCAAGTTTTTTTATTTTTTGGATTCGGCAATGTAGGAACACCTTCTCCTTTTATTGGAAGGTCTAATTTCTTACCAACTTCCATTCGTTTTAGTCCATCAATAAATTTTTGTGGATTATCGCCATAATGCTGTTCAATAATTTTGACGATACCTACATTAGAAGACACTTCAAATACTCTAGCGGCAGAAATTTTACCATAACCTCCTCTATGTGTATCTCTAACCGTTCTATCGTATACCTTATATTTTCCTTCTTCTGTATCAATAATCGTAGAAGTATCTATGACCTTATCTTCTAATGCTACTACAATACTCATCAACTTAAATGTGGATCCTGGCTCGTGCGATTCTCCAACTGCATGATTTAACCTTTCGTAATACTTCCCTTCTCTATTTCTCCCTAAATTTGCAATTGCTTTTACCTCGCCTGTTTTAACTTCCATTACCACCACAGTACCATGGTCGGCTTCATATTTTTCAAGTTGTCCTAATAAAGCATGATGCGCAATATCTTGTACATTTAAATCTATGGTTGTAATAATATCTTTGCCATCAACAGGCTCTACTTCGTTCGTATCGTTGAGTGGTTTCCATTGCCCTTTTGCAATCCGTTGTTTTAATCGATTTCCGTTTTTGCCTCGTAGATATTCACGAAAATTCCCTTCTATACCCACCATCCCTCTATAGTCATCATACCCTACCGAACGTTCTGCAATTTTACCTAAAGGGTGCTCTCTAACCGTACGTTGCTCTGCAATAAAACCTCCTTTGTAAACACCTAACTTGAAAATGGGAAAAGTTTTAATTTGTATATATTGATTGTAACTAAGATTGCGAGTAATGAACAGGTATCTATTTTTATTTTTCCGAGCTTTACGAATATAGTTTTCATAAAATCCTTCTGACTTATCTAGCATTTTAGACAGTGCCTTGCTCAACCCTTTAATGTTCTTTTCAAAATTTTCATCTGACACCGTAACTGCATCCATTCGGATATCAAATTTTGAAACGGAAGTAGCTAGCAAACTTCCATCTGCGGTATACACATTTCCTCTATTTGCTTTTATTTCAAAATCTCTAACCGTTCTCTCTTCGGCTTTTTCACGATAAAAATCGCCTTTCACAAACTGTATATCAATCAATTTATAGGTAATTCCTAGTGCAAACAAGAACATAAAACCTATAAGTAGGTACAATCTGTTTAATATGTTCTTTTTTTCTATGGCCAATTTTTATTCTTTTACTACAATTTTTTGTGGTGGATTTTCCGCTACATACAATCCTTTTACTTCTAGTTTTTTAATAATTGATGATTCCATTTTAAGTTTCATCAAATCTGAGCGTGTTGCTACAAAAGCGGAACGCAACTCTCTCATTTCTTTATTCAGTACTGCTATTCTTTGCACCTTTTTATCAATACTATGTGAACTGCCAATCATTATTAAGGCTAAACTTGTTAAGAAAATGAGCATACCCCAATTCTTTGAGGCTCCTTCATCCACTAAAAATTTTCCTTTTAAAACATTGTAAACTGTTTCTTTTACTTTGGCCATCTATAATTTGGTTGCTATTCTTAATTTTGCACTTCGCGCTCTGCTATTTTTTTTCACCTCTTCTTGTGTTGGTGTTATCAACTTCCCTTTTTTAAAAGGAACCGCTATGTTTCCATAAAAGTCTTTTTCGGGTTCTCCTTCAAACATTCCGCTACGGATAAAGCGTTTTACTAACCTATCTTCTAATGAATGATATGAGATAACACTTAATTTACCTCCCACATCTAACAGCTCTTCTGTCTGTATCAAAAATTCTTTTAATGCTTCTAATTCCTGATTCACTTCAATTCTGACCGCTTGAAAAATTTGAGCCAATATTTTATGTTCCTTACTTTTTGGTAAAAAGCGTTTCAACACCTCTTTTAATTCAAAACTTGTCTTAATAGGCTGTTCGTTACGACACTCAACTATTTGCCTTGCCAATGCTCTTGCGTTTCTTAATTCACCATATAAAAACAGCACGTTACTTAGTTTTTCTTCTGGATATTTATTAATAATCTGATAGGCAGATGTTTCTACCCTTGTACTCATTCGCATATCCAAATCAGCATCAAAACGCGTAGAAAAACCTCTACTTGCTTCATCAAATTGATGAGAAGAAACACCTAAATCGGCTAGAATTCCGTTTACTTTTTTTATACCGTAGAACTTTAAAAAACGTTTGAGATATCTAAAATTCTCATGAATCAATACAAAGCGTTCATCATCAATTGTATTTTTCAACGCATCTTCATCTTGATCAAAGGCGAAAAGCTTTCCATCAGTTCCTAATCTTTTTAAAATCTCTTTAGAATGCCCTCCTCCTCCAAAGGTTACATCTATATAAACTCCGTTAGGGACAATTTCTAAACCATCAACACTTTCAAAGAGCAAAACCGGATTATGATAACTCATCTAAGATGTCATTATCGTTACCCATAACATCTTCAGCCAATTGTGCAAAATCAACTGTTGCATCGTCAATTGCTTTTTCATAATTATCTTTATCCCAAATCTCCACAATATTTACAGCCGAAGACAACACTATTTCTTTAGAGATTCCTGCAAATGAATGCAGGTCTTTTGGTATCAATAGTCTACCTGAGCTATCTAACTCCACCATTTTAACACCCGCCGTAAATCGTCTGATAAAATCATTGTTCTTTTTTACAAACCTGTTGAGTTTGTTTACCTTTTGCATTAATACATTCCACTCACTCATGGGATATAATTCTAAGCAAGGTTGAAACACAGCGCGCTTTAAAACAAACCCTTCTTCCAATACAGAATTCAGTTGTTTTTTAAGCTGAGAAGGCATCATTAACCTTCCTTTGGCATCAGCTTTACATTCGTATGTTCCTATTAAGTTTACCACTTGACATAAATAATAATGACAAAAATACGATTTTTTACCACTTTTTACCATTTTTTACCACTTTGTTAATAACTTTCTATATGAGTATTTATTGTCCTGATTTGTAAGTAATTGTATTTTGACTAGTTAATTTCGATTGGATTGCGTTTATCATTTTAAAGAAAAACAGTACATTCACACAAATTGATTACTTTTGCATTTGGTAAAAACAAATTTGTAAATGACCGATTATTACAAAAAAGACGGAAAGTTTGCGTACTTAGAAGCTGGAGAAGGAAGACCTATTATAATCTTACACGGATTAATGGGTAATTTGAGCAATTTTGATGGCGTATTTGACTATTTTTCCAAAAACGGGTATAATGTTATTATGCCAGAACTACCTATTTATACAATGCCTTTGCTAAAGACTAATGTGAAAAATTTAGCTAAATTTATTAAGGAATTTACTGAATACAAAGGCTTAGAAGATTATATACTTTTAGGGAATTCATTAGGCGGACACATAGCCTTATATTATACAAAGCATTATCCTGAAAAGATTGCAGGAATTGTATTGACAGGAAGCTCCGGTTTGTACGAAAGTGCTATGGGGGAAAGTTACCCGAAACGTGGAGATTACGAATACATTAAGAAAAAAGCACAAGATGTTTTTTATGACCCTGAAATAGCGACGAAAGAAGTTGTTGATGAAGTTTATGACACCTTAAACGATAGAAGTAAATTAATACGTACTTTATCTATTGCCAAAAGTGCTATACGTCATAATATGGCCGAAGACCTACCCAACATGCAAATGCCTGCCTGTTTAATTTGGGGAAGAGATGATAAGGTCACCCCACCTGAAGTTGCTGAAGAATTCAACAAATTACTCCCCAATGCTACGCTATACTGGATAGACAAATGTGGGCATGCCGCCATGATGGAACATCCTGATAAATTTAATGTCCTTCTTGAAAAGTGGCTTACAAAAGAAAAACTATAATTAATCTTTTATTTCTAGAAGAGTAGCTTGTCTATTCACGAATATAAAAATTGAAGGATGATAATTTTAGACGAATTTAAGTCAACATCAGATAGTAAGCGATTGATTGAGTGGGTAGATTCTTCTCGATTAAATATTATTTGGGCTTCAGACAAATTTAAATTTCCATTAGACGAGCAAGTACTAAATTCTTATTTTGAAAATGCAGTTCAAAATGGAATCATAGTATTTAAAGTAGTCAATCAAGAAAAAGAAAACATAGAGGTAGTTGGGCATGCAGAGCTTGATGTTTTAGGGAAGGAAATAAAAATTTCAAGATTATTAATCTCAAAACAACATAGAGGTAAAGGGTATGGAGAACAAATGGTAAGAGCATTGATTGAATATATTCAAGAAAATTTACAATTTGAAGATATTTGTTTAACCGTCTTTACGTTTAATAAACCTGCTATAGGTTTATATAAAAAATTAGAATTTGAAGTAGTAGAAATAGATAAAGGTTTTATGAAATATAAAGAAGAAGTTTGGGATAGGCAAAAAATGAAATTAAGGAAGCTTTAAATTTAAAAGTGTGAAAATTAAATCGGCAGAATTTATTATAAGTAATACAGATGTTGCAAAATGCCCTAAAGATTCAATTCCTGAATATGCTTTTATAGGAAGGTCTAACGTAGGGAAATCGTCGTTAATCAATATGTTGGTAGGCCGTAAAAGTTTAGCAAAAACTTCTGGAAGACCAGGAAAAACACAACTTATCAATCATTTTAAAATAAATGATAATTGGTTTTTAGTCGATTTACCTGGTTATGGTTATGCTCAAATCTCTAAAAGTAAGAGAAAGACATTCCAAAAATTTATTACCGATTATTTTTTCAATCGCAAACAATTAGTCTGCACTTTTCTATTAGTAGATAGCAGGCATGAACCTCAAAAAATCGACTTGGAATTCATGCGTTTTTTAGGTGAAAATGAAATTCCGTTTTGCATTGTTTTTACAAAATCTGACAAACTCAATAGTTCTAATATCAATAAAAATTTACAGATTTATCAACAAAAAGTATTGAAGGACGGTTGGGAAAGTATGCCTCAATCTTTTGTTACCTCTGCAACTTCTAAAGATGGTAGAGATGAATTATTGACTTTTATTGAAGGAGTGAATGTAGAGGTTGGCAGTAGGCAGTAGGCAGTAGGCAGTAAAAAACGTTAAAACCGAATACATTGAAGAATTTTTTTACAACTCAATTAACTAGTAACTCAATAGCCAATTAACTCCAAAGAATGAACTCCACCAAAGATAATTTACAGGTTTTATTCGAAGATAATCACATCATTATCGTCAATAAAAGAGTGGGTGACATTGTGCAGGGAGACAAAACGGGTGACACTCCTTTAAGTGAAATTGTAAAACAATACATTGCAGAAAAATACAGTAAAAAAGGAAATGTTTTTTTAGGTGTTGTGCACAGACTAGACAGACCAACAAGTGGTATTGTCATTTTTGCTAGAACGTCTAAAGCTTTAGAACGTCTAAACAAACTACTTCGTGATAAACAAATACAAAAAACATATTGGGCCATAGTTAAAAACAAACCTACTGAAGAGAAAGGCACATTAACACATTACTTAAAAAAGAATTCCAAAAATAATAAATCGACTGTCTTTAATAGAGAAACCGAAGGCAGTAAAAAAGCAATATTGCATTATATGGTTCATAAAGAACTAGATAATTATGTTGTCTTAAAAATTGATTTAGAAACAGGACGTCACCATCAAATTAGAGCGCAGCTTTCTTTTATCAAAAGCCCTATTAAAGGCGATTTAAAATATGGTGCCAAGAGGAGCAATCTTGATGGTGGCATTTGCTTACATGCACGAGAAGTTCAGTTCATTCACCCAGTGAGTAAAGAGACTATTCGTATCAAAGCTAACACTCCTAAAAATGTGCTTTGGGACGAATGTAGTAAGCTTTAGTAATTTATCTTTTATATTATTTTTTGTATTTTTCTTTAAAATTAAATCTTTTACTATGAAAACAATAACGCCTTTTTTCCTATTCTGTTTTTTTCTAGTATTCTATGGATGTAATAATGAACAATTTGTTTCAGTTAGTATTGATAAAGTTATTAAGGAAATAAATGTAGAATTTGAAGGTGTTAGTACGAGGAGATTTAATGAGTTTTACAATGAACTTGGAAGTCCAATTAATTATAAAAATTTTGATAATACACAGGCTTTTCAAAACTTCATTTATGACGAAGAAAACAGACTCATTAATTTTTTTTATGCTTCTTTCTTTGAAGGTTCCAATATACTTTTTACATATGAACTAGATCAATTAGATCAGTTTACCATGATTGGAACGTCTGCTCAAACTTTTACCTTTACTATAACCTGTATTGACAATGTTGTTAAAATTAATCGTGTTACTGATGATGGCGAAATATTATATAGTGTTTTTACCTTTTCTGATAATACTTTAAATTTATTAGTTAAAATAGAAAGAAACTTTTCTCTTGATGCAAATGGAAATTTTGTACCTTTTTTAATCTATGATTTTGAATATGACAATAACCAAAATATTACTAAAGAGATTATAACCAAATATAAACATGATACCGAATCTTTTAAAACAACCCTCATCCAGGAACAAATTTTTGACCGAATGCACAATCCTTTTTTAAACTCACAACATAAAGATTTGGTAGCATTAATATTAACGTTTTTAGAAGACCCTGCCACTGGTTCTTTGATTGAGCATATATCAAGATTATCTCCTAATAATATTATGTCAAGAAAGAAAACTTTCGAATTTGGAAATATTCATACTTTTGAATATGAGTATTTATATGATAAATTTGATTATCCTGTTTCTGTAGTAAGAACAAAGTTTGGGGGTAATGAGGAAAAGAAGACATCAACTTTTAATTATTATGAAGATTAATGTTTTGAGCAGAAACATTAGCTGATTAATATAATAACTAAAAGTTAAAAAATAGCAATGCTTACCGTTTATGATAAAATATAAATGTGCAAGTACTGACCGGTTAGTTCAAATTTACAGACAATCCTGTCAATTTACACTTCATTTTTTTACCAACCTACAACTGCACATACTGTCAACCTGCTTTATCGCTTCAACTTTAAAAACTTCTCTTGAATAATTTCATCAACTGGTCTATTCTCAATTTTACTTTCTAACCAAGACAAAATATCTAAATATAAAAAGGCTCTCCGTTCAAATGGGTCATCTTCGTAAGTTTTTAATTTTGCATGTAATTTTATAAACTCTTTTTTAAGTTGATGTGGATAAATATCACCCAAACTCCTTAAGAATTTTATCATTTCTTTTTGCACTTCATGCAAATCATTCATTTTAATTAGAAACTTATAAGTGCTTTTTAATTGTACATCTAAATGATAATCCAATCCCACCTCATAATGCGCTACTAAACTTAATATTCTGGAAAAACACAATAGATCTTCACGCATTTGCAATGACCTGTTATTAATTATCTTCTCTAAATACTCAATACACTTTTTACTATCTCCTGCACCAAAATACAAGCTGGCAATCTTATAATAAAAAACCATAACATGGTGTTCATCTATCCTGTTGGGATACTGTTTAATCCCTTTTAAAATCTCATCAACTAATGGCAACCCTTCTTTAAAAGCACCTTCTAAAAAGTGTAAATTCAATTTATTATTATATACATATAAAAAACTGAGTACCGCAACATTGTCTTCATTAGGTAACAATGCACTATGGTGAATTATATCTTCCAGCTTTTTTAAGGATGCTTTAAATTTCGAATGATACTTAATAAAAAAAAGTGACTCTAATAAATAGTTATTCCCTTTGAGAAAAAATACGGGATTTAATGTTATCATACTTTCATTGCCATAAAACATTTCCACCCATTTGCCAGCATACTTATAACACGATAAAAAATCTTGGGTTAGAAAACTATACCACAAGTGCGACTTATACAACCACAATTTTTCTCGAAAGCCCAACTCTTCAATCTTAAACTTTGGCATTCTATCATTAAAATAGGTGGTTATCGTTTTGTATTCTTCATCATTTTTTATGTAGCCGGTTTTTAATAATATTCCATACAACTGTAATGATAAATTAGACAACTTACTGGCTATCGTGTTTTGTATGCTCAACCATTTTGCCTGTTCCGTCAACTCGTCTGCCCTATTACTGATACTTCTAGTGATATATTGAGATTCAATAACTTTTTCCAGTTCTACAATTTCAAACGCGATATTTTTTTCTTCATTACTAATGGCCATATTCTTGGCCTTATCCAAGGTTTTTAAACTTTGCTTGTATAAACCTTTATGATATAAAATAGTAGCAAAATCTAATTGTTCTCTTACCTGAAGCCTTATGTTTTGATGTAAAGGGTTTAAGCGTAAACTAATTAATAATTGTTTATACAAATGCGCCTTTAAATTAGATAACTGCGCTTTTTTTACAATCCCACTTTTTAAAATAGAAGCTTCGTTATACTTGTTTAATTTATCCAACAAATTGAACAAAGCCAAGAATTTAGAATCAGTATTACCACCCAATCTTCCTACATACAATTTGAATTGTCTTTTTTCAGATTTAGAAAGTGATTTTACTAAAACGAATAAGTTATCTTTTTGTTGGTTTGTCATTGTAACAAAAACTGAGTTAACTAACTAATTATAAGCTATCTAAATTACTAATATTACTGTTAAGCATTGTAAATATGAATAATACAATATGGCTTAAAAGTAAACCAAAATATAAATTCGTAGTACAATAAAGAAATATTTTTTTTAATAATGAGTAAAAATAACGTCCACATATTCGATACTACCTTACGAGATGGCGAGCAAGTGCCTGGCTGTAAGCTAAATACAGAACAAAAAGTAATCATTGCCAAAAGACTAGATGAATTAGGTGTTGATGTGATAGAAGCTGGATTTCCTATTTCAAGTCCAGGTGATTTTAACTCCGTTCATGAAATTGCAAAAGTTGTTAAAAATGCTACCGTTTGCGGACTGACAAGAGCTGTAAAAAAAGACATTGAAGTTGCGGCTGAAGCATTGAAGTGTGCAAAAAGACCCAGAATACATACAGGTATTGGCACTTCAGACTCTCATATTCTTCATAAGTTCAATGCAACCAGAGCACAAATTATTGAACGCGCTGTTGATGCTGTAAAATACGCAAAAACATTTGTTGAAGATGTAGAATTTTATGCCGAGGATGCTGGAAGAACCGACAATGAATTCTTAGCTCGTGTCTGTGAAGCAGTCATCAAAGCGGGTGCGACCGTCCTAAATATTCCAGATACAACCGGCTATTGTTTACCAGATGAATATGGCGCAAAAATGAAATACCTTAGAGACAATGTAAAAGATATTGATAAAGCCGTTTTATCATGCCATTGTCATAACGATTTAGGTTTGGCAACCGCCAATTCAATTGCTGGGGTGGTCAATGGAGCACGACAAATAGAATGTACAATTAACGGTATAGGCGAGCGAGCAGGAAATACATCCTTAGAAGAGGTTGTCATGGTACTGAAGCAACATCCATATCTCAATTTAGACACCAATATCAATACACAACTTTTATACAGTACCAGTCAATTGGTTTCAGAAAGTATGGGTATGCCCGTACAACCTAATAAAGCTATTGTTGGTGCTAATGCATTTGCACATAGCTCGGGCATTCATCAAGATGGAGTTATCAAAAACCGTGAAACCTATGAAATTATAAACCCAAAAGATGTAGGTGTTGACCATTCATCCATAGTTTTAACTGCCAGAAGCGGAAGAGCCGCCTTAGCATATAGAGCAAAAAAAGTAGGTTATGAGCTTACTAAAATTCAATTGGATAATGTCTATAAAACTTTCTTGAATTTTGCTGATAGAAAGAAAGAAATCCATGATGATGACATTCATTCAATCATTAAATCTAGTAAAACAGGAACTTCAATTTTTGCTTAAAATGGGGAAAACATTGTTCGATAAGGTTTGGGATGCACATGTAGTCGATACTATTAAAAATGGACCACAGGTTCTTTATATCGATAAACATTTGATTCATGAAGTTACGAGTCCGCAAGCATTTCAAGAATTGGAAGAACGTGGTATACCAGTTGCAAGACCCAATCAGATTGTAGCGACTGCTGATCACAATACACCAACTATAGACCAGCATTTACCCATAAAAGATGCATTGTCAAGAAAACAATTACAAAAACTTGCTGAAAATTGTAAAAAAAATAACATTACACTATACGATTTAGGCCATAAATACAATGGTATTATTCATGTTATTGCTCCAGAATTGGGTATTACACAACCCGGAATGACCCTAGTTTGTGGCGATAGTCACACCTCTACACATGGTGCTTTTGGCACGATTGCTTTTGGAATTGGCACCAGTCAAGTAGCACAAGTTTTTGCCAGTCAATGTTTACTAATGCAAAAACCTAAAAAGTTACGTGTGAATGTTACTGGTAAACTTAAAAAAAATGTATTACCTAAAGATGTGATATTGTATATCATTTCTAAATTAGGGACAAATTCAGGTACAGGTTATTTTTGCGAATATGCCGGAAATGTATTTGAAGAAATGTCTATGGAAGGTAGAATGACCGTATGTAATATGAGTATTGAAATGGGGGCTCGAGGCGGAATGATTGCTCCTGATGAAACAACAT
>Ga0256847_1001371_pt1 | contig 12599 bp, 9 predicted proteins | sample TeddybearmetaG_FD_189099 | JGI IMG/M metagenome (GOLD analysis project Ga0256847, IMG submission 189099) | Hydrothermal vent microbial communities from East Pacific Rise, Pacific Ocean - Teddybear | ecosystem: Environmental > Aquatic > Marine > Hydrothermal vents | place: Pacific Ocean: East... | reverse complement strand
CCACAGAACTATTCTTAATGTTGGTTTCCTAGAAGACCTTTTGACAGCAGCACAACTCAATACCATTTCCAGGTCTTTGACTGATATCTATGAAAAGAAACAATCGATTTTTAATCTGAGAGATCCAATCATTCAAAAATGGGTAACTCGCTTATGGTCGAGAATAGTTGAAGAAAAGCGATTAGACCTTACTTTGTATGATGAGCATAGTCGCAGTATTCCAGTCTATAGCTCACGGGTGGACAGCAGCAGTTATAAGTATGGCACAAGGCTCTGATCCATTAACAGGTTTTTATTCCGGAGGATTGAGCAGTGTTGTCAGTTCAGGAATTGGTGGGTTAGGAGGAGGTGCATCGGTTACTCTTATTAACGGTGGACTCTCAGGAGGTATTGGGGCCAAGCTTGCAGGAGGTGATTTTTGGGAAGGAGTGTCGCAAGGTTTGATTACTGCAGGTTTAAACCATTTAACACACACATTAAATATTTCAAATGATCCAACTTGGGAATATAATGATAGGTTTTTCGAATCAAAAGAAGATTTATACTTTGCTATTCTATTAGATATGGCAGCTCAACAATTTGGAATCAAGGATATTGCAGCTTTTGGTTTAGTTCTTTCTGGGCAGCCAATTATACCTGTTTCAGGAAAACCAGGAAATGCTACACCAGGAACTTCTCCTGTTTCAAAATATTTATCAAAAAAGTTTCCACAAAAATTACCTGTAAGAGGTTTACCAACTCCCATCGGAACACCAAAAGTCTTCGGTGGAAAAGGAATGAAAATTGCATTTACAAAAACGATTGGTAGGTTTGAAGGGAGATTGGTTCCATTTGTTGGATGGGCTACTTTGGCGTATGATGTTGGAGCAACATTTTATAATTCTCAAATAAAATATAACGAAATAATTAGGCAATAGTTTACTTATGATAATTAACAACAAATTAATTGAAATAGTAATAAAATTTACAGGGAAGTTGAATTTTGAAATTACACCTGAAACGACGATAGAAGGTGATCTTAGGTTAGCAGAAGATGATATAGTTGATTTTATCAATGAGGTTATTTTTGAATTTAATCTAAATTCGGAAAATTTTGAATCCTATAAATATTTTGCACCTGAAGGATTTGATCTATTTGGAATATTTAAGATAATCAATAAAATATTTAAAAGGACAGCTCCAAACAAAAGTAGTATTTCGATTACAATCGGACATTTACAAAATTGGATAACGGTAGGATATTGGTCCGAATCGATAAAATAGTAATGTGAATATCAATGATTTTTATACTCAAAGAACTGACTATCAAGCAGAGTAATTACCAATAAAACAAACTAAGGGTTTCCACCAAATAATTTTCAGGGTTTACAACCACATAGTTCTTATTTCTCTACCCTATTTTAGCACCGTGTTAGAGAACATTAATAATCGTAAGCTATAAGACTATTTCGTCCTCAAAAAGCAAAACATTGTCTATTTGAGTATTATATTTCACAGTTTGAAAATAACACATTACTTTTAGTTGGGTTAATTGGTCAGATATATGCAATTTTATTTCAAATCGTTTTTATATATGAAAAAGTTCAAATATGGCTTTAGTTTGCTTGTTTTTGTATTCTTATTTAATTTAGGTAATGCACAGAAATCTAATATTAGCAAAAACTCAAAGCTGTATGATGAAATAATTTCAAAAAAATCATCATTCAACCCACTAATACTGAACTTATCAAAATCAGATAAAAAACAGCAGGCAATTGATTATACTAAATCAGTTCGATATGCAGAATTCTATCAAATTGAAAATTCATCGCATAGAAAATCTATATCTGATGCTCCACATTTTATAGAAATAAAAGTACCATTCCAAGGCAAAACTTACTCCTGCATTTTTGAAAGGAATTATATAAAGTCACAAGATTATAAATTGTCCACCTCAGAAAAAAGTAAGCACAAAACATTAATTGCTCTCTTTTATAGGGGAATAGTGGAAGGACAAACTACAAGTTGGGCAACTTTATCATACATCAATGATCGCTACAAAATATTAATTGCTCACAATAAAGGAAATATTGAAGTTAACTATCTGAAAGATGACACTTATGCTATATATGATAGTAAAGACCAGAATATCATTCCTGAGTTTATTTGTGAATATGTAGACAAAGCAGTAAAAGACGAAAATGTCTCTACAAATCGACTTGGCTCAGATTGCTTAGAGCTTTATATTGAATGTGATTTTCAAAGTTATCTTGACAATAGCAGTTCTGTTGCAAATACTGAAGCTTGGGCGATGTCAATCATGAATGATGTCACTACGATTTATGCAACTATAAATATTCCATTAGTTGTATCAGAAATCATGGTGTGGAATTCATCAGACCCATATATTGATGAAACTAACCTGACTGAAATAAGAGATTCTTTTGTGAATCAAATACAAAATAATTATTCTGGACGTGTAGCGCAATTGTTTTCTACTCGACCAATGTCTGGTGGATTGGCCTATGGAATCGGTGGATTATGTGCCGACTACCCTGAATTTCCTGGTCCATACAGTATAGCTACAGAATTGAGCACATCTTTTACTCCATATCCAAATTTTTCATATACCGTAAATGTGGTAGCGCATGAATTGGGACATGTAATGGGAGCTAGACACACACATGCATGTGTGTGGGGGCCTACTAAAGATGCTCAGATCGATGATTGTGGCAATCTTTATGCTACAAATAATGGCAATACCCCAGAAGGAACTGGCTGTTACGATGAGCAAAACCCTATCCTTCCTCAAAATGGTGGGACGATAATGTCTTTCTGCAATCTTGCGGGTGGCGGCATAGATCTGGCTAATGGATTCGGAACTGAAGTTGGAGATTTCATTTTTGAGAAATACAATACAGCAATTTGTGCTACAGGAGGAACATGTGCTTCATTACCACCTTCAAATGATGATTGTGCAAATGCTATAGAATTAAGCATTAAGGGTGAATGCTCTTATTTCGACTATGACAATATCATGGCTACTTCTTCCGGAGTCGCAGATCCGTCATGTGGAACTGTAGGAGTAGCGCAGGACGTTTGGTTTTCTATCACACCACCAAATGCTGACGTCCTTATAAACTTTAATCCGGTTGCTGGCCAAGTTGTAGATATCATAATCACAGCCTATTCAGGAACATGTGGCAACCTGACTGAAATAAAATGTGAAGAAGCCTTCGATGAAGAAATCCAGATGAAATTAACTGGACTGACACCAAACGAAACGATTTATATAAGAATTATTGAAGAATCCAGTGATGTAGAAGGTGTTTTTCAATTATGTGCAATCGATGAAGCACTCCCTTGTCATCCAGCATTTAATGCATTAGTAGCTTTATATAATAATACTAATGGTGGCAGTTGGACGAACAGAGCTGGATGGGAAGATGGAGCATTAGGTACCAATTGTACTCCCTGCACATGGTTTGGAGTAACTTGCGATAACCAAGAGAATATAATAGGAATAGATCTCCTTAATAATAATCTCACTGGCACAGTGCCAGCTTCAATGGAAGACTTAACCAAATTGCGTACTATAAAATTGCTCGTAAATAATCTTTCTGGTACTTTTCCAGATATCTGGGCAAATATGACAGATCTTGAATTTATTGATCTTTCTAACAATCAATTTACAGGAACCATGCCTGCTAGTTTGGGCAATCTAATGAAATTAACAACATTATATATTGAGAATAATGACATGACTGGTCCATTGCTTCCATCAATTGGAGACTTGCCAGATATTGATGTTTACTGGGCAAAGGGCAATGATTTTTCTGGATGTTTCCCAGGTACATATCTTAATCTTTGTGATATTGGGAGTATTACATTTATAAATAACCCTCAACTTCCAAATTCGGGCATTATAAATCTTTTTTGTGTTGATGGAACTGGAGGAGATGTAGATATTGATGGTTTCTGCTTTGGACCTGGTGTAAATGATGATTGTGTAGATACTGATCCTACTATTTATCCAAATGCTCCTGAACTTTGTGACGGAAAGGACAATAACTGTAACGGTCAATATGATGAAAACGTCGTAGCTACTAATACTTGGATACCAAGTGGAGGAGGCGATTGGCAATTAGCATCAAATTGGAGTCTAGGCACACTGCCAAAACCATGTGAAGACATAATAGTACCAGCCAGTGGAGCACTTAGAGTAATAACGATTCCAATGACAAGTGATGCATTTGGACGATCTTTGACTATTGGAGGAAACAGCTCTATTACTAATAATGGAAATTTGTCAATATCGGGATCTGATGATGATGGAGTTTCATTGTCACTAAATGCAAGTTTAATCAATAATGGATTCCTTGATATATTTAATATTCAGAACATAGGATTGACTATTGCAGGACAAATAGAAAATTATGGTACGATTAATGTTTCAAATTTATCTACTTCCTTTGAGTTGTTTGTACAACAAAGTGGCGAAATAGATAATAAAGCAGGAAGTCAATTGGTATTAGAAAAACAATGACTGACCGATCTTTTACAAAGTAAAAGTGGAGGCAATAGCCTCCAAGGAAAGGAACGCGTAAGCGGTGGGTGGCTCATAATAGCTTCCAAGAGAAGGAACGCATAAGCGGTGGGAGGAAGAAGTACTTTCAATCTATGGAAATCCTCTACGACTGAAGGCAACTAAATCCTCTTGATAGAAAGCAAATAATTTGAAAAAATATTAATTGAATTTATGTATTAATTATATTAATAATTTAATGATCATAAGAAATAATAATCTGATATTTGGCACAACATTAATTAATATGACATTTATTAATCATTTCTTCCTAATATTAACAGTAATCTAGGATAGAATTTGATTGATTTTGTTATTTTTACATACATTGATAAGTGTAGCAGTCTCATCTAAGTAAAATCACCCAAATGGGTGACTAAATGTACATCGTTTAACTTGTACATTTACGTATTGGTTGGATTTCGAAGTAAAAGCGACCAATCAATAAATGAAAGTGACCGTTTACTCATTTATCAAGAACATAAGAAAGATATTACGTAATATTGTGACATAATAAAATCTTCACACATGAAAAACATATTTTTTACAATTCTGAGTTTCCTTTTCGCAATTTCTGTGAATGCGCAACTCATCAATGATGGCGCTTCTATTATTGTTGAAGACGGTGCTACCTTATTTATAGAAGGTTCATTACAAAATAATTTGACTGGATCTATAGATATTCAAGGAACTGGAATAGTCGAAGTTGAAGGCGATGTTACAAACGCTCCAACTGCAACTATTACCATGTCAAATACTGCAAAAATAATATTGAGTGGTGCTAACGCTTCCAATGTTACATCTGGTGGAGCGACTTTCACTAATGTAGAAATGGACAAAACTGCGAATAACGTTACGCTCATGGATCAAATGAGAATCTCTACCGATCTTAATTTTGTTGGAAACAATAATAAATTGATCCTAGGAGACAATAATTTAGTATTTGCTCCAAGTGCAACAATTACATCTGCTGATGCAAATGAGTATATACTTGCTGATGGAAATGCTAATACAGGTGTAGTTTCAAAAGAACTATCTGCTAGTGAAGTTTTTAAGTTTGAAATTGGAGACGCAACTAATTATACGCCACTAGATGCAGATATAACGGGTACGGGTTTCGCTTCGGCTACAGTTGATGTGAATGTTGTACCAATGGCTCAACCAAATGTACCAGTTGAAGCTACTGACTTTATCGCTAGATATTGGAATGTAGACCAAACAGGTGTTACAGATTATTCTGCTGATCTCGAAGGCACATATGTTGCTGGAGACCTTACTGGTGTTGCTGGTAATGTAAAAGGTGCTCATTACGCAACAGATTGGACTTACGATGGCGCAGCTGCTGGACCTAGTTCAGCTATAGGAACGGTTGCAGCAAGTGGAGATTTTACTGGAACAAATTCATTTGGTAGAGCAGATCTTAAAATATTCTTACAAGGAGCTTATTCAGGAGGAACAAATAATACAACATTAAATAGTTCTGGAATTCTGGAAGCAAATGCTCTTACTAGCCCTTATGATCCAACTGTCTCAGTTGCATCTGGTTTTTTCGCTGCTAATCCAACAATTGTTGATTGGGTAGAATTAGAATTAAGAGATGCTGCAACTCCAGCTACAGTACTCGGTACTACTAGTGCATTTCTTACTCAAGATGGTAGCCTCGTAGCACTTGATGGAACAAGTTTGCCTTTTCTTCCAAATCCAAATGGGACTACTGGGCATATAGCCATTCATCATAGAAATCACCTTGCAATAAGAACAGGTGCTGCTTTAAACTTAGATCCTGTATCACAAACAGACATGACAACATTAGCTAATGTTTATGTAAATGGAGCACTATCTAATGATCCGATGAAAGAAGTGACAGCAGGTGTATATGCCTTATGGGCTGGAAATGCCAATGGGAATACAAATATCAGATATTCTGGACCAGCGAATGATAACAATGTTTTATTGAATACTATTTTAGGTGGAAATAAATCTGGTTTGATATCTAATACATATTCTGATGGAGATTTTAATTTAAATGGAACAGTTAGATATTCTGGCCCAGCAAACGATAACAATGTTTTATTAAATAGTGTCTTAGGTGGCAATAAGTCAGCCTTGATAAATCGTCACATTTAAACAACATTACTTTATCAAAACTTACAATAATTTTGACTATGAAAAATTTAATATATACAATTTTATTCGTTTCCGGCATTTTCAACTTGAATGCCCAAACTGTCCAAGCTACTGTTAAAAAAGCAAGTGACAATTGCGTTACAATCTTTGCATTGGCTTCAATTGATGTTAATGATCCACCCAGTAATTTTGTAATTTCTTTAAGTGTTCCCGATCAAACATCAACTGGTGGAACTAACCCTAATATAGTTGTGTCAGATATTATAACTGAAATGCAAGTGGATCCAGGAACACCACCTCCATACATTTCAAGTGGTAGATATTATCTCGATTTAAATTTCACTCCTACAGTAGGTTCACCTGCACCATTGGCATGGACAGGTCTAGTAGAATATCCATTAGCAACTGTATGTTTTAGCGGGGCTACTCCACCTCCAGTCGATGAATTGGTTCAAATTAATGATTTAGCCTCTTTTGGAGCTAATGGGTTCACAACTTGGTACTTTGAAGTTCAAGGAGGTGGCGATTTAACGGACTATGCAGCTAAATTTTATGATGATGGAGGGGTAACATCAACAGCAAGCAATGGAGGTGATTCACAAGCTGAAACTACTCAATCTGTTATTTTACCAATAATATTGAGAAGTTTTACTGCAACTAAAAATGATAGATCAGTTGATCTAAACTGGATTACAAGCTCTGAAATCAACGGATCACATTTCGAAATCGAAAGAAGCCAAGATCTTAATTCTTGGTCAAATATTGGAACTGTACAAGCTATAGGAGAAAGCTCAACTGCTCAGGAATACAGTTTCTTAGATGATAAGCTTCCTTTGAATACAAGACAAGACCATAAAACATTTTACTATAGATTGAATATGGTAGATAATGATGGTGCATCTGAATATTCTGATACTAGAACAGTAAGATTTGATTTAGACGGAGAAGCAGACTTCTTAGTTTATCCTAATCCTTCAATCAATGAAGTATATGTAAACCTTTCAAGTATCACACCTGAAACTGGTCCAGCAACATTGATGATTATAAATATTAATGGTCAATTGGTGAAGAGAGTAACAATGGCTACTAGTGATGATATCAGAATAGATGTTAGTGATTTGACTGGTGGAGTTTATAACTTTGTGATTAGACAAGGAGAACAAACATTCTCACAAAAAGTAATCAAAGTAGATTAAAAAATATATAGCCAATCAGGCTTAGCAATGGACAAATAATAACTTAACGATCTATGAGGAAAAATTTCGAACCAATTCTGCGTTAAAAAGCCTCGCCGATGCCGCTGCATTGTCTACGTTTTTTGCCTTGTCTTGACTCAAAACTTCCTCCTCAAAATCGATACCTTATTAATCGACCATTACTTAAAGAATTTTATACCTGGTTTTTGTTAATTGTTGAGAGGGATGTTCATTCATCCCTCTTTTCAGTTTTAAGAATTTTCAAAGATGGAATCGCTCTAAGCGATTCCATCTTTTTATTATTGTTATTGGTTGACAATAGCTGGATTTCCCATATTTCCAACATTATAATTGTGAATACACCTTCTTATTTCCTCTTCTGTATTCATAACAAAGGGTCCATAAGAAAAAACAACTTCATCTAAAGGCTGCCCCCCTAGTACGAAAAACTCAGCTCCTTCTTTTGTGTACAGATTGATATCACTTTTACCTCTTTCATATAAGGCGACCTGATGTTGGAGCAATCTTTTTTGATTCTCGATTTCTAGTTCTCCAGAAACTGTATAAACAAACGCGTTGTGATTCGGATCAGTAGGAATATCGAGACGTTTATCAGCGTCTAATTTAATATGATAATAAAATGCTGGAGATAGGGTCTCTACTTTCGATGTATGACCGAATAACGAACCCATTACTACATTAGCTGTGAAATGTTCATGTACGACTGTGGGCATTATCTCTGTCCCGTAAACAACAGTAGATGGATCATCCCATTTAAACTTGGAAGGCATGTTGAGCCATATTTGAAAACCATGGAGTTCTCCCCCATTTTCTTTCAATTCATTTCCAGATTCTTCCATATGGATAGCTCCTTTACCTGAGCTAAACATCATGAATTCGCCTGTGTTGATTTGGAAATCGTAGTCCAGACTATCTTTATGATGACCACTACCTGAGGCAAAATAAGTTGTAGGAATTACACCTGCATGAGGATGTGCTTCTACTTTTAATGCATCACTTTCAGGCGATATTTTTACAGGACCGAACTCATCAAATAGTACAAATGGTGAAACATAATCTAAATGATCACCTGCAAAAGCTCGCAATATTGGCAATGTCCCAACAAATGTAGAACCTGCAGTAAGTATTCTGTGGACACTTCTAAACTTGTCATTCGAATACATTCCTGAGTTGGCTAATATATATGTTGGACTTACTGAAACTGCTCCTACTATTGCTGAATCCTTTATAAACTTCCTTCTTTTCATCTCATTTCATTATTATCAATCCTCTAATAAAATTTCCTTTCAATATAATATTAAAACTCCCATAATTGTTGCAACAAACTATTTCTAGATGGCAATTTGTCGCATATTTTTATTATAAAAATTGGACTTAATTATCTTAAAAGGATTATTAAGAGTAATATAAAATTCAACTATTTGTTCAAATTTGGGTTAAAAATCCCTTAAAAAGCTATAAAACTAGGGCATTTCATGGAAATGATTAATTTTTAATACTATCTTTGTGGTATTACATTATTACAAATAAATAAAATGGCTAAAGGCACTGTAAAATTCTTCAATGAATCAAAAGGATTCGGTTTTATTACTGAAGAAGGAACATCAAAAGACTACTTTGTACATGTATCAGGATTGGTAGATGACATCCGTGAAGGAGACAGCGTAGAATTCGAATTACAAGAAGGAAAAAAAGGATTGAACGCAGTTGGAGTTAAAACTGTATAATCTTAAAGTATAGTAATTAGAAATAAAAAGCCAATCATTAATTTGATTGGCTTTTTTTATTTTATCAAACCAGCCATCGCTTAGGAATGATACATTAATAAAGTACGCTTTTATACGAAGGTATTTTATTTTTCAACAAGGCAAAAAACGTAGACAATGCAGCGCATTGGCGAGGCTTTTTAACGCTGTAGAAAGATAAAATAACAAGTAGAAAATGTTACTTTATTAATGTATCATTCCTTAAAGCGATGGCTGGTTTTTTCTTTCTATTTTTTTTTCGATTTTAAGATTCTTCTTCTATCGAATCAACATAATGATTCGCAGCTCTAGCTGCAAATGCCATATAAGTCAAGGATGGATTTTGAGTTGATGTAGAGGTCATACAAGCACCATCAGAGACATAAACATTGTCGCAAAGATGTAATTGATTATTTCCATTAAGTAAGGATGTTGTAGGATCTTTTCCCATTCTTACACCTCCCATTTCATGAATGTCCAGACCTGGAGCTTGACCAGTATCAATACGGTTCACATCTTCAAATCCTGCCTTTTCAAAAACCTCTTCAAAGGTCGTATAAAAGTGCTCCATCATTTTAGTATCATTCTCATCATAATCTACACTAAAATTGACTAATGGAATGCCATATTGATCAACCTTATCTGCATCCAAACTTAGATAATTTGACTCTTTTGGGATCGTCTCACCCATCATCATCGCTCCTACCTGCCAAGGTCCAAAGGCTTTATCTACCATTAAATCTTTGATCAAATCAGCTCCAAATGAGGTTTCCTCCGTTTTTCGATATCGCGAAGCAAAAATAGCAACTCCATATCCTCTTTTAAAATCTTGGTCTTGCTCGCGTATATTTACAAAACGTGGCATGTAGGCATTGGTAGGTGATTTGCCTTCTACCACTTTGTCAAGAAAATCATTGCATGTGGCACTCATTCTAGCTCGATAATTATGGAAAGCAAAATACTTACCCAGCAAACCACTATCATTACCCAACCCATTAGGGAATCTATCAGATTTAGAATTAAGTAAAATTGCATTACTGTTAATTGCTCCCGCATTTAGAAATATTACATCAGCATTAAATTCATGAACCTCCTTCGTATTGGCATCAATTACACGTACTCCTTTAGCCAGTTTTGACTCTTCGTCATAAATAATAGAATGGACTACACTATCTGGTCTAAGTGTCAAATTCCCTGTCCGTTCTGCCCATGGAATAGTACTAGAGTTAGCGCTAAAATATCCTCCAAAAGGACATCCTCTTTCGCAAATCGTCCTATGCTGACACTTTGCTCTACCTTGTTGCTTGTGGATTTCTTGAGGTTCTGTAATATGGGCACATCTACCATATATTACATGCCTGTCACTATAATTGTCTTTAACTACTTTTTGAACATGTTTTTCTACTACTGTCAATTCCAATGCAGGAAGAAACTCTCCATCAGGAAGGGTATCAAGTCCATCTTTATTCCCCGATATACCTACAAATTTTTCCACATGACTGTACCAGGGAGCCAGGTCTTCATAAGATATTGGCCAAGAAACTGCAAAATCTTCTTGATCTGGTCCATTAAAGTCATATTGACTCCATCTTTGGGTCTGGCGAGCCCACATCAATGATTTACCTCCAACTTGATATCCTTTTATCCAATCAAATGGTTTTTCTTGCACATAAGGCTGCACATCGTCTTTTACAAAAAAGTGAGTTGCGCCTTCTTTATAAGCATAACATTTGTTGACAATTGGATTAGCTTCTTTATCTTCATGATCTACTGATCCTCTGTGGGCAAAGTCCCATGGATATGTGCTTCCAGTTGGGTAATCTTGGAGATGTTTGACATTGGGTCCTCTATCTAGTAACAGTGTCTTAATCCCTTTATCACACAATTCTTTTGCTACCCAACTTCCACTCATTCCTGCACCAATGACTATAGCTTGAAATTCTTTAGATGTACTCATACTTCATTTGCATTTCTCAATTCACTAATTAATACATCGCCCTTAAATCTTCCCGGAGCCATTTCGTAGTAATTCACTTTCCTTTGATAATACTCACTCGTTTTTAAATAGCGGAGGCTTTCGTTTTTAATAATATCATAAAATCCAATTAGCCTTTGATCTATTCCTTCTTCATGGACATTCAATCTTGATAAGAAAGAATTTTGTTCATCCTGATTCATTTGACTAAAATTCTTCTGCTCTGAAGCTTCTACTATCTCATCAAAACTTTGATAGGCATCAGTAAAAAACACACGTTCTTCTGGTTTGTACACATCATCTAACATGATAAACATAAGTGGCAAAGCCGTATGATTTGCCAATTCTGGAATTGATTGAAATGGAACAATCATATTGGACAACTGTTCTATCAGGTCCAACTCAGAATCTTTGGGTTCAAAATGATTTAGGTTTAAATCTTTTATCGCCTTATACTTATCAGCACAGGAGTATAATATTCCAGTACCTAATGAGAATAGTATTATTCCCTTTACCGCATCTCGTCTTTTCATAACATATATCTTTCGAGGAAGTAAGATATAGAAATGTTTTAATTCTATATTCGGAAAGTGAAAATTGATTTATTGAAAGAGGGGTTCTGAATTTTAGAATCTAATGGGATGGGTTCTTTTTCTTCACCACTACGACACAAAGGCATCACAAAGGAAAGCACAATGTTAGTTGCTGACTTATATAAGGTATAAGGTTTTGAGCTTTTAGACGGGGACATATTGTCAACGTGTGTATCACAAATTGCACAAAAAGTAAATCATAATTGTTTTTTTAGTTATTAACATTGTCATCCTGAGCGCCGTGGAAGGATAGACAATATTATTATTGCAGTAATTTCGACCGAAGTGGAGAAATCTAGCTCTTGATGTAATAAAATGGTGGATTTCTCCACTTCGGTCGAAATTAAAGTAAAGGCATACTCCTTGATTCTTCGACTT
>Ga0256847_1001370_pt1 | contig 12601 bp, 12 predicted proteins | sample TeddybearmetaG_FD_189099 | JGI IMG/M metagenome (GOLD analysis project Ga0256847, IMG submission 189099) | Hydrothermal vent microbial communities from East Pacific Rise, Pacific Ocean - Teddybear | ecosystem: Environmental > Aquatic > Marine > Hydrothermal vents | place: Pacific Ocean: East... | reverse complement strand
TAATACCAACTGTTAGAGTTGCACCTAGCCAAACCGTTTTTGGAAATAGTAATAAAACACCAATAATTAATTCTATAATTCCAATTCCTATTCTACCATAGGGCTCTAACCCTACTTTTGTAAAAATATAGACGCTATCAGGGTGCGCAGTGAATTTAAATCTGAGTGTTTGTATTAATATGATAACGACTATAATTCTAAGTCCGAAAATAATATAGTTTTTCATCATAAATTTATTTTAATTTATATGACAAAATTAAACTAGATGTATCAGGAAAAGTGTTAGCTAGCTAACACATCGTTATTTTATTAAAATAATTTCTTTTCCATTAAAACTGAGATGTTTTTCATTTTTTAAATTATTCATTACTATATTTAATGAAGGACGTGAAGTTCCTAATAATGAGGCCATATCTTTTTGAGTATAAGGATGTTTTATCAATACATCTCCATTAGCCAAGGTTTTACCGAATTCTTTTTCTAATTCTGATAAAAATTCTAGTACTCTCGTACGTATATCTTTAAACATTAATAATTCTAATCTTCTCTCTAAACGTTTGATGCGTAAACCAATAAACTTATATAGTTTTAGACTTAAGCTTCGGTTTTCTAACATGAGTCCTTGGAGTTCATCAACAGAAATAGAACAAATTGAAGTGTCTTTGTCTAATGATTGTGCAAATTCATTATGTTTTGTTTCTCCTAAAATTGTTTTTTCTCCAAAAATTTCCCCTCTTGAAAGTATTGCTTTTACAACTTCCTCTCCTTCTTCTGTATAAAAACCTATTTTCACTTTTCCTTTATCAACCAAATAAACTTTTGTAGCAGATTCATCTGTAAAATAAATAAATTCTTTTTTGGTATAAGAATCGAATTCATGAGATTCTTTATAATCTACATAATAATGCGGACAAAGAATCTTAAATAAATTTACTTCTTCTAAAAACCAAATTTTCCCCATATTTAGGATAGATTATGAATTCAATATTATATCTAAAAAAATAAAGCAGGCTATAAGCCGGATTCTGTTTATTCTAAACTTATTTTCAGAATTTCTTCTAAAAAAATCAGAATAGAATACCCTTATCATTTATCTACGTTATATATTGCTACATAACTTTAGCTGTTTACCCCTTAGAATCGGACGAGTAGCCCTCAAACTCTAATATACGTAACATTTCACCTCGTAGAGTTTACCTGGTTTCACTACAGCCGAACTGTACTTGCTTTCTGTTGCACTTGTCCTCTCACGCTATTGCGTGATGACGGATGTTATCCGCTACAATACTCTGTGGTGTCCGGACTTTCCTATTTATCCTGAATCAAGTTCAGCATAAATCGATAAGGCGCCTGCTTGGTTGCAAAATTAGCTTAAAATAGAAGGATAAAATAAATATTTATCTAAAAAAAATCCCACTCTCAGTAAAGAGAGTGGGAAAATTGCTATGAAAAAGAAATATTACTGCACTTAACCTCAGTAATACAATATAAATAACGGCAGCGCCACCTATTTATTGCTAACAAACTAAAATTATTTAGTATAAATTATAACTTATTAATTATAAGAAGTCTAAATGATTAATTGAAGTTAAAAAAATGAATAAAAAAAACCCACTCTAAAATTAGAGTGGGAAAATTGCTATGAAAAAGAAAAAGTGTTGAATAATTAAATTCAACTTGTCAAAGATATGTAAAAAATATTAATATCCTTATAAAAAATTATGAAATATGCTAATTCCTAACTTTCATGGGTGAAAAATTTAGGAAAACATATCTTTTACCTTTTCAAAAAATGATTTATCTGAATTTGAAGGGTTGGGTTTAAAATAATCATCATCTTTCATTTCTTCAAAAAATACTTTTTGTTCTTTAGATAATTCTTTAGGTGTCCATATATTTATATGTACTAATAAATCGCCTTTACCATAACCATTTAAGTTTGGTAATCCTTTTCCACGTAAACGTAATATTTTACCTGACTGGGTTCCATTATCTACTTTAATTCTTACTTTGCCTGTCAACGTATCAATCTCTTTATTAGTACCTAATACTGCATCTGGGAAACTTATATACATATCATAATGTAAGTTATTCCCTTCTCGCTTTAACTTATCATGTGGTTCTTCTTGAATAACAACTAATAAATCTCCCGAAATACTATTACCAGGTGCTTCGTTACCTTTACCTGTAACTTTTAATTGTACGCCATCTACTACGCCAGCAGGGATTTTAATCTCAACTTTCTCTTCTTTGGTTATTAAACCTTGTGCATTGGCATTGTTTGGTCTATTATCAACAGTCTCTCCTGCTCCATGGCAAGTAGGACAAGTTGTAGCAGTTTGCATGCGTCCTAAAATAGTATTCTGAATTCTAGTAACTTGACCTTGACCGCTACATGCTGAGCATGTTTTATAGGTAACTCCATCAGCTTTCACTAAACGTTTTACTTTTACTTTCTTTTCAACTCCATTTAAAATTTCTTCGAGAGATAATTTTACTCGAATTCGAAGATCACTCCCTTTTACTCTTGCACGGCCTCTACTTCCACCACCGAAGCTCTCACCTCCAAAAGCACCTCCAAAAATATCTCCAAACTGACTGAAAATATCTTCCATATTCATTCCGCCAGCACTGCCAAAACCACCAGCACCAGCACCTTCAAATGCAGCATGTCCGAATTGATCATAACGCGCTTTCTTATCTGCATTATTCAATACTTCATATGCTTCAGCAGCTTTTTTAAACTTTTCTTCAGCTGCTTTATTATCAGGATTTTTATCTGGATGATACTTTATAGCTTTCTTACGATATGCTTTTTTTATCTCAGCAGTTGTTGCACTTTTATTAACTCCTAATATTTCGTAATAATCTTCTTTCACACGTCTAAATTTTAGTAATTATTTGATATTAATTATAAAATTGAGAACGGGTGTAATCACTTCGTTCTCTCATTAAAAATTTTAAACATTCTTTTCTAAACATAATCTTAAAATTTATTAATGTTCGTTTCATACTATTTTATTGACCAATTATTACTTTAGGAAAACGAATGATTTTTTCTCCTAATTTATACCCTTGCTCTATAACATCAACAATTTTTCCTTTCAACTTATCTGATGGTGCAGGAATTTGTGTAATGGCTTCATGCACTTCTGCATCAAAAACATCTCCTTGTTTTACTTCCAATTCCGATAAACCTTGTTGTGTAAGTGTAGCTCTTAATTTATTATTAATAAGTTCCATCCCTTTTAACACATTCTTATCTTTGACTTTTTTAATTTCTGATAACCCTCTATCAAAATCATCTAAAATTGGCAATAAAACTGTCATTAATTCTAGATTGGCAGTTTTAAAAAGTTCTATCCTTTCTTTTGAAGTTCTCTTTTTATAGTTTTCAAACTCAGCAAACAAACGTAAGTATTTATCTTTTTCTTGTTGCAATACTTCTTCAGATGTAGGTTCTACAACTACTTCTTCAACTTTTTCTTCCACTACATCTTGTTCAATGTCTTCTATAGCTTCTTTCTTTGTATTTTCTTTCTTACTCATTTCTATGAATATTATATGTCATTTATTGTAGTAGCAAAAGTACTGCCAACTTCATATTAATGCCAAAATGTCATTTATATATAAATTAAAATTCCTGTTTCCAAAAACAGGAACAGGAACTTCTTTTTAATTGATAATATTTAATTATTACTATTTTTTAATCTATTCTAATTATTTTAGCACCAATCGCTCGTAAACGTTCATCAATACGTTCATATCCTCTATCTATCTGTTCTATATTATGTATGGTAGATGTTCCTTTTGCTGAAAGCGCTGCTATCAACAAAGAAACTCCTGCTCTAATATCTGGAGATGTCATCGTAGTTGCTTTTAATTGTGACTGAAAATCATGACCAATCACTGTGGCTCTATGCGGATCGCACAAAATTATTTTCGCCCCCATATCAATCAACTTATCGACAAAAAACAAACGACTTTCAAACATTTTTTGATGTATCAACACACTTCCTCTTGCTTGAGTAGCAACTACCAATACTATACTCAATAAATCTGGTGTAAATCCAGGCCAAGGAGCATCGGCAACTGTTAGGATAGAATCGTCTATATAATTTTGAATTTCATAACCTTCTTTATGCGCTGGTATATAAATATCATTCCCTTTTTTATCTACTGTAATACCTAATTTTCTAAACACATTTGGTATCTGTCCCAAATTATCCCAACTTACATCCTTAATAGTCAATTCACTTCTGGTAATTGCGGCTAAACCAATCCAGCTACCAATTTCAATCATATCGGGTAACATGGTGTGTTCTGTTCCTTTCAATTCATGAACGCCTTCAATATGCAACATATTAGAACCAATACCGCTAATAGTTGCACCCATTCTATTAAGCATTTTACACAATTGTTGTAGATAAGGCTCACAAGCGGCATTATAAATAGTTGTTTTTCCTTCAGCTAAGGTAGCAGCCATTACAATATTTGCAGTACCTGTAACTGATGCTTCATCAAGCAACATAAAAGCGCCTTTAAGCCTATCGGCTTCTACACCATAAAAATGGTCTTCTTTATTATAACGAAAGGTTGCGCCTAAATTTATAAATCCTTCAAAGTGCGTGTCTAAACGTCTTCTACCTATTTTATCTCCTCCTGGCTTTGGAATATATCCTTTTCCAAAGCGAGCCAATAATGGTCCCACTAACATGATGGACCCTCTCAATCCTTTACCTTCCTCTTTGAATTGTTCTGATTCTAAGTAACTAAGGTTTACATCATCTGCTTGAAATGTATAAGAACCTGGCTTATTCTTTTGAATTTTTACTCCTAAATTCCCTAAAAGATTGATGAGTTTATTAACATCACGAATATCTGGTATATTAGAAATTGTCACTTTTTCAGAAGTCAAAAGGACAGCACATAATATTTGTAATGCTTCGTTCTTTGCTCCTTGCGGAGTAATTTCTCCTTTTAGTTGATAACCTCCTTCTATTTTAAATGTAGCCATATAGTTGGTTGAAAGTTAAAGTAATTAGCGTCTTTTATAATTCTTATGTGATTTATATGACTTAGTATTTTTATTTTTGTGACTGCTATGTTTTGTATTACTTGGTTTCTTTCTAAGCAAATTCTTGCTTTCTGATAAGGTTTCATCATTGGTAGTCAAATTAATTTTGCCACCAGAAAGTTCTGTTAGATGCTTAAAAATAACTGCATCTTCAACAGTATCTTTATTCCAATTGAGATAACATTTTTTCATATGATTGGCAATGGTATACAACAAGGCTTCTTTAAGCTCGCCTTCTTCCCATGTCAACGCGGTATCAATCATTATTTGAATATTGTTACCGTAGAATTTATATTTTGAAGCTGATTTAGGGTAACCTAAAGCATCTGGTTTTGCTGCCAGTTCTTCTTTTGAAAGTTGTGGGTATGGAGAGTCAACATCTAATTTGAAATCGGACATAATAAATAACTGATCCCATAACTTATGTTTAAAATCTGGTACATCACGTAAATGTGGCTGTAAATTACCCATCACATTTACAATAGCGTTTGCCATTTTATTACGTTCTTCTTTGGTTTCTAGTTGTATACAATTATTCACTAGCTTCTGTAAGTGCCTACCATATTCTGGTATAATTAAATGTTCTCTTTCTGAATTGTACTCTAAGTCAAACTCCATCATAATTTATTTTAGTAATAAAGGCAAAGAAACAATTATATTATGTAAAACATAATGGTTTAGCCTAAAATTTTAAGTTTTGCAAACTGCAACAATAATTTTTTTGTTCCTACTGATTTAAATTTAATTTCAGCTTTTTTATTTGAACCTGCTCCTTCTAGCTTTATAACCTCTCCTTTACCAAATTTAGCATGTTCAACTAGATTGCCGACAATAATTTTACTGTCAAATAAATTTGTATTTACACCACTCACCTTCTTCAAATTTTTAGGGGTACTAATTTGGGTTGTCTTAGGTTTGGGTTTTGGCTTGTATGTATTTTTTACACTTGGTTTTTTAAAACGTATTTTATCCTGAGGTACACTACCGAATATATCTTCATTAATAAATTTGTTTATTTGCGGAGATACCTTGGGTGCTAAATACTCTATAAAATTCTCGTCAATTTCTTCTAAAAACCTACTGGGTTCACAATCAATTAATTTACCCCAACGGTAGCGTGAATGTGCATAACTTAAATAGGCCTGTTTTTCTGCTCTGGTTAACGCAACATAAAATAGTCGGCGTTCTTCTTCTAATTCACTACGTGTATTCATACTCATTGCAGAAGGAAATAAATTCTCTTCCAATCCAACTATATACACATATAAAAACTCTAGCCCTTTTGCTAGGTGAATGGTCATTAAAGAAACACTATCTTTATCATTGCTCTTTTCATTATCTAAATCTGTTGCCAAGGCAACATCTTCTAAAAAATAAGCTAGTGAGGCGTCTTCCTCCTTTATTTTTTGTTCTTCAATGAAATCTTTTATTCCATTAAGGAGTTCTTGTACATTTTCTACTCTACTAATTGCTTCTGGTGCAGCATCTTTTTCTAGTTCTTTGATTACCTGAGTTTTCTTAATCACATAATCTGCAACTTCAAAAGCATTTTTTGTTTGTGCTTCAATTTGAAAACTTTTCATCATCATTACAAAATCATGCAACTTTGTTTTTGTACCACTATTTAATTTTAAATCAATTTTATCAAGATGTTCTAATACTTCAAAAATTGATTTTTCGTAATGGTTGGCTGCAACAGTTAATTTATCAACTGTGGTTTGCCCAATGCCTCTTGCGGGGTAATTAATCACTCTTTTTAAAGCCTCTTCATCATTAGGATTGACCAACAATCGCAAATAGGATAACACATCTTTAATTTCCTTACGCTGATAAAAAGACAAACCTCCATATATTCTATAAGAGATATCTTTTTTACGCAATGCATCTTCTATAGCTCTTGATTGTGCATTGGTCCTATATAAAACTGCAAATTCATTGTTCTTTAATTGCAAATTCATTTTATTATCAAAAATTGAGTTTGCCACAAAGCGTCCTTCTTCTCCATCTGACAGTGTACGCATTACCTTTATTTTTTCGCCGCTGTCATTGGCTGTCCAAATTTCTTTATCAAGTTTTGTTTTATTTCTTTCAATAACACTATTCGCAGCTTGTACAATATTACTTGTTGAACGGTAATTCTGTTCTAATTTAAAAGTTTTTACCTCATCATAATCTCTTTGAAAATTAAGAATATTCTGAATATTTGCACCTCTAAACGCGTAGATACTCTGCGAATCGTCACCTACCACGCATATATTTTGGAATCTATCTGCCAATGCTCTTACAATTAAATACTGTGAATGGTTGGTATCTTGATACTCATCAACCAAAATGTATCTGAATCGGTCTTGATATTTAGCCAATACTTCTGGAAAACGAGTCAATAGTTCATTGGTTCTCAGTAATAAATCATCAAAATCCATTGCGCCAGCTTTAAAACAACGTTCTACATATTGATGGTATATTTTTCCCATTTTAGGGCGGCTTGCCATGTTGTCAGCTTCTATCAAATCAGAATTTCCGTAATAGGCTTTTACGGTAATCAAACTATTTTTAAAAGAAGATATTCGACTCAATACTTGCTTCGGTTTATACCTATCTTTTTCCAATTGCATTTCTTTAATAATTGAAGTCAGCAATCGAACCGAGTCTTGTGTATCGTAAATTGTAAAGTTTGATGGATAACCTAATTTACTGGCTTCAGAGCGTAAAATTCTAGCAAATACTGAGTGAAAAGTACCCATCCATAAATTTTTAGCTTCGCTTTCTCCAACCATTTGAGCAATTCTCTTTTTCATTTCACGAGCTGCTTTATTAGTAAAAGTCAATGCCAAAATGCTAAACGCATCTATTCCTTGATTCATTAAATGGGCAATACGATAGGTTAAAACTCTTGTTTTACCAGAGCCTGCACCTGCTATAATAAGCATAGGACCATCCTTATGCAAAACAGCCTCCTTTTGAACTTCATTTAATTGATTCAAATAATTATTCACTACTAAATTTTTAGAAATCCAAAAATACAATCCTTGCTGTATTGAAACAATAAATTTATTTATTTTTTATGCACAAAAAAAGGTTTCATAGATTTATGAAACCTTTTTTAAAATTAATTATGACATTTTTTTAGTTATCTTCTTTTTCATCTTCATTTACAGTTACTTCTTTTTTACTAAAGTTATAACTAACACCAACCATTATCATTGAGGTAGTCATCTCATAAGAAACAGAAGTTCCAGGAACAGCTCCATAAGGATTTGTAGGTGTTATGTTAAGTGGATTTAACAATGGCCCTTCGGTCTTACCATCACTATCTCCACGATGATATACAAGGTCTAATGATAAATTATTACTGGCTTCATAACTAAACCCAAATTGGAATGCATTTTTTATTACTGCTGTTGCAGGAATTGAGAAAAATGCTAATTCGTTATTAATCGGGTTACTACTATAGGTATAACCAAAACGCAATGGCAATTTATCAATGCCTTTATATTGAATACCTGCTGAAATAATATCCATATTTTCCCATCCAAAACCATTTACTGCTCCAGTAGGAAAGCCATTACTTCCAAACGCCCAACCTTTTTCTCCAAAGCCACTTGTATTTTCATAATCTACCATTCTATAGTCTAATGCAATGTCTATATCTCCTTTTGAATAACCTAATCCAAATGATAGAATTGCTGGATAATCCATCTGAAATGAAACCTCTGGTGCAGTAGAACCATCTAAATAGGTATTTTCAAATTCAAAGTCGCTAAACGATTGTGACGTTTTGTACGAAGCTCCTGCTTTAAAACCTGTACCTGAATCATAAAATAATCCAATCTGCGCTCCAATACCTATTGCTGTGGCTTTATCAGAATTAGGATACCCTTTACCTGTTCCGCCAAAAGCAGCAGGAAAATCTGGTGGTGATAACGGATTTGGTGCCAATTCTAATGTAGAATAGTTAACAGTAGGCTCTATTCCTATTGAAAATTTATCAGATAATTCATATGCCCAAGTTCCTCCTATTTGTAATAAAATATAGTCAGATTCTACATGTCCAAATCCTCCTGTTCCATCTGGTGATTGCGGAAAAGAAATCGGATTTGTAAAATTCTCTGGAAAAGTAACTCCAAAACCACTGATTCCAAAAGCAGAAACACCAAAGGTATGTTTGCTGTCTTTATTACCCCAAACCATTGCAAATGCTGGCAATGGTGAAAGGCCTCTATCGTCTTCTGTTGTACCACTAAAAGGGCCTCCAGGAGTTGGCACTGTTGAACTTAATTCTGGTGACGAAAAGAATAAACCAATATCAAATTTTATGATTTTATCATCAAATACTGAAATCGATGCTGGATTCCATTGCAACGCACCAGATATATCTAATGGTTGTGCAGTTGAAGCACCTCCCATTGACATATTAACGGCACCTACACCTTGCATAATATGACCTGCTTGCGAAAAGGCAACAGTCGACACAAGTAATAAACAAAGTTTTAAAATAGTTTTTTTCATGATTGTTTAGGATTTTATGTAACATTTGATACTTTCAAACCTATGAAAAGAAAATGAATATATGTGTATCAATTGTTACAAATGATATAATTTAAATCTATGTAAAATTAAATATCCATATTGCTGAAAATGATGATAATTGTCATTTATATAAAAAATATTGTCGGTTTGAGGTTTGAGTAAATACATTTTAATATGACATTGTTAACAATTGATATTGTCTTTTATAAAAGTTAAATGTAATAGAAGTGCTTAGATTTAACTATTTTTGAAATTAATAAATTATCCATTGATGAATACAACAAAAATTCTAGAACTTTTAAGCTTTACTATTCCTGCAATAATTACGGGTATAGTAGCCTACTATTTTTTTAAATTACATACTAAAAATGAAAATAACAGACGTAATTTTTTACTCCGTAAAGAGAAACAAAATCTTGCTTTGCCTTTACGTTTACAAGCTTATGAACGTATGGCATTATTCTTAGAGCGCCTTTCTCCTGCAAGTTTATTGGTTAGAGTTCCTCCCGTTGGAAATGACAAACCCGCATATTTTAAAAAACTATTAACAAGTATTGAAAAAGAATTTGAGCATAACTTAGCACAGCAAATTTATGTAACAGATCAATGTTGGAATATTATCAAAACGGCAAAAAATTCAACCATAAATATCATTAGAGATACTATGTTGGAGGGCGAGTTAAAAGATGCTAGAGCAATGCGGGAAGCTATTATTGAAAGAACAGCAACTAACGAACCTCCTTCTAATATTGCATTGGCTTTTATTAAAAATGAAGTTCATAAAATTTTTTGACAGTTACACATGAAAACAATAGTATCAACAATCGTATTTTTTTTATGTTTTGCAACGTTATTTGCTCAAAGGGCGACTCCCGATATTATTGAAACCGATGAAGGTTCAATTACCATTCAACCTATTTTACACGGCTCCTTGGTGTTGCAATGGAACGGTAAAACTATTTACGTAGATCCTTATGGAGGTGCAGATGCTTTTAAAGGTATTGATGCCCCTGACTTTATTTTAATAACTGATATTCATGGTGACCATACCAATTTAAAAACCTTAAAAGGATTGGATACAAAAAAAGCTGTGTTTATTGTTCCTCCAGCTGTGGCCGAACTGCTAAAAAAAGATTATGAAAAGCAACTGGTTATTATAAGGAATGGCGGCATGTCTGTACAAAATGATATTTTTATCAATGCATTACCCATGTATAATTTACCTGAAAATGATACCTCCAAACACCCGAAAGGAAGAGGGAATGGTTATTTTTTAAATCTCGGAGGAAAAGGTATTTATATCAGTGGTGATACCGAGGATATTAAAGAAATGAGAGATTTGCATAGAATAGATATCGCTTTTATTTGTATGAACCTACCGTATACAATGGATATTCATCAAGCTGCTGATGCTGTACTCGATTTTAAACCAAAAATTGTATATCCATATCATTATAGAGGGAAGCCAGATATGAGTGATATCAAAGCTTTTAAAAAATTAATAACTACTAAAAGTTCTAAGATTGAGGTACGACTGCGGAATTGGTATCCAATAAATTAGAATTTAAATAAATCATATAATGTATGCGCACTTTATTATACCGTTGTGTGTCATTTGAAACATGAATAACTACAAAACCATAGAAATTAATGATTATGAGCAAATGCTTAGGGAAATTAGCATTTCGAATGAAATTAATTTAGATGATTATGATTTACTGATTTATGGCGGTGGTGGACAAGATAAAAAATACTACTCTGAATTAAGAACAAATCGGAAATATGAAGTTCTTTGGACAGGTTGGGCTGGACCTAAATGGACAAAATTTCTTTCGTTTATTCCGGGACAAGCAGGACTTGTGCGAATATTGGAACAAAGTGCATTCAATGAATTGTATACTAAATTGGCTGCATATAGTGTTTCAGATGCTATTTATATCAGGAAAGAGTTAACCGATAAAATTATTAAACAAGCAAAGAACAATACGTGGAAAGTGAATTTTGAATCAATAACTCAAACGGACTTGAATTCATTTATTTTAACATCAGAAATTGACCAATCATTAATTGAAAATGGAAAAGAAATGTATCTATATGATTACTCTTTTAGCTCAAAAATAAATCAAGCTCTGAAAGATATTATTGTTCGAAAAAAATAAAAACGTCACACAACAAAGAACTGAGTTAAAAATCAAAATTTTCATTGTAAGGGAATCTTGATTTTCTTATTTTAAATGTCTTAAAATTTCTTTTGCATTTTGATTATCGGCGTTTTTTTCAAGAGCTTTTTGATAATACACTTTTGCATCCACTAAGTTACCAGATATTGCAAGTGCTTCTGCATAAGAACCATAAACGTCACTTTCATCTGAAAACACTTCGATATTCTTCTTAAATACTTCTAATGCCTCTTTTATCTTATCTTCCTTAAGAAGTACATGTCCGACAATATTGAGCGTATTGGCATTTAGCTTAACATCAGAATCAAGGCGCATTTCTTCAAAAGTTTGGAATCCTGCTTCTATACCATCACTCGAAATTACTTTATAAATTTTTCCCTGAGGTCTTGTTTCGTTACGTACCCAGTTTTTAAAATTTCTCAATTTAATCTGTTTACCTAAAATACTCACTTCAATTTTTATTTCATTTGCTACTCCAGTAATTCCTTCCTTAATGGCACTCCACCTTTTGCCTTCTATGCCAAAATCTTTTCGGTTAATGGTAGTCTCACCCGTAAGAATTACCTGAGCATCTCCTCTGGTATCCTTTAGAATTCCTGAAGCAGGATTCATTTTTATGACCACTTCTTTGGTAATACCTTTTATAGTGAGGTTTCCTATAATATCAAAACCAGTATCCGTAGCTAACACACTAGTACTCGAAAATGTTAGGTTAGAAAAATTTTCAGTATCAAGCCAATTCTTAGATTTTAAATCTTTATCTCTCCAATCATTATCTGTATCAATAGAATTCGTAAGAATTGTTAAAGAAACA
>Ga0256847_1001369_pt1 | contig 12602 bp, 9 predicted proteins | sample TeddybearmetaG_FD_189099 | JGI IMG/M metagenome (GOLD analysis project Ga0256847, IMG submission 189099) | Hydrothermal vent microbial communities from East Pacific Rise, Pacific Ocean - Teddybear | ecosystem: Environmental > Aquatic > Marine > Hydrothermal vents | place: Pacific Ocean: East... | reverse complement strand
AAGAATTTTACCGCCATCGCGTGCGCCACTCTTTTCAATTGTAAAACGCTTCCAAAGACGATGAACGCCAGCTGACATTAAATCGTTCATCAAATCATATTTCACCGCTACAGAATCAAAAACGTCGGCGACTAGGCGTTGCTTGTTTTCCAAAGGAACGTCGGTGAATCCAAAATGAGTTGTGGCTTGTTTGGACGAGACTTGCTCAGACATATATGATTTAACAGGCGATTATGAAGTGATTGAATTATACCAAGGCTTTAGTACCCATTCCACCCCAAGATGCAGGTTTCAGCACCAAAAGTAGGCGCTCTTAGGCGAGGCTAAAAACATCCATATTTGAGGCGGGTGATTTTTGGGCTAGTCATTCTAGCTGGAAATCGCACAACGAAAAAGATGGTTGTTTATAGCCTTGCCCTTCGGGTGCTCAGCTAGCAAGCTTGCACGGCGTTACAACTGTTGATAAGGGCTAGTCATTTCCATCGAGTTGCGCCATGTTCAACCCGTTGTTAAATTAAGTCGCCTAGCTGAACACTGAACCCTGCATCATGAGGTGGAATGGGTACATACTATTGCCTAGGATCTGTTGAGCGTTATTTATTTGAGATGTCTTTTACCTCAAATCGCTGTAGAATTGGTTCAAACTTTCTGCCATGCAAGGTTTCTAAGTTGCATCCGCTCTATCAGAATTTAGATAAATCCTCACCAGCCAACGCCCCATTAATTATGGGTATCCTTAATATCACCCCCGACTCTTTTCATGATGGCAGTCATTACAATACCTTAGAACTCGCTGTTAGTCGCGCTCAAGCAATGATCGAGGCGGGCGTTGATATTATCGACGTAGGCGGCGAATCAACTTGGCCGGGTGCTGCAAATGTTAGTGAAACGGAAGAAATTGAACGAATTGTACCTATTATCAAAAAGCTCCAGCAGTTCGGCGTTAATATTTCTATAGATACCAGCAAGCCCGCAGTTATGAGAGCGGCCGTGGGAGCAGGAGCTAACATGATTAACGATGTTAGGGCGTTACAGTTAGAGGGCGCATTGCAAACGGCCGTCGATTTAAAAGTGCCAGTCTGTTTGATGCATATGCAAGGCAAGCCTCGCGGGATGCAAAACGCGCCGCAGTATCAGGATGTTATAGAGGAAGTATTGGCGTTTTTACAACGCAGAGTCAGAGTGTGTGAAGAGGCTGGAATCGACCGGCAATTACTCAGCATTGACCCTGGATTCGGTTTTGGCAAAACTCTAAAACACAACCTAATCATGCTAACGTACTTAGAAAAATTCGTCGATCTCGGTTTGCCAGTGTTGGTGGGTTTATCGCGTAAATCGATGTTAGGCGAAATGACCACTAAGCCTGTTAATCAAAGATTAGCATCAAGTTTGACAGTTGCACTGGTGGCGATGCAAAAAGGTGCTAGAATTATAAGAGTACACGATGTTGATGAAACCTGTGATGTGCGACGGGTTTATGTGGCATTGGAAAAGCTTAATCGCGAACATAAAACATAAGGAGACCTTTGCCATAGTTTTGTGCAAAGGTCTCATAAGGTAAGTAATGGCTAAAAAATATTTCGGCACGGATGGAATACGAGGAAAGGTGGGCGAATACCCGATCACACCTGAATTCGTCATGAAACTGGGTTGGGCCGCCGGTAAAGTGTTGGGCAACAAACCCGGCGACCGTATTGTTATTGGCAAAGATACCCGAATTTCAGGCTACATGTTTGAATCCGCTCTGGAAGCAGGCATAGCGGCGGCTGGTATGAATGTACAACTACTAGGCCCTATGCCGACCCCAGGCATTGCGTATTTGACAAGAACCTTTCGTGCAGCGGCAGGAATTGTTATTTCTGCTTCTCACAACTCTTATTATGACAACGGCATCAAGTTTTTCTCCGCCAATGGCACCAAGTTAGCTGATGAGGTTGAATACCAGATTGAAGCTTATCTAGACAAGCCCATGACCACGGTTAGCTCAGAACATCTAGGTAAAGCAAAGCGTGTTTCTACTGCTGCCGGTCGTTACATAGAGTTTTGTAAAGCGTCTATTTCGACCAATATTTCCTTAGATGGGCTTAATATTATTGTCGATTGTGCTAATGGCGCCGCTTATTCGATAGCGCCAAAGGTGTTTAGAGAGTTAGGCGCAAATGTTCAACCGGTATATAACAATCCCGATGGATTTAATATTAATGAAAATTGCGGCGCAACCAACGTGGCAGCACTAGCCAAGCTGGTGACCGGAAACGGAGCTGATCTGGGGATTGCGCTAGATGGTGATGCTGACCGATTAATTATGGTGGATCATAATGGCTCAGTGGTCGATGGTGATGAGCTGCTCTATATTATTGCCAAAGGTGCTCAAGAAAGCGGAGAACTAGAGGGTGGTGTAGTAGGAACACTGATGTCTAATTTAGGTCTAGAAAAAGCGCTGAAAGCTGACGGGATTGATTTTGTCAGAGCCAAAGTAGGCGATCGCCATGTGATGGAGCTCTTAAAGCAAAATAATTGGAATTTTGGTGGTGAGTCTTCTGGTCATGTCATTTGTTTGGATAAAAATTCAACCGGTGATGGCATAATAGCGGCACTACAGGTGTTAACCGTATTGATTAAGCAAAATAAAACGCTAGCTGAATTAAAATTGGGGATGACTAAGTATCCTCAAACCATGATTAATGTAAAGGTTTCCGAGCGTCAAGATCCTATGCAAAACCATGTCGTTGTTAAAGCAGTTAAAGAGGTTGAGGACGAACTCGCCGATACCGGCAGAGTTTTATTGCGTGCGTCTGGCACAGAGCCACTTATACGCGTTATGATCGAAGGCGAAGATCAGAAATTAGTGCAAAAGCTAACCGCACAATTAGCATCAGTTGTGGAAGCAAATTTGTAAGGTCGCCGGTTAGAAATTTTGCCCAATGTTCACAAGAAATAACAACTAAGCTAGATAATCATCGGTTGATAGAGTATTCACCTACAAGGAATAAGAGGAACAACAATGTTAGATTCATTGATCGTAAAAGACTATATGGTTTCTGCCATGATAACAGTTCAACCGCATGTTGATATTGTTGAAGCCGCGCAAACATTGCAGGAATATCGATTGTCTGGTATTCCGGTTGTCGATGATCACAAACGTCTAGTCGGTTTTTTATCAGAAAAAGATTGCCTGCATACGGTTTTAAGTGCGGTTTACAATCAGGATTATGGTGACTTGGTTTCAGATCGGATGACCAAAGAGCTTCGTACTGTTCATCCCACTGACAATATTACCGATGTGGCAGAACGTTTTCTAAAAGACGGTGTACGCATGTATCCAGTGCTTGATAAGGATGTGCTCGTGGGTGTTATTTCTCGTCAAAGCGTACTCAAGGCATTTTGCCAATTAAGTCAAACTCAACCACACCGTTAGCAACTCTTAATTTTAAAACAGCCGTCATTCCGGCAGTCTTTTAGCCGGATTCTATTATTATAATCGACAGATTCCGACCAAAAACACAACTGGAATGACGATAATATAGAAAATTAATTATTTTTCTTATGCATACCTTCGGTTAACTAACAATGCCTCAAGTAGAAAACATAAAATCATTTTTCCTAGAGCTTCAAGATGACATTTGTAACCAACTTGAAAAAGCTGATGGAGCAGCACAGTTCATCACCGATCAATGGAAACGAGAACAAGGTGGTGGTGGTCGTACTCGAGTCATGGGTAACGGAAGTATTATTGAAAAAGGCGGGGTCAATTTTTCACATGTTTCAGGTGACTCTATGCCAGCATCGGCGACTGCACACAGACCGGAATTAGCAGGAAGAAGTTTTCAGGCGATGGGTGTTTCTTTGGTCGTACATCCACACAATCCCTATGTGCCAACATCGCATATGAATGTACGGTTTTTTATCGCAGAAAAGGACGGATGTGATCCGGTTTGGTGGTTTGGTGGGGGATTTGATTTAACCCCTTATTATGGTTTTGAAGAAGACTGTAAACATTGGCATCAAGTATCAAAAAATGCTTGTAAACCTCTCGGCGTAAAAGCCTATCCTAAATATAAAAAATGGTGTGATGATTATTTTCATATAAAGCACCGAAACGAAGCTCGAGGAATAGGCGGTTTATTTTTTGATGATCTCAACGCGCCAGATTTTAAAACCACCTTTGAATTTACCCAGAGTGTGGGTAAGCATTATTGCAAAGGTATCATTCCAATATTTGAAAAGCGTAAAGACACTCCTTTTGCTGAAAAAGAAAAAGCATTTCAAAAAATACGTCGCGGACGTTACGTTGAATTTAATCTCGTCTATGATCGCGGCACTTTATTTGGACTGCAAACCGGTGGAAGAACGGAGTCAATCTTAATGTCTTTACCGCCAGATGTTGGTTGGGAGTATAATCATCAGGTGCAAGACGGAAGCGAAGAAGCAAAACTGACAGACTACTATCTAAAGCCAAGAAATTGGCTATAAGAACGCTGGGATCGAAAATGCCAAAATATACATTAAACCGAAAATCGCCAACAACTCGCCCACGTAGAATGCGAGCCGATGATTTTTCTCGTAAACTGATGGCAGAAAATAAAATTTCAGCCGATGATTTGATCTATCCAGTATTCGTCTTAGAAGGCAAAGGAAGAGTTGAAGATATTCATTCAATGCCCGGGATCCAAAGAAAAAGCCTGGACAAACTTCTTGAAGAGCTATCAGAAGTTGTTGCGCTCGGCATTCCGGCGATTGCTATTTTTCCTGTCATTGATGAGGCTAAAAAATCATTAATGGCAGAAGAAGCATTCAACTCGAATGGTTTAGTTCAACAAACAGTTGCTGCAATGAAACAAAAATTCCCGGCACTTGGCGTAATTACAGATATTGCGCTCGATCCTTACACGAGTCACGGCCAAGATGGAATAATTGATGAGCAAGGATACGTATTAAATGATGTAACGGTCGAAGTATTAGTCAAGCAAGCACTCAGTCATGCAAAAGCCGGTGCTGATATTGTTGCGCCCTCGGACATGATGGATGGACGGATTGGCGCTATTCGACAAGCGTTAGAAAATGAGGGATTGGTTAATACAAAAATACTCGCTTATTCGGCCAAATACGCGTCTGCTTTTTATGGACCTTTTAGAGATGCTGTCGGCTCAGGTGAAAATCTTGGTAAAGCGGATAAAAACACCTATCAAATGGACCCTGCCAATGGTGATGAAGCCTACCATGAGATAGCGATGGATTTAGAACAGGGCGCTGACATGGTCATGGTAAAACCAGGTATGCCTTACCTGGATATTATTTATCGAGCAAAACAAAATTTTAAAGTTCCTGTTATGGCATATCATGTCAGCGGTGAATTTGCGATGCTTAAAGCCGCATCACAAAATGGCTGGATAGACGAGAAAAAATGTGTTCTTGAAGTCATGCTAGGTTTTAAACGCGCCGGTGCAGATGCAATACTAACCTACTATGCGAAAGACGTAGCAGGTTGGATTAAGTAGTTAAACGGAAGAATCTTAATTTAGCCGGGTATTACCGCTTACTTCACAATTTTTATAAGGAACGACTATGGCACATATGAAGCCGCTCGACAAAACAACAACACCCGAACTAGCAGATGACTTCGCTATTTTTGAGGGAATTTTAGGTTTTGTTCCTAACAGTTTATTAACCATGCAGCGTCGTCCAGAAATGGTTAAAGGTTTTGGTGTTTTGACCAGAGCCGTAATGTCAAAATCAGGTGAGGTGGATTTAGGTTTAATGAGATTAATCGCTCATTTTGCTAGCCGTGCTAGTGGCTGTCAGTATTGCGAGGCACACTCTTTGGTAGCAGCAAATATTCATGGTATTTCGCAGGAAAAGTTGGATGCAATATGGGAATATCAATCAAGTGAACTTTATAGTGAAGCGGAGCGGGTAGCACTGGATTACGCGCTAGCTGCCGGTTCAGTACCCAATGGTGTAACTGCTGAACTGATGGTGCGAATGCGAAAGCATTGGAGCGAAAATCAAATCGTCGAAATTTTGGGTGCTGTTTGTTTATATGGGTTCCTCAATCGTTGGAATGATTCTATGGCAACAGATTTGGAAGAAGCTCCTCTTAAAATGGGGGCTCGCGTTTTATCCAAAGGTGGATGGGACGGCGGCAAGCATACGGCTTAAAAACAATTAATCAGCAAAGAGTCGAATGCTCACCGTTTATTTGAATAAAATACTCACCCAAAAGTAACAGGAAAAATTTCCATGAAAAGACGTGATTTTGTTGCCGCAGCAGGGGCGGCTACCTTATTGGGAGCTTGCTCTGATCAAAAAGACTGCACGACTGCAGCATCCTCGGATTCGCAAACTGTTAAAGAAGTTATTAATTGGACCATGGTAACGACTTGGCCACCAGGTTTTCAAGGATTGGGCACCGGCGCTGAATACCTTGCCGATCAAATCAACAGTCTGACAAAAGGTCGCATTAAAGTAAAAGTTTATGGTGCGGGAGAGCTTGTGCCTGCGCTACAAGTTTTTGATGCAGTTTCATCTGGTAGCGTCGAAATGGGACATGGCGCTGCCTATTATTGGAAGGGAAAACTCCCAGCAGCTTCATTTTTTTGTGCTGTTCCTTTTGGGCTAAACGCTCAAGAAATGAATAGTTGGTTGTTAAAAGGCGGTGGTTTAGAACTGTGGAGAGAGTTATATGCACCTTATAACTTAGAGCCGATGCCGGCGGGTAACACGGGTCTGCAAATGGCTGGTTGGTTTAATAAGGAAATTAATAGCATGCAGGATATTCAAGGCTTAAAAATGCGTATCCCAGGTTTAGGCGGCGAAGTGTTAAAACGAGCGGGCGGCACTCCGGAATTAATTGCTGGTGGCGAGATTTTTTCTGCGCTAGAAATGGGTAGAATTGATGCGGCAGAATTTGTAGGTCCATACAATGATTTAGCCTTTGGGTTTTATAAAGCCGCAAAGTATTACTATTACCCGGGTTGGCATGAGCCGGGTACGACTTTAGAAGCCTTAATTAATACTGAAGCGATGCAAAAGCTACCTGAGGATCTTCAACAAGCCGTTCGAGCAGCGTGTCTGATTGCTAATGCAGATATGCTGGCGGATTTTTCGGACAAAAATAGTGATGCACTAAAAATATTGGTAGAGGAGCATAACGTTGTGCTTAAAAAATTACCCGATGAAGTGTTAAATCGTTTTCGGGAAATATCGGAGCAGCTTGTAGCTGAGCAGGGTGAGTCTAATGAGTTGGCCAAAAGGATTTATCAGTCGTTTTTAAAGTTTAAAAATAAATCGAAAGAATGGAAGATAATTACTCAGAGTTTGTGATTATTTAGTGGGGTGTGCACGGTTTTTTTGCCGATCAATTGTTCAATAAATTATCTAGGTGTTGTATTTGAGTTCAAAAACGTTTCGTAGCGCTTTGCTTGCCTACGAGTTACTTTTTACAGGAGCTAAAAAAGTAACCAAAAAAGCCCTGACGTTCCCACTGGGGAGCCGTTTCTAATTCGGATTAAACTTTCTTATTTCCTTTTTTATGGTTCGAATCAGCGTTCCACATTTTAATAGATATTTAAGTTTTTAATTGTAATCCTTTCTAGCCATAAATCATTCTCGGTAACCAGGTAACTAAATTTGGCCAGATTGACATTAATAGTAATAATAATAATTGAATGCCGATAAAGGGAAGTACTCCTCGATAAATTTGAGTGGTTTTAACTGAATCGGGCGCTACGCCGCGAAGATAAAATAATGCGAATCCAAAGGGCGGCGTTAGGAAAGAAGTTTGTAGATTTACCGCAATCATAATGCCTAACCACACAGGATCGGCCCCCAGCGCTAACAATGCGGGAGCCGTTAAAGGTACCACAACAAATACTATCTCAATAAAATCCAGAATAAAACCAAGGATAAACATGGTGAGCATTACTACTACCATGGCTGTGACAAATCCACCCGGTAGCGAAGCCAGCATATTCTCGATTGCATCATCACCATGAAAAGCCCTAAAAACTAGCGAGAATATGGATGCACCAATTAAGATCATAAATACCATGCTCGAAGTTCGAGTGGTTGATCGCATAACATCTTTTAGTCGAGTCAAATCAAATTCTTTAGAAAACACAGCTAAAATAATTGCGCCAAAGGCGCCCAATGCTGCCGCTTCTGTTGGCGTTGCAATTCCTGCCAATATTGAGCCAAGTACGATCAAAATAAGTAGCATGGGTGCGATAATGACGGTAGCGGAAAACTTCTCTTCAGAATGTTCTTTTGTATTCTCTATATTTTCTGCAACTGAACCATCTGGAGCTCTCTGGTCAACGTTTCCACCAAATGCTGCCGGATTGATTTTTGAGTAGATAACTAGATAGATAATATACATACCCACTAGCAGCAAACCTGGAATGATGGCACCGGCAAATAAGTCGCCCACCGACATAGGATTGCTACTAATTCCGGAGTCCCTATTAGCACTAGAGATCACATCACCTAGTAGTACCAAAACGATCGATGGCGGTATGATTTGCCCCAAAGTACCAGAGGCACAAATCACGCCGGTAGAAAGTTGTGGAGAATAGCCATTCTTAAGCATTACCGGTAAAGATATTAAGCCCATTGTCACCACGGTTGCGCCAACTATGCCGGTGCTAGCGGCTAATAACGCACCAACTATCACAACGGAGACCGCTAATCCCGACGGGCGGTTTCCTAGTAGTTGAGAAATACCAGTGAGCAATTGGTTGGCTATTTTGGCCTTTTCTAATACACCGCCCATAAAAACGAATAGCGGCACAGCGATTAGGGTTGGATTTTGTACAATACCAAATAAGCGCGTTCCGGCAGTTTTTAAAATAGCTGGATGAATGAGTTCAAACTGAACGCCGATCAAGGCAAACAAGATCCCAGTGCCAGCCAGTGAGAATGCCACTGGATAGCCTGAGAGTAAAACCAAACAGACACATACAAACATTAATAATGGCAGCCATTCCATTATAGAACGCCCTGCTGCGAGTTATCGTCCAGAAGATTTTCTGGGGTTTGTGCGGAGAACTTGCGTGTGGATTTAACGAGCTGATTGATTGACTCGATAATCAGTAAAAGGGGCATAATCAACAATAATCCCTTCAATATCCATAGTGCGGGTAAACCTCCGGCTTCAGAAGAGACCTCCCCTACCCGCCAACTGAGTGAAAACGCGGGCCAACTCGCCCACGCGATAAAAATACTGGTGGGTAACATCAATAAAAGGGTGCCGACAAAATCAACGATGGCTTGTTTTTGTTGGCTCATTTTTGCATAAAATATATCAACACGTACATGAGCTTGGCGATTAAGAGTATAGGCGGCGGCTAACAAAAAATTGGCTCCATGCATCCAAGTGACGGATTCTCTCATCCAAATCCAACTGGTATTAAATAACCAGCTCGCCATGACATTAATCACACTGAGAATAACCATAAATAAGGTCAGCCACGCGACCAAATTTCCTGTGGTTTGAGAAAAGCGATGGATCTTCTGAGAGAGTATCACTAGAAAATTCATAAATTGATTAAAATCCCAAAGCTGATGAGCTGAACCCCATGAAATCAGCCATCTAACAATCTAAATTTAGTTGTCTTTTAAAGGTTATTCACATTGACAACTGACTTATCCACAGGTTGTTCAAGATCTAGAAATAAACGTGTAAAACAGCATATCCTATTGTTTTAAATGGATTTTATAGATCCAATGTTTTCGTTGTTATGCATTGCAAGAGTCAAGATTTGATTTCACTGTTACTTTTATTCACGTTTTTATCCACAGGTAAAAACGTGAATAAAAATAATCTTTAAATATTAATAACTTATACTCTTTTCTTATAAAACACTTTAACTTACGGATCATTTAGCAATGGTAAAAGATAGAATAAGAGCCTCTCTTTCTAGCCCACCATAAGGTAAACTAGTACTCACTACTGGGTCAACTAAAACCAAGCGCATTTAAGCATATTATGTCTGAGAAAACTGTCAACACCGTCCCAAGCAACGATCCTCAACCACTTATTTTGGTGGATGGCTCATCCTACTTATTTAGAGCCTATCATTCTATGTCACAAACAGGCTTTAGCAATTCAGCGGGTCAACCTACTGGCGCCATTTACGGCGTTATTAATATGATGAAAAGCCTGTGTAAACAGTACGATAGTAATCGAATTGTGGTCATTTTTGATGCTAAAGGAAAAACCTTTCGTAACGATATCTATCCAGAATACAAGGCAAACCGTCCGCCTATGCCGGATGATTTGCGCAGCCAAATTGCGCCGGTGCATAATATTATCAGAGCGTTAGGTTTTCCTCTTTATGCCATTGAAGGCGTGGAAGCAGATGATGTCATAGGTACGTTATCTCATATAGCCACCAAGCAAGGTCAAGAAGTCATTATTTCAACTGGTGATAAAGACATGGCGCAACTGGTTAACCAGCATGTCAGTTTGATTAATACCATGACCGATCAGTTTTTGGATATTGGAGGTGTTAAGGATAAATTTGGAATTGGGCCAGAACTAATTATCGACTTTTTGGGTTTAATGGGTGACGCAGTCGATAATATCCCCGGAGTTGCGGGCGTAGGTCAAAAAACCGCGTTAGGACTACTTCAGGGCATTGGTAGCATGGATGAAATTTATCAAAATCTGGATAAAATCGCGGATTTACCGATCAGAGGCGCAAAAAAACTCGCCGCGAAAATGGAAGACAACGAAGCTGAAGCTAGATTATCTTACCAACTGGCAACCATTGTATTAGACGTCGATTTGCCTTTTACTATCGATGACCTTCATATGCAGGAGCCAGATAAAGAATTATTAGAAGTTTATTACGAAGAATTTGAATTTAGAACCTGGCTCAAGAATCTGAAAGCGGGTTTACCACCGTTGCCCGCCGCGAGCAAACCAACTGGGGTTGCTGGGAAAAATAAGTCTGACAAAAACCAGTCTATTCCGGATCAATCCGATGCTGATATTCCCGCGGAGCATGATGCTAGTTCTAGCATTGATACCAGCAATTATGAAACTCTACTAACTAAAGAGCAATTACAAATCTGGCTTGATAAACTCTCAAAATGCCAGTTGTTCGCGCTAGATACAGAAACGACTGGGCTCAATATTATTGCCGCAGATTTGGTGGGAATTTCATTTGCGACAGAAGCCGGGCAAGCGGCATATCTTCCCTTTATTCACAATTATCCGGGTGCGCCGGAGCAGATCGATCAAAAGTGGGCGTTACAGCAATTAAAACCTATTTTTGAAAACCCTGATATTGGAAAAATCGGTCAGAATATAAAATATGATCAAAGTATTTTCAAAGGCGTAGGCATAAATTTACAAGGCGTTCAGTTCGATACCATGTTGGAGTCCTATGTTTCAAACAGCGTGGGCAACCGACACGATATGAATTCACTTGCGAAAAAATACTTAGCTCACGATTGTATTAGTTTTGAAGCGATTGCGGGTAAAGGGAGAAAACAGCTGACCTTTGATCAGATTGATTTAGAGTTAGCATCAATTTATGCCGCAGAAGATGCTGATGTAACCTTGCAACTGCATCAAGAACTATGGCCCATTTTAGAGAATCAAGAAGGGCCTAAAAGTATTTTTATGGAAATTGAAATTCCGCTGATTGAAGTGCTTTCGAGTATCGAGCATCGGGGTGTTTTGATTGACTCTGAATTCCTAAGAAAGAAAAGCCATGATTTCGGACTACGGATTTTGGAGCTAGAAAAAAAGGCATATGAAATCGCCGATCAGCCTTTTAATCTAGCTTCACCTAAACAACTGCAAGAAATTTTATTTGAAAAAATGGGATTACCGGTACTAAAAAAGACACCAAAGAAACAACCTTCCACAGCGGAAGAAGTATTAGTTCAGTTAGCGCTCGATTATCCGCTGCCAAAAGTTATTATGGAATATCGCGGCTTAACAAAATTAAAATCAACCTATACTGACAAACTGCCTTTAGCCGTTCAGCCGCGAACGGGTCGGGTACACACGTCTTATCACCAAGCGGTTGCTGCAACTGGTCGGTTAAGTTCTAGCAATCCTAATTTGCAAAATATTCCAGTTAAAACCCCAGAAGGCAGAAGCATTCGCGAAGCTTTTATTGCGCCTGAAGGATATAAAATACTGGCTTCTGATTATTCACAAATCGAGCTGAGGATCATGGCGCATCTTTCGCAAGACGCTGGATTGTTAACCGCCTTTGCTGAAGGATTAGATGTGCATAGTGCAACCGCAGCAGAGGTTTTTGATACGGCATTGGAGAAAGTCACTAAGGAGCAAAGACGCCACGCAAAAGCGGTAAATTTTGGATTGATCTATGGCATGTCTCGTTTTGGATTAGCCAAACAACTTAACATTAGCAATGACGAAGCAGCTCATTACATAGAGGCTTATTTTGCTCGATATCCCGATGTAGGCACGTACATGGAGGCCACTAAAGAAAAGGCAAAGGAGTTAGGCTATGTAGAAACCCTCTTCGGTAGGCGTCTTTACTTACCCGAAATAAATGCCTCCAATGGCATGAGGAGACAAGCTGCTGAGCGTACTGCGATAAATGCACCTATGCAGGGAA
>Ga0256847_1001368_pt1 | contig 12614 bp, 11 predicted proteins | sample TeddybearmetaG_FD_189099 | JGI IMG/M metagenome (GOLD analysis project Ga0256847, IMG submission 189099) | Hydrothermal vent microbial communities from East Pacific Rise, Pacific Ocean - Teddybear | ecosystem: Environmental > Aquatic > Marine > Hydrothermal vents | place: Pacific Ocean: East... | reverse complement strand
CCCAAGAATAGCCTGCCCTGTTGCACTTACATCGTAATCTCTTATATCTCTTGCTGGGTTATCCAATGCACCACCTACTAAAACAGCTCTTCCTACATCCAATCCAATATAAAGATCCTGTGTGGTTGGATTTCTAAATCCTGTTTGAAACGAAGCTCTAATGTTATGATTCTTTTTTGCTCCCAACGTATACCCTAAGGCAACTCTTGGAGAGAAAAACCCGTCGAATAATTCAGATTTATCATATCTAATAGAAGCTGTTAGCTTTAATCTTTCTTCTTCTAAAAATTTCTTTTGTAATTGAGTATACACCCCAACTTCAGAATAATTAATAGGTCCGTCTGTATCGGTATATATAGTTCCGAAGGAATTTAACTCATAATTTCTATACGAGCCTCCCACTTGAATTTCAGCAAAATCTAACAAATGCGAAAAATTATAGTTGGCATCTGCGTGATAAAATTTTGAATTATCTTGAAATTTTGAACCCGTACTTAAATCAGGGTCATTAATACTTCTATTAAAGGCTTTTTGGAATTCCTCCGAACCTGGCTCAAATCGACCTGTATCTGCCGTTTGTCTAGCTATTATATGCGCTTGTTCAGGTAGTAACCCAGCTAGTGATCCTTGTACAAAGGCACCTACATACTCTCCAAACCAAGTTTGATCTGGTTTCCAAGATCTATTGATGTTGATTCCCGTAAAAACCATATCATAAGAATCTCCTGCATTATCTTCGTTGATATAACCTCTTATAAAAAAATTATCGTTGCGAATTTCAAGTTTATGTTGTTGCAAGAAAAAATTATCAATAGCATATCGATTAGCCCCTTGATAAATGGTAGATCCTGTACCAACTTTCCCCACATAGGCGATTTCAAAATCATTGCCCCAAGGTCTAAAATACAATGCCCAATCGGCTTTAATACTTTCTGCCTTATAGTCGGTTAAATCACTTTCATTATAACCGGTTCTACTTACGTCCACTGATGGCACTAAAGCTTCGGCACCTGCGGGCAATATTCCGAGAGCAACTAAGGCTTCGGCTACACCTCTAATGTCTGTACTCACCTCATCACCGTATACATTAATCCCATCATAATCGATGGCATTTCGGTCCAAACCTCTGTTTAACTTATCGGTAGTATTACTTGCCGCCCAATCGGTTCCGTTCAAGTATCCAAAATTGACCTTTGCCGCGAAATGCTCGGAGAACTTGTGAGCAACACGTATCCCAAAATCTGTATAAGAGTTATCGCCTGCCGCTTCCTGAGAAGTAATTCCTTGTTTAACATAGACGCTTATTCCTTGATAATCATAGGGACTCTTACTGCGCATAAATAAAATACCATTGAAAGCATTCGCACCATACAAGGCTGACGATGCTCCAGGAAGTAATTCGACACTATGCACATCGGTTTCAATCATCCCAATTAAATTACCTAAAGGAAAATTTAAAGCAGGTGCCGAGTTGTCCATCCCATCCACTAATTGCATAAAACGAGAGTTGTCAAAGGCCGCAAATCCTCTTGTATTAATAGACTTATAGGTAAGACTATTAGTATTGACATCCACCCCTTTCAAATTTTCGAGACCGTCATAGAAATCGGCGGAAGCGGTGTTCCTTATTTCACGAATTCCCATTCGTTCAACCGTTACAGGTGATTCAAAAATTCGTTCAGGTGTTCTAGATGCTGAAATAACTATCTCATCCAATTCACTTCCTTCTAAAAGAGTGATGTTAAATGTTTGATTATTTTCAGTAACCTGTTCTTTTGCCGCCTGAAAACCGATACTACTAAATTCAATTTCAAATGGGGGGCTTAGATTGACTGTTAGGGTGAAGTTACCATCGAAGTCTGCAGCTGCTCCTACCGAAGCACCTACAACAACAACATTGGCACCACCGATCGGAACTAAAGATTCATCTACAATTTTTCCGTTGATTGTTGTTTGTGAATATGCGAATACGCAAAAACACAAACAGTAAAGAGTAACAATTGCCTTCATGTAAGTTGGATGTTTTTTGTTAAGTTCTCTAAATATATGAAATTTAACGGTGTTTTGTTAAAGAAAACAAAATATTGAGGCGTTATTATGGTAAAACCGCAATGTCTAACATCTCTATGCTCTTTCATTTTGGCTGTAGAAATGTTTTTTTTAATCCAAAAAGCGCACTACTTCATCATAAAAATCGGACGGATTATCTGCATGTAACCAATGTCCAGCATCGGCAATGGTTACTATGTGCGCCTTTGGAAACTGAAGCGGTATAGCCACCTCATCCATAGTGTCTAGGTAGCCTGAATTAGCACCACGAGCAAACAAAGTTGCTCCGTTAAATTTACGATCCATGGGTAATTCTTTACCAACTTCCTCATAATTCTGAATCAGTCCAGCTAAGTTGATACGTAAACCTAACCGCCCTTTTGCTACCCAATACAAATTCTTTAGTAAAAACATACGTGTTCCCGCCTCCTTAATATAGGTAGCGAGTATCTCTTCAGCCTGACCTCTCGATTTAATTTCAGAAAAATCCAAGCTTGACAATGCTTTTAATATATCTTGATGGTGGGACGGATAGGCTTTGGGTGCGATATCTGCCACAATTAATTTATGCACTAATTCCGGTTCCGTGGTTGCGAATTCCATAGCCGTTTTACCCCCCATAGAATGTCCAAGCAACACCACATCTTTTAATTCATGGTAATTTATGTATGCCTTTAAATCGGCGGCCATTAGGGCATAATTAAACTGATCATCGTGAAAACTTCGACCATGATTGCGTTGATCTACGAGATGAACCTCATAACCTAGCTCACTAAACTTTCTCGCTAAGGTTTTCCAGTTATCACCCATGCCTAAAAAACCATGTAAAATGATAAACGGTTTACCTTCGCCTATAATTTGAGAGTGTAGCACCATATTACACCAATTTCTCTAAATAACTTTTGACCACAACTTCAAGTCCTTGGTATAAAGCTTCACATACAAGTGCATGCCCAATGGATACTTCTAATAAATTAGGGATGTTCTCCTTGAAGAATTTAATGTTTTCCAATGACAGATCGTGACCTGCATTAATCCCCAACCCCAATTGGTTCGCTAAGACAGCACACTCTGTATACGGTTTGATGGCGTTTTCGTTCCCTAAACTGTATTCATGCGCGAATGCTTCCGTGTATAATTCGATTCGGTCAGTTCCCGTTTGCGCGGCTCCTTCAATCATAGCTTGTACGGGGTCTACGAAAATGGAGGTGCGAATGTTATTTTTTTTAAATTCTGAAATGATTTCAGATAGATAGTCTTTATATTGCACCGTATCCCAACCCGCATTCGATGTAATTGCATCTACCGCGTCTGGCACCAAGGTTACTTGTGTAGGATTAATTTGAAGCACCATATCAATGAAGGAATCTATTGGATTTCCTTCAATATTGTATTCGGTAGTGACGACCGATTTCAAATCGTAAGCATCTGCAAAACGAATATGTCGTTCGTCTGGTCGCGGATGAATGGTTATGCCCTGAGCTCCAAATTTTTCAATGTCTTTGGCCACTTGAACCACGTTCGGCATATTTCCGCCCCTCGCATTTCGAAGGGTAGCAATTTTATTGATATTTACGCTTAACTTTGTCATTCAGAATAATTAAAAGACAAAAATACGAAGATGCACTTCGGTTTTGCAGCTAAATTTTAAGTAATTTGCATAAAAAATTAAGCCTTTGAACACCCTAGACTATATAATAAACGACATTAAACCTCTCGAAATTAGTTCGGATATAAGTGAGGTACAAAGGGCTTTCAATCAACTTACCTATTCTCATGTTCCCGTCTCGAAAGATGGTGTCTATATAGGGTGTATTTCGGAAACGGATGCGCACTGTTTTGAGGGCGAAAAGTTAATTAGTGATTATCAATATGCACTGGAGTCTTTTCATGTTACCAAACAAACCAATTGGTTGGATATTTTGGAGGCATTTGCCCTGAATGCAAGTAACATTATGCCGGTTTTAGGCGAAAACAATGCTTATTTGGGTTATTATGAGTTGGGAGACATCATGGATTTCTTCAATAATACTCCTTTCTTAAATGAAGCTGGAGGTATTGTAGTAGTTGAAAAAGGAAGTTCAGACTATTCGTTTAGTGAAATATGTCAGATTGTTGAAACCAATGATGGTAAGATTTTGGGAACCTTTATTTCTAAGATTGAAAACGACATGACTCAAGTCACTATAAAAATTGGTCATACCGGAATGAATGCCATGGTACAAACCTTTCGCAGGTATGGATATAAGATTGTGAGCGAACATCCGGAAGACAAGATGTTAGAAGGTTTGAAAGAGCGTTCCGATTATTTGGACCGCTATCTAAATATGTAACCATGAAGATTGCTATCTACGGTCAGTTTTATCACGAGCATTCTGAAAATTACATTCAGTTTATACTCGATGCCCTTCAAAATTACAATGCTGAAGTGTGCATTGAAGCCAATTTTCTAGAAATAATTAAGGCACAAGAAGGAATGTCAAACGATTTTTCGGAAGTGACTACTTTTACAATTTTGGATGCTTCTTACGATTTTTTCTTTAGCATTGGAGGAGATGGCACCATTCTGAAGTCGGTTACCTTTGTGAGAGATTTGGGGATTCCAATTGTTGGGATTAATAGTGGACGATTGGGGTTTTTAGCTACAATTCAGAAGGAAAAAATAACAAAAAGCATTCAGGATATACTACAAGGAAACTTTTCTGTTTCTGAAAGGAGTTTGCTTTCTATTGAAACCGATCCAGAAAATTCGCAACTACAACCTCTCAATTTTGCACTGAACGAAATAGCCGTTAACAGAAAGAATACTACTTCGATGATCAAAGTAGAAACCTTGGTCAATGGCGAGTTTCTAAATTCTTATTGGAGTGACGGTTTAATTGTGGCAACCCCTACCGGATCTACAGGCTATTCGCTAAGTTGCGGAGGACCTGTTATTGATCCGAGTACTAATAGTTTGGTGATTACACCCATTGCACCACACAATTTGAACGCTCGACCTTTAGTTATTCCAGACAATTGTGTTATTACCTTAAAAGTTTCGGGAAGAGAGGAAAGTTATTTGGTTTCTTTAGACTCTCGTATTGCAACGCTTGACAATGAAACGGTTATTACCATAAAAAAATCTCCTTTTACCATTAAATTGGTGCAGCTACTTGATGATAGCTTTGTAAAAACCTTACGAAAAAAGTTACTGTGGGGAGAGGACAAACGCAATTAGACAATAAAAGACCTTAAAGTTTGTTAATCAACTGAGACAATTTTGCTTAAAACATGGTGAAGTGAAGTTAATTACTATATTTGCAAACTTTTAGGGAATATGAAGCATTTCGCAACTGTAATTTTAATTGTGCTAACCGCACATCTTGGATATTCACAAACTTATGAAATAGGAGGTCTTGTGGGTGGTGCAAATTACATTGGTGACGTAGGTAAGACAAGTTATATCGCGCCAAATGATTTGGCCTTTGGCGCTATTTTTAAATGGAATCGAAGTTCTAGACACGCTTTCCGTGGTTCTATCATGCTTGCAAACATATCGGCAAGTGATGCAGACTCTGGTGAGGAGCGACGTAGACAAAGAGGATATGAATTTGAAAACACTGTTTATGAAATCGCAGTAGGACTAGAATACACCTTTTGGGACTTTAATATGTATTCCGGCCGGCCGCAGCATACTCCTTATTTATATACTGGATTAACTTATTTCTTTTACGAATCCTTGTATAAGCGCGCTGGTAATGATAGAATTGTTGAATACGATGGCGGTGGCTCACCTGCTATTCCAATGGTAGTTGGCTATAAAGCCACAGTAGGAACAAAGTTTATTTTAGCCTTTGAAATTGGGGCGAGATATACCTTCACGGACAACTTAGATGGAAGTAACCCGAACATTGGAGGTCTGGAGAACCAAGAAAGTCTTAAATTTGGAAACATCAATAGTGACGATTGGTATGTTTTTACGGGTATTACTTTAACGTATACCTTTGGACGTAAACCATGTTACTGTAATTTCTAAAATGACCCTTGAAGATCAAATAGACAAAAGTAAACTCCCTCGACACCTTGCAGTTATTATGGATGGTAATGGTCGCTGGGCAAAAAAACAAGGGCTATTTCGTGCTATGGGACATGAAAATGGGACCAAGGCAGTTCGGGAAATCGTTGAGACCTGTGCCCAACTTCCCATTCCTTACTTAACACTCTATGCTTTTTCTACAGAAAACTGGAACAGACCCAAACTAGAGGTAGATACACTCATGCGTCTTTTAGTTTCTTCGCTTAAAAAGGAAATTAAAACACTCACTAAAAATGACATTAAGTTAAATGCGATTGGCAACTTGGATGCACTACCCAAAAAGGCTCATGCTGAATTACTTGACGTAATAGATAAGACAAAATCCAACTCTCGAATGACCCTTACTCTAGCTTTGAGCTATGGTTCCAGAGAGGAAATCATAAAAACTATTAAAGAGATTAGCCTTAAAGTTAAAAATAACCTAATTTCGCCGTCAAATATTGATGAATCGGTTATTAATAATCATCTTTACACACGTGATTTACCGGAAGTAGATTTATTAATTCGCACAAGCGGCGAGCTTAGAATTAGTAATTTTCTTTTGTGGCAAATTGCGTATGCCGAGCTGTATTTTACCGAAACACTATGGCCGGACTATCGAAAAGACCATCTTTTTGAAGCCTTATTAAACTATCAAAACAGAGAAAGAAGATTTGGAAAGACGAGTGAACAACTTAACCCATAGGACCTCAGCTTATTTTTACCGTACCCTTTATTGTGCATTTCTTATTACAATAGGAGCGGTATGTAGTCTTAGTGCTCAACAGAAGGAGTTAGATTCTGGCACAAAATATACCATCAATAGTATTACGGTTACTGGCGAGCAAAGTTTCAATGAAAAAACAGTAATCGCATTTACAAAACTGAAGCTCGGAGATCGCATTTATATTCCTGGAGAAAAGTTAAGCTCGGTTACGAAAAATCTATGGGAGCAAAATCTATTCAGTGATATTGCTTTTTACGTTACAAATATTAGTGATGACGGTGTAGATCTTGAACTGTATATTGTAGAACTTCCAAAGTTAAACGAAGTTACTATTGAAGGTGTTCGAAAAGGAAAAGCCAAGGACATCATTAAAGACAATGAGCTTAAGAAAGGGAAAAAAATTACTAAAAACTTAATTACTACTACCAAGAATTACATTGTAAATAAATACAAAGATCTTGGTTTTTATAACACCAATGTAGTTTTTAGTCAATCACCTTATAAGGACACCTTAGGAACTTTAATTGGACAGAATCTCAAGATCCAAGTAAACAAGGGCGAACGCGTAAAAGTAAAAGCAATCACTTTCGAAGGAAACGAAGAGATTACGGATAAGAAACTACGCCGCTTTATGAAAAATGTAAAGCGTAAAAATCCGGTACGTTTCTATAAACGCTCCAAATTTACGGAAACACTTTTTGAAGAAGACAAAGCTACTTTAGTTGAAAAATACAAAGAGAACGGATTTCGTGATGCACGAGTAATTAAAGATACTCTTATCGCAAATGACGCTAAAAACATCTCCCTAGACCTTACTGTTGAAGAAGGGAAGAAGTATTACTTTGGAGATATTCGATTTATTGGAAACAGCGTTTATACCGACCAATATTTGCGTCAATATGTTGGAATTCAAAAAGGGGAAGTTTATAACGGAACATTGTTAAAGGAGCGTATTGAGGACACTAGCGAACCTGATGCACAAGATCTTACCAACTTATATCAAAACAATGGTTATTTGGCTGTTGATATTAATCCTGTAGAAGTAGCTATCAGAAAGGACACCATTGATTTTGAAATTCGAATTTTAGAAAGAAATGAATTTTATTTCGATCACATAACGGTGATAGGAAATACCAAGACAAACGATCACGTAATTTATCGTGAACTTCGTACCCGTCCGGGTCAAAAATACAGTAAGAGAAATGTAGTCCGTACCATACGTGAATTGGGACAACTTGGTTTCTTTGATGCGGAGCAATTGACGCCTAACTTCAAAACAGTAGATCAAAACAACGGTTTGGTCGATCTAGAATATTCTGTAGTAGAGAAAGGTTCTAGTCAAATCGAGCTGCAAGGTGGATATGGCGGTGGAGGATTTGTTGGGACACTTGGATTGTCCTTTAATAACTTCTCATTGAGAAACATCTTTAATAAGGACGCTTATCAACCTGTTCCTATGGGAGATGGTCAAAAATTAGCATTGAGAGCTCAGGCGAGTAGTTTTTACCAGACCTATAGCTTATCACTTACCGAGCCATGGTTTGGAGGCAAAAAGCCTATTCAATTAAGCACATCTTTCTCGCATACGATTCAATATTTGTTTGACTTTAACACCCGAGAGAGAGATCAAGACAGTCGATTCTTAATTACTGGAGGGTCTGTTGGCTTAGCGAAACGATTAAAATGGCCAGATGATTATTTCCAATTATCACAGGCTATAAGTTTTCAGCATTACAATTTAAAAAACTACAACACGGGGCTTTTTACATTTGGTGACGGGTTTTCAAACAACTTAGCGTACACTATTGGATTAAGCAGAAATAGTACCTCTGCGAACCCTATTTACCCAAGATTTGGTTCCAATTTTAATATCTCAGCGAAATTAACTTTGCCGTATTCGGCATTCGGGGGTGCAGACTTTAGTTCCTTGGCGCAAGAGCGTGATGAGGTTACGGACCTACTACGTTTAGATCCAACTAATGTTGATGCTAACGAGCGCATTGCAGAAATTGATCAAGAGCGATTTAAATGGTTAGAATATTATAAGGTCAAGTTTGACGGAACTTGGTATACGACACTTTCCGGAGATCTGGTATTGCGTTCTAAAGCTGAATTTGGATTTTTAGGAGCATACAATAAAGACAGAGGCGTACCACCATTTGAACGTTTCTTTGTTGGAGGTGATGGTTTAGGATCGTTTAGTTTGGATGGAAGAGAGGTCATTCAATTAAGAGGTTATCCCAATCAGTCATTATCTACTAACGATGGAAATACCATTTACAATAAATTTTCGTTAGAGTTAAGGTATCCAGTTACCCTAAAGCAATTGGCGTCTATTTACGTGCTAGCTTTTGCTGAAGGTGGTGGAGCGTATGAAGGGTTCAGAAACTATAGTCCTTTCACCCTTAATAGGTCTGCTGGTGCAGGAATTCGTATATTTATGCCTGCCTTTGGACTTTTAGGGATTGATTTTGGGTATGGATTTGATCCTATTTTAAATGGAACCACCAAGAATGGATGGGAAACTCACTTCATTATTGGGCAGCAATTTTAATTTTGGCACGATTTTTTCAAAGTAACAACCAGTAATTATGAAAACAACTAAATTCATTTTTCTCTCTCTAGCAATTATGTGCTTTTCACTTAGTGTAGAAGCTCAAAGAGGTGTTCGTATTGGCTATATCGATATGGAGTACATTCTTGAAAGCGTACCCGAATATCAAGAAGCTTCTACCCAATTAGAGGGTAAAGTGCAACGATGGAAAAAGGATATCGAGAAAATGAACAACGAAATTGAGCAAATGAAGCTTAATTTAAGTAATGAGCAAGTACTCTTAACTAAGGAGTTAATTGAAGAGCGCGATGAAGAGATAAAAATTCTTGAGGAAGAAATGCTCAAATACCAACAGGATCGTTTTGGTCCTAATGGAGATTTAGACATCCAAAGAAGACAGTTGGTTCAGCCTATTCAAGATCAGGTTTTCAACATTGTACAAGAAGTAGCGGAAGCCAAAAAATATGACTTCATTTTTGATAAATCTGCGGATGTTGTGATGCTTTTTGCAGCAAAAAGAAATGATATTAGCGAGCAAGTTTTGCGCAGCATCAATAGAGCCGCCAAAAGAGAAGAAGCTACTAATAAAAGACAGAAGAAAGAAATTGAGAAAAACGAAGAGCTCTCTGTAGAAGAAGAGAAAGCGGTGACCGAAAGGGAAACAGCTATCGAAGAGAAGAAAGACGAGCGTACTAAAATGCTTGAAGAACGCAAACGAGTAAGAGATTCTATTCGCGCGATTCAAAAAACTCAATTTGAGGAAAAAAGAAAAAGACTTCTTGAGCAACGTCAAAGAAGAAAAGATTCACTACTAAAGGCGCGTAATGGAGACGGTGGAGGAATTTAAAAATTATAAATCAGAGAATCTAAACACTTAAATTTAATACAATTACAATGAAAAATTTAAAATTACTTTTGGTAGCAACCGCACTTTTTATTGGAGCAACTAGTTTCGTAAATGCGCAGTCTAAAGTTGCTCACATTGACACTCAAAAATTGGTGGAGGCGATGCCAGAAATGAAAGCAGCGCAAAGTCAGTTGGAAAAATTGCAAAAAACCTACGATGCGGAGATCAAGTCCATGATGAAGGAGTTTACAGCGAAGATGAGTCAGTACGAAGGTGAAGCTACCGCTCAAACCGACGTTGAAAATGAGAAAAGAGCTATCGAAGTACAAGGAATGCAAAAAAACATTGGTGACTATAGAAACTCTGCTTTAGAAGATCTTCGTAAGAAGGAAGTAGACTTATTACAACCTATCCTTGAAAAGGCACGTGCAAGTATTCAAAAAGTTGCAAGAGCCCAAGGATTTCAGTACGTTTTGGATGCGTCCACTGGAAACGGAGTTATTTTAGCCGATGGAACTGATTTATTAGCAGACGTAAAGCAAGAACTAGGAATTTAATCACTTCCTATACTTTATAAAATGGACCTCATAGGCTTTAACCTATGAGGTCTTTTTTTATATCTTTAAACTGAAAATGAACAAAAGAGCACCCATAGGAATTTTTGATTCGGGCGTTGGCGGCACTTCTATCTGGAAGGAGATCCATGAACTTCTCCCCAACGAACATACACTCTATCTCGCCGATAGCAAGCATGCGCCTTATGGTTACAAAACCCAGGAGGAAATCATTACTCTGAGCATCAAAAATACCGAGTTCTTATTAGAACACGGGGCAAAAATAATTGTGGTGGCCTGTAATACGGCAACTACCAATGCCATCTCCACACTAAGAGAACGCTATTCGGTTCCCTTCATTGGAATTGAGCCCGCTATTAAACCCGCTGCTTTAAAAAGTCGTTCCGGCCATATTGGAATACTGGCCACGAAAGGAACCTTAAGTAGCGAACTTTTCCACAGGACTTCACAAGAGCTTACGGACGACATTACCGTAACAGAAGTAGTTGGCGAGGGTTTGGTTCCTCTTATTGAATCGGGGCGTTTAGAAAGCGCTGAAATGGTTCAATTACTAAAGAAGTATGCCCAACCAATGTTAGAAGCCAATATAGACTATCTGGTCCTAGGCTGCAGTCATTATCCCTATATCATTCCGCAGTTAAAAAAGGTGCTCCCTGCTCACATTAAGATTATTGATTCTGGAGAAGCGGTGGCACTTCAAACGAAGGTGATCTTGGAAGAACATGACCTTTTAAACGACGAGAAAAGAACACCAGACATTCAGTTTTTTACCAATGCTGAAGTGGACACGCTGCAATGGCTGTTAAGAGATTATTCTGGGGCAATTAGCGTAGAAAAACGGGAATTCTAAATTTCAGAAATAGAGGTAAAAGGCCTTAGATTATTTCTTGAACCAACTGGAATAGTTCACATAATTGTCCGCAATCCTATGAATCTCTCCATGTATTAATTCTTCACTAATATCCTTTACCTTTTTGGCAGGTACACCTGCATAAATGCTCCCGCTCTTTACAATCGTATTTTTGGTCAATACAGCTCCTGCAGCAATAATACTATTACTTTCAATAACGCAATCGTCCATTACAATACTACCCATTCCAATAAGCACATTACTTTGAATGGTACAACCATGTACAATGGCATTGTGGCCTATGGATACATTATCCCCAATATTCGTTGGTGACTTTTGATAGGTTGCATGAATGACCGCACCATCTTGAACGTTCACTTTATTTCCCATAGTAATGTAATGCACATCACCTCGAATGACGGCATTAAACCATACACTACAGTGATTTCCCATAGTCACTTCACCTACAATGGTAGCATTCTCAGCTATGAAACAATCTTCAGGAATTTGTGGGTGTTTACCGTTGATAGCTTGTATAATCATATTCGTAAAATTAATCGGGTTTGGTTTATCCAAAATAAGACAACAGCTCCTTTTTACGAGCCGGGCTTACCATGATTTCTTTACCATTAAATAGAACGACACTTCCTCCCTTGCCCTTTCTGTATTCCGTTATGGCATTTACATTCACTAAATAGCTCTTGTGAACACGTGCAAATCCATTTTCACTTAAGGCTTCTTCGAAGTATTTTAAAGTCTTACTTACTAACTTCTTTTTATCCTGAAGATAGATTTGCGTATAATTATCATCGGCTTGGCAGTATAAAATATCTTGTATTTGTAATACCTCAAAACCATTCTGTAAAGGGATCGTGATCTTGCCTGAAACGGTCGTTTGCTTCGGCTTTAAAACGGTATTCTGTAGCTTATTTTCCTTTTCTTTGATTTCTTGCAC
>Ga0256847_1001366_pt1 | contig 12619 bp, 4 predicted proteins | sample TeddybearmetaG_FD_189099 | JGI IMG/M metagenome (GOLD analysis project Ga0256847, IMG submission 189099) | Hydrothermal vent microbial communities from East Pacific Rise, Pacific Ocean - Teddybear | ecosystem: Environmental > Aquatic > Marine > Hydrothermal vents | place: Pacific Ocean: East... | reverse complement strand
ATGGTTTTTCTCAACTTTTTTATCGGCACACGAGATTAATAGTAGGGCTAGTACCAAAAAGGGGAGCAAGGGGATTCTATTATTTCTGAATTTCATATATCTGGACTGCATCATTGTTGTAAACTATTAGTAAATATGGTTGGTTGTTTTGTTCTATTATTTTTAAATGCCGCACCGATTTGTGGTCCATTTCCAATCCTAGTTGGTTACCTAGGGTTATTTCTGTTTCAGAATCGATCAGGGCTCCCGAAAAACTATCAAACCTTCCATGGAAGGGTATCACTCCAAAGTAATTCCCTCCAGCTAGCACGCTTTCTCTTCCGTCACCATCAAAATCGTATTTCACGAAGGCTTTGATCGGAGCAGTTTGCAATTGGTTAGGGAATGCCTCAAAAATAAAGGTATTCTCAGTATTTCGCAAGAAGCCAGATGTTAATGTATTGACTTCAAATACGGTGGCTTTTTTAAGTAATTCTTCGCCCATTACTTCTTCGATGGTCTTGCCAGCGAAGTCTTTATAATTCCCGAATTTCTTCCGAAGAAAAACAAGTTGCTCTGCTAATTCATTCAAGCCCAAGAGTGGGTAGTACTTTCCGTTTTTCTCGATTGCCAAAATGGTTTCCGTACTGCCGTTATCGTCAAAATCGGCATAGTACATTTTCATTGGAGTGCTCTGGGATGCTTTAAACTTGGTGTTTAACCCCCAATTTCCAAGGAGATAGTCCGTATCGCCGTCTTGATCAATATCGAAAGGGATAATAGTCTGCCAAAGCCCAGAAATGTCATTTTCTAGTGGAAAAACCTCGGTTAATTCACCTTCATTATTTTTAAAGAATTTGGGCGACATCCATTCTCCAACAACGATGAGGTCGGTTTGTCCGTCACTGTTGAAATCGTCCCAAATGGCATCTGTCACCATTCCAAAGTTTTCTATAACTTCTTGGTTGCCATTATCCCTAAACAGATAAAGCGGAGGTAATTTACCAAAATCCAAGGGCGCCGAATGGCTGCCAATAACCGCCGAGTATCCCTTTGTATTTGGTTCAGTGTCTTTAATCACGGAAGAGTTGTGATATAAATCTCCAAAATCTCTGCGCTCCATCATGCCATCGATATCCAAATACCATCGATTGATCAAGTACTTCTTGGAAGGTGAGACAGTATTTCCACCTGAAACGACGGATAAAATACTGTTATCTGAAAAGGTTGAGGCGGAAATACTGGCGGCCACGTCCTCAAAAATAGAATCCGTTTCAATGCCTGGATAACTTCCTTTTGTAAATCCAGTATCTGTTTGTACAAAGACCTCCGCCCTTTGGTTTTTAGCGCCGCCTAGAAAAATATCATCCCTTCCATCGCCATTCAAGTCACCTATCGCCACTGCTGGACCACGTTTAGAAACCTCATAAGGAATGAGCTTCTGGTAGTTGAAATCGGTGTAGTTGTCTTCTTTATGAATAAAATTTACGCCTAAGTTGTTTTCCGTTTTTCTGAAAAGACTCTTCTTTGATGGACGTGAGTAGCTATAAGGCTGGCTATTATCAGGAACAATAGTGAGGGATTGATTGGTTGAAACATTCCGAATGGTCTGAGCGGTTTTATTTGGCCAGATAATTTTTAACGAATCTATTTCAGATGCGCTCCCAAATCCAAAATGCAACATGGGTTCGCTTGAGGCTTGCCAGCCACGGGTGGGAAATAATTCTTTAAACTGAAGCGCGCCCTTATGGTAAGCGTATGCTTTGGTGCCAATTCCGAAAGGATTCTTATCGATGTATTGAAATCTAATTTTCAAATAGTTGGCTGCATTATCTGTTTGGTTGATATACATACCCACCGGGGCATTGATATTATTGGTCACGATGTCCAAGTCCCCATCTCCATCTAAATCTCCGACAGCCGTTGCGCCAGAAACTGTTTGTTCATCTGTTATCCAATCACTTGATTGGTCTTCAAAATTGCCCGTACCATCCCCTTTGAACACATAGTTTTGCATGGCTCCGTTGGGCATCATTTCCAAGGCTTGTTGATCCACCAATTTGTCGTCTACCATTTTTTTCTGAATCTCAGCACTGGATACAAAACGAATAAAATCTAGATCATTTGGTCTACGCGGAATCCCATTGGAGATAAATAAATCCTGTTGTCCATCTTGGTCGTAATCTCCAAAAAGAGCACTCCAGCTCCAATCGGTAGCTGAAACGCCGCTCAATAAGGCAGTTTCGGTATATGGACGATTGCCATTATTTAGAAACAACATATTCCGAGTATATTGATAATGATACCCAAATTGTTCGGTCCTCATTTTTAAAGTTTGGTAGGTATCATCCCCTTCACTAGATTTTAAAACGGTTTCATCTTCAGGAGCCATATCTAATGAAATGATATCGGGAAGGCCGTCTTGGTTGATGTCAGCTACATCATTCCCCATAGAAAATCGGGAAGTATGGCCAAAATATTTTTTCAGACTTTCAGTAAAAGTGCCGTCGCCGTTATTTAAATAATAGTAGTCGTCTTCATGAAAATCGTTACCCACATAAATATCGGGATAGCCGTCTTGGTTAAAATCGGATACAGAAACGCCTAAGCCATATCCATTGATGCCACCAAAGATGCCAGCCGCCTCACTGACGTCAGTAAAAGTGTCGCCGTCGTTTCTAAGGAGGCGATCTCCAGTTTTTTCATTACGTTCTTCTCTAATTTGTGCCCTTCCGAAGGATTCCTCCGTATGCACCGCATGGTTGAGCAAGTAGATGTCTAAATCTCCGTCCAAATCGAAATCCAACAACGCTGCCGTTGTTCCGTACGATTGAAAATCTAAGCCAAATTCAGCAGCTCGTTCGGTAAAGGTGTTGTCTCGGTTATTAATGAAAAGCTCATTATGTCCTTCAAAGCCGTTAATCCCAACTACAGCGATTACATAAATGTCGAGCCAGCCATCACCATTGATATCGCCCATAATGGCGCCGGTGTTCCAGAAGCTTTTCCCTCCAACCTTGGCAGTTTGTGTAATTTCTTCAAACTTCAAGTTACCCTTGTTGAGGTATAATTTGTTGTCCTCTTGGTTTGCTGAAAAGTATAGATCGGCAAGACCGTCGTTATTAATGTCTCCCATAGCGACTCCACCACCATTGTAAAAGTAGAGGTAGTCTAAAATATTGAGTTCATCGTTTTCAGTCAAGGTGTTTTCAAAGGCAACACCTGATCGAGATGCCGGGAGCATTTCAAATTGGCGGGTCTCCTTTTTGCAACTGCTTGCAGCGACCACCAGTAGAAATAAACCCAAAAGTTTATTCATTGACAGCAAAAACTTTCGGTTTCTCATCGTTTATGGCAACGACAACGAAAGTGTTTCCATCTTTGTCATTGAATTTTGAAATATGTTTGATCTCTTCTCTTATAAAAAAGCCACTTTCCTCATAATCTTTCCATTCAAAATTAAGTGAACCATCATTGAGAAGTACATTTCCATAGTTAGCATCAAGGCGAGAAAATTGAGGTCTGAATTCGAAGTTATTGCCTCCCATGATAATATCGAGGTTTCCATCGTTATTTACGTCGGCACAAGTGATTCCGCAAACACAGGATAATTGTGTTCGTGGCGGTAAGGACATTATTTCGAAATTACCGTTTCCGTTGTTGATGGCAATTACCGTTTCCGAAGTGTTTACCTGTTTCTCACGAATTTTATTTAATTTTTCCTCTGAAAACAACTCTTGGATCGACTTTTTAGAATATTCCGAGGCCTTTAGGTTTTGTTTCTTAAGGGAGACCATTTGTGAAACTATTTCCTTTTTTTGATGTATAGGCATGTCTTTGCCGTTCAGCTTTTGGGTAACAATTTGTTCAATAGTTCCATTGTTGTCAAAATCGTAAACCCACATTTTCATTACTTCTTCTTGAGAAGGTTTATAGTGAAGGTTGTCCCCTTGATTTCCTAGGATAAAATCTAAATCACCGTCCTTGTCGATGTCCACAGGGGAAATAACATTCCACCATCCGTGTAATGAATCTAGACTTGTTGTTTGTTTTGCCAGTGCTCCGTTTTCAACTTTATAAACGGCTGGGGCACCCCAGTCCGATACTGTTACTAGTTCCAAGTCATCGTCGTTATCTACATTAACCCATTTCGCATCGGTAATCATACCGCTCTTTTTTGTAGCGATTGCTTTCTCTCTGAAATTATTTTTGAAGGTCCCGTCTCCTAAATTCTCTAAATAAATATGGTCTGGATCCACGCCGTAAATTCCGATAATACTTCGTGAGCCAATAAAAACATCGATGTCCCCATCTCCATCCATATCGTTGGGAGCGATTACTGCTGTATTTTTACTTCCAACGGGGAAATTGAGTGGAGATTTAGAGAAATTCCCTTTTCCATCATTGAGATAGAGGCGTAAACCATCTGTCATGGAAGTGTTTACTTGATTTCCACCAGAGCCTACCATAAGGTCCATATCACCATCTGCATCGGCATCAAAAAAGGCAGCGGCCGTATCTTCCATTTCCTTATCGGTTTCGAAAACTGCTATTTTTTTAGTTGAAAGCTTCCCGTTTCCAGTATGCATATACATTGTTGCTGTTTGTCCTTTCGCACCTCCAATAAACACGTCGTCGTTTCCATCACCATTCACATCACCAATGGCCATAGCTGGTCCTTCTTGAGATAATTTTTTATAGATAAGGCCTTCGTAATCGAAATCACTATAATTGTTCTCGTCATGTTTAACGAGATGGTTGTTAGAAAGCTCTTTTAACAGAGGTGTTACTTTTTCTTTCTTCGGAATTGAGTAGGTTGCGGTAGCGTCGTTCTGTTTTAGTTGAAGGGTTTGATTTGCAGCTACCTTTTTCAAAAGCGTAGTTTGATCGTTTGGCCAAATAACACGAACCGAATCAATCTCTTTAGCGGTTCCTAGGCCAATAGTCATTCCGTATTCCATGGACGATTGAAATCCTCGAGAAGGAATCATTTCGTGAAGCACGACTTGATCATCGTAATACAACCTCACGGTAGTGCCAATGGCAAACTTATTTTGTGCTCCACCTTCAAGGTTTATTTTTATATAGTTGTTATCGGTAAGTTCATTGGTGTTGTTTCTATACACAAATGAAGTCATATTTACATTGCTTACTACCAAATCCAAATCACCATCGTTGTCCAAATCTCCATAAGCAGCTCCATTGGAAAGGCTTGGAATGCCTAGACCCCAATTGGCGGCTTCATCCGTAAAAGTGAGATCTTTATTATTTTTATAGGCATAGTTCGGGAGTGGATTCACCGGCATTTTGTTGATAATAGAATCGATCGCTTCTTTTTTTCCAGTGATCGCCATTTTTTGAATGATATCGTTGGCAAGGAAATCGACGAAGTCTAAATCGGTGAGATCGTGATTAATACCGTTGGTGATGTAAATATCACGGTAACCGTCGTTGTCCATATCGAACATTAAGCCAGACCAACTCCAATCGGTGGCAGAAATCCCGCTATAATAGGCAATTTCAGAATAAGTTCCATTCCCATTATTCAACTGAAGTGTGTTTTGAATATACTGCTGATAAAAATCTTTGCTCTGCTTCAGTTTAAATACATTGTAGCCCTCAAATTCCATGACGGATTTGACTCGTTCGTCTCCTTCGGGTAGCATATCGGTAATAAAGATATCGGCATTTCCGTCGTTATTGATGTCGGCCATATCAATTCCCATAGCTGAAAGCGAAAGGTGGGAGGTGTAATTTTTTATTTCTTCGGAAAAGGTGCCGTCTTGATTGTTAATGTAGAGGTAATCACGTTCATAGAAATCGTTCGAAACATAGATGTCGGGATATAAATCGTTGTTCACATCACTCACCATTACGCCAAGGCCAAACCCAATTAAACTTCCATAGATTCCAGCGTCTTCACTAACATCAACAAATTTGCCTTCGTCATTACGAAGTAGCATGTCCCCAACACCACGGAAAATTTGAGGCACGTCCCAATTTTGTGCACGCACATCTCTTTGGTGTGCAAAACCGAGGGAACTCACAGGAATGTTGCTATTGTTCAGGATATAGGCATCTAAGTCGCCGTCTTTGTCATAATCGAAAAAGGTAGCGTGGGTGCTGAAGCCCGTTTTTGCTAAATTATATTCTTCCGCTTTTTCAGTAAAGGTGCCATCTCTATTGTTTATGTAAAGGTCATTATCATGGTTATTTCCTTCCATATTACCGGCATTACTCACATAAATATCGAGCCATCCATCTTGGTTGATATCTACCATATTCACTCCCGTAGACCAAGGTTTATTTCCTTCTACACCTGCGGTTCTGGAAACGTCTTCGAATTTAAAATCCCCTTTATTGATGAAGAGTTTGTTTTTCTCCATGTTTCCGGTAAAATAGATATCGGCAAGGCCGTCATTATTTACATCTCCAATAGCCACACCGCCTCCGTTATAGAAGTTACGGTATTTAAAGATGTTGAAGTCTTTTTGGTTTTCAACTAAGTTCAAAAAATGAACGCCCGTGTCGTTGGGGGAAAGTTGTGTGAATAATGTTTTGGAACTCTCTGGCTTGGTATCTTCGTTCTTTTCAGAATTACAACTAAAGAAGAGGAAGATTACGGCAACAGCGAAGGGGAATTTGGTAAGATTCATGAGAGGGTCCTTATATACTGATTTTTAAAAATAGTGGTTGGTCGTTGTTTCGGGTAATTATTAGGTATTTCTCACCTTTATATTCTAGCTTTTCAATGTTTCTTGCCGCTCCAGATATGGTAAACTTTTGGCCTTTGGCTTCGTAAAAATTGCCTTGTGAATCGTTTAATAATAAGATTCCGTGTGAAGCGTCTAAACTACTTAATTGAGGGCTGATTTCAAAATTATTTCCTACCAAAAGCAGGTCTGGGAAGCCGTCATTATTGAAGTCTTCTACCCAAATATCGTTTACAGAGGAAAATTGAGCGGCAATAGGTAATAGGTGCTTTTTAAAACTGCCGTCACCAGTGTTTTCAAAGTAACAAGAACCCAATTCGAATGCTTTTTCTTGGCGTGCCTTGTCTAAATTCTGTTTCCCGAAAATATCGGCAACCGAGGCATTGGCAAATTCGGTATAACTCAAATACTTTTTATTAATGCTTGGTAGCTGTTTTACCAATTCGTCCTTGGAAACAAATGGTGTTTCTTCTCCTTCGTAGAAATAGGTAATGATTGTTTCTTCACTTCCGTTATTATCAAAATCTTTGGTGTAAAGGGTAAGCGGTTCTTCAATGGATGCTCGCAGGCGACTATTTAGTCCCCAGTTCCCAGCGATAAGATCGAGGTCTCCATCTTGGTCCATATCGGCGGCTTTTATTGTATTCCACCAGCCATGAGTGTCTTCGAGACCATTAAATTTCTGAAGAACAAACATATCTTTTACTTTGGAATAAACAGAAATGGGACTCCAGTCACCAATCTTTATTATTTCCTCAACACCATCTCCATCTAAATCTTCAAATAATAGGTCATTACATCGTTCCTTATCCATAAAAGGTCCTAGCCCTAGTTGGCTAGAATCGTTTGATAATAGAAAACCATCATTGTTATTATTGATAAAAAATAATTGTGTGGGTCTGTTTCCATCTAATGAAGAAGGTGTATTAGACGTCACTAAAACATCCTGATCTCCATCAGCATCGATGTCTATCGCTTTTATTCCAGAAGCGTTGATGGCCCAGTCCAGACCAATAAAGAGGGGGTCTTTTTTAAACGTTCCTTCTTCATTGAGGTATAATCTTGGCGCAATGGGCTTTCCACTGGTAAATTCGTTGCCTCCACTTACGACAAGCAAATCCTGAAATGAATCACCGTTCGCATCAAAGAAGATATGTGCTACATCTTCGTTGATGGCGTCCTCTTGGAAGAGTTCTGTTTGCTGTGGGTTAAATACGCCGTCCTTTTGCTGCACAAATAGTTGTGAAGCTTGACCTTTTGCGCCTCCAATAAAAATATCTTCTAGACCATCGTCGTTTATATCGGCGATAGAAATGCTTGGGCCTTCGTTACTTTGTGCAGCTGCAATTAAGGGGTTTCGATTGAAGTCTATGGTTGTATTTTCTTTGTGTTGAAAATCGAAGAGGGGAGGTACTTCCGTTAAAAACTGAGGTGTTTCTTGTTGGATGGCTTCGTAAAAATTTCCGCTGGCACTACTTTGAGAAACTTCAATCTTTCTATTTACATCCAAATTGTAAATAGTTTCAAAAGTTTTGTCTGGCCAAATAACGCGCAAGGAATCGACAATAGATACCGGCCCTAGCCCGAAATGAACTTCGGGTGCTACTGCCGAAAGATATCCACGAGTGGGATAGTTCTCTTTGGATAGTTGAGTGTCGTTTTGATATAGAACTACTTTGGCTCCAATTCCGAAGCGATTCAATGAATCACCTTTAAAACGTACCGACAAATAATTTTTAGCCAGGGAATCCATTTTGTGAGGCCTTGACCCGTCGGGTGTTTCAAATATAAACTGATGCGAGGTATTCTCTAAAACAAAAGCAGGTTGGTTCGCATTGTTGGTCACAATGTCCAAATCGCCGTCATTATCTAAATCGGTGTAGACAGCACCATTACTAAAGGACAATGGGGTGTCAGCCCATGTTTCGGAGGTGTCTTCAAACCTTGCCTCCCCTTTATTCTGAAAAAAATAATTACCTGTTTTCTTCTTTGGAATTTTTTCAATGAACGCCATATCCTCCTTGCCCATGCCTTCACCCAAACTTTGCTGAATATTGTCGTTAGCAATAAAGCTGATAAAATCCATATCGTTGGTGGCTCCCAAAATACCGTTGGTGATGTACAGATCTTGCAAGCCGTCGTTGTCAAAATCGGCAATCAGTGGACTCCAAGACCATTCGGTAGCAGCGATACCGCTTAGGTAGGCAATTTCACTAAAACTACCATTTCCATTATTTAGCTGAAGGGTATTCTGCATAAATTGATGGGTATAGCCATTGTTAAGGTAATTGTTATAAATCTGATAATTGAATTCACTACCGGAAGTCTTATAAGTCACTAAGTCTTCGGGAAGCATATCTACGGAGACAATATCTGGAAGGCCATCGTTGTTTATATCAGCGATATCATTCCCCATTGAAAAATGAGTAGTGTGACCTATAGCGCCAGATTTGGTCGTGATCTGTTCTATAAATGTTTTATCCCCTTGATTGATGTAGAGGTAGTCGTTTTCGAAAAAATCATTTCCCACGTAGATATCTGGATGCCCATCATTATTGACGTCACTAATTGAGATTCCCAGTCCGTAGCCAATCTTACTTTGGAGAATCCCGGATTTTTCAGAAACATTTACGAAATGCCCATTATTATTCTCAAACAACTTATCACCTGAAGTTTCATTTGGGATATTCCGAATACTTCCTTTTCCATAATTCTGATTGGGATTGGTGGAGTGGTTCAGTAGAAATAAATCTAGGTCGCCATCCAAGTCATAGTCAAAAAAGGCAGCTTGTGTAGATAGTCCTCTAAAGTCAAGACCGAAATTGGCCGCTTGTTCAGTGAAGGTTGGAATGCCATTTTGGTTTGGGCCATTATTTACATATAAAAGGTTATGGCCCGTAATATTTTGAAAATTATTCAGTTTACAAATATAAATATCTAGATACCCATCGTTGTTGATGTCAACGGTAGTTACACCAGTAGTCCAGTTTTTAGCATTATCGATTCCGACAATCTTTGTAACGTCTTTAAATTTTAGGTTTCCTTGATTAAGGTATAGTTGGTCTTCCGATTGGTTGGCCGTAAAGTAGAGGTCTGTGAGACCATCATTGTTAAAGTCGGCTGCAGCTACTCCAGCGCCGTTATAAAAATAGATATAGTTGAGAATGTTGAGTTGGGGTGTGGAAACAATGGTATTTTGAAAATGGATTCCAGTTTCTTTGGCTGGTTTAGTTTTAAAAAGAGTTTTTTTTGGTTCTTCTATGGTACATGAAAGAAAGAAGAATAGGAGTGAGGCACTCAGAAGGTGTGTTAGGAAAGATGTAATATGGCTGTTAGTTGCTTTCAGAATAGGGAAAATCAAATAAACTACAAGTTGTACAAATATTGAAAAGGTAAAGCAGCTCACCAAATAATCGTGGTAAAAAAACAGGTCGCCTTTTGGGCGACCTGTTTAATCATTAGAAGGACTAAAAATTAGTATCCTTCGTTTTGCACCAAGTTAGGGTTAGAAAGTAATGCGTTAATTGGAATTGGGTATAAATTAAGGAAATCTTGACCTACAGATGCTGGATCTTTAAACTCCCAGTCTCTTGTAAATTGTCCAAATCGTAACATATCGTTTCTTCTCCAAAATTCAACATACAATTCACGTCCACGTTCTGCAAGTAAATTTGCTTCTGAAACGTTTCCTAAAGGAGTTGCCAAACGTAATGTTCTTAACTCGTTTACTAGTGTAGTTGCATCGCCACCAGAACGCATCATAGCTTCTGCTTTCATTAAGTGAGCATCTGCATATCTGAATACGATTTCATGACTTCTAAAAGAACCACCATCGTCTGGGGATGGGTGATACTTAATTATACGAATACCTGTATTTTCACCGTTTCCTGAAAGCCCTGGAAGCTCTTTAGTAAATACTAAAGGGTCTCCTGGTCTGTCTGTCAACATGCTTCCGTCTTGCTCATATTGTTGTCCAACTAAGAAACCGTAACCGATACCTAAGTTAGAATCGTTAGCATTAGTAGCATCTGGTACCCATCCACGTCTTTCTTCTTGACCATCTCCTAAGTTATTAGTAGCTGAGGGTCCTTCGAAGCTATCGTAGAATTCAGCAAGGGTCGTAAACCCATTCCAACCACCACCTTCGTTATCAGGTGCGTTTTGGTTGTAGTGCATACCATTCCAGATTCTATTACCAACACCAGCTTGTGCATACCAAATAGTTTCAGTATCCACATCTGGCTTAAACAAATCGAAATATCCACCTTGTAATGCATATCCGTCGCTTGCAATAGCGTCAACTGCATCAATAACTGTTTGCATATTTCCTTGAGTGCCTGTGTAACGCTCAGCGTTCAAAACAACTTTGGCCAATAAAAAACGAGCAGCAGCTTTGGTAGCTCTATTGTTTTCATCACTTGGTCCTCTAACAGGAAGATTTGCAATAGCAGCAGTTAAGTCGTCTACAATAAATGCATAAGCTTCAGCAGCATTAAATACAGTTGGGTCAACATCAGCTCCGGCGTCTACTGGACGGAAAGGTGCTTGTCCCCAAAGGTCTAATACAAAATACATATTGAAAGCTCTTAAAAATTGAGCCTCAGCTTTCTCTTGCGCCGTAGGGCTACTTCTTTCATCAATGATTTGAGAAGCACGAAACACATGTCCGTTCAATTGGTTCCAAGTAGTAAGGATAAACGAGTGCGTTGGGCTCCATGTATGAGCATGCAGTGTTCTCCAAATTCCGTTATCACCCCAGTCAGTACCTCTCGTAGGCACTAAGGTTTCATCGGTAGCTACCTCGTTCAATGCGAAGAAGTTTGCTTGATCTCCAAGCATTCCGTAGGTTGATCCATATAATCCCCCTAATTCTGTCGAAACATCTACTCCATTGAAATCCTCTTGAGCATCCTCAAAGACGGAGTCGGTTTCGTCGATTTCTAAATCTGTACAAGAGAAAGAAACCGCGGCCATAAGCACCATTGCTAGAATGGGCTTCACACTTTTAATTAATGTTCTTTTCATATTCATTTTTTTAAAATTTAGCATTAAATCCAAATGTAATGGTTCTCGGTCTTGGGTAGGCGCCGTAGTCAATACCAAATACCGGTAAACCGTTTAATAAGTCACCTTGTCCAGGAGCAGAGCTTACTTCAGGATCAAGCCCCGTGTAATCTGTAATTACAAATAAGTTTTGTCCAGTAGCAGAAAGCACCAAAGAAGAGAAGAATGCATCTTCGTCTAAAGGCCATGCATAGCTTACCGTAAGGTTTTGCATACGAATGAAATCACCTTTTTCTAGGAATCTAGTTGAAACTTCGGCAGCTGCATCAAAAGACTCTCCATTCCCAATGATATCTTTTGTCACGTTACGTCCGCCACGGAAAGCTCCTGCAGTAAAGAAGGCGTTTCTTGTGTTGTTGTAAATATAGTGTCCAAATTGACCTGCAAAGAAGGTAGATACCGTCCAGTTCTTATAAGAAGCACTCGTAGCGAAACCACCAGTTAAATCTGGCAATGCACTCTTGTCCACAAATTTTTGAACATCTTCTTGGATGGGTTGTCCAGTCACTGGGTCAAATCCTTCAAACTCACGTAAGAAGTAAGAGAAAAGCGGTTGTCCGGCTTTTAACTTCTGAGCAAATGCTCCAGTAAGCCCTTGACCTCTAATAGTACCAGCATCAAATTCACCGTCTAATTCGGTTACTTCGTTTTTGTTGTAAGCAACATTGAAGCTAGCATTCCAGTTCCAGTCGTCAGTATCAACTATATCATAAGATAATGAAAGTTCAACTCCTTCGTTTACAACTTTCGAATTAGGTAAGTTCAAGAATACGAATGGCTGTACCGCTGGCTGTGCAGAAAGTACATTAAAAAGTAAATCTGTCGTTTCCTTGCGATAGACATCAAAAGAACCAGTAAAACGG
>Ga0256847_1001365_pt1 | contig 12624 bp, 8 predicted proteins | sample TeddybearmetaG_FD_189099 | JGI IMG/M metagenome (GOLD analysis project Ga0256847, IMG submission 189099) | Hydrothermal vent microbial communities from East Pacific Rise, Pacific Ocean - Teddybear | ecosystem: Environmental > Aquatic > Marine > Hydrothermal vents | place: Pacific Ocean: East... | reverse complement strand
GTGAAGGTCCCAAATTGGATTTTTCATACGACTGTTATCTCGAAAGCTTTGGAGTTGTTGGACTTTGCGATCAACAGCACAGATCAGGATAGTGACCATGACTTTCTCCAGCTCGAATCAGGCTTGGCGCTTGAGGAGTCTCGCGATGCTTTGAGCGCGCTGATCGACACGCTGCAAATCCTGGAGGCCGACAAGAATTGCATGCGTTGCAAATAGGTGGATGTTTTCACTATTGCGGTTGGTTGCATTAGTCCCGGTTTGGCACAGGTTTTGATATTATACTATAAATACAGGGCGGTGGAGGCGTTACTTAAACTCTTTTGTGCGCAGGTTATGAATCCATTTGAGCTCAAAATTAAGCTTCAATGTGATCTCATAATCAGATTATCACGGTTTGGCGCTAGATATTGGTCCCAAATGACCAGTTCTGTCCTCAAATATGCCATTGCGCTTATCAGCACCCTCACCATAGCTCTGCAGGCTATGGCGCTGAATGGTGCCGAGCATCCAAGCAATGCTCAGGTCGGTCAGTGTTTTGCCAAAGTCTTGACCCCGGACACAACCGAAACTGCGTTGGAGCGTGTGGAGATTACCCCGGCGACAAGTCGCCGAGTGATTGTTCCAGCCGTATATGAGAAACAGGTCATCCGCGTGAAAGTGCGTGAGGCCACAACCGAGTATCATGCCGTTCCAGCTGAATATGAAACCATAACCGAACAGATGCTCATAAAGCCCTCGCAACAAATCTTCCTGACAATACCTGCGCAATATGAAATTTGGACCGAAACAGTCGAAGTCAAACCTGCCAGAGCAGTCTGGAAATCTGGAAAGGGCCTGTACGGCCGCGGCATGGCAGAAACCGGCACGGCGTCAGAAAAGAACGTCACAGCCAGCGTCCTGTGTCGGGTAACCGAGCCTGCAATTACCAAAATTGTGCGCCACACACGGATTGTCACCCCTGCCCGACCCGTAATGCGCATAATCGCAGCGCAATATAAAACGGTCACCCGGCAAGTCGTCAGAACACCCGCGCGCATAGAAAGCGTATCCGTACCTGCCGAATATCTGGACATTCCGGTTAATGTGATGATCCGCGCTGAGACGACAATCACTGAAGCGGTTCCCGCAGTTTACAAGATGATTGAACGGCAAGTTATCAAAACGACAGGCCGTTTGATTTGGGCTGAAGTCCTGTGTGACACCAACTCTAATCCGCAAATTATGGCTGATATTCAGGTCGAGCTCACCAAAGCTGGCTTCCCGACGAAAGTCGACGGCATCTACGGCCCAAAGACTCAAGCAGCGATGGAGCAGTATCAACGCGCCAACGACTTGACGGCTGGCTTCATGACCGTCGACACAGTCCGCGCCCTGAATTTGAACCCTTATGCATTGCCTGAACTGATGCACGCTTCTCAGGAACCGGCGCCTATATTCGCCGATACGCCGACGCTTCACATGACCTCGATGCCGTCAATACCAATGCGCGGCGCGGTTGTCCCCTTATTGTGGTGACAACAATCGTTCTCTGTAATGATTACAACACATACGCCGCCATCTTCTCACCAGAGAAATACCAGCCACTCGTAAATTTGATGGAAATCCTAAGCCTCAGATTGAGGCCGTTTTCAGAGAAAGTCTGTATGCAGAATAGAAGCGCATAAAAAGAAACATAAGCGCGCGACCTTCGAGAGGGCATAATAATGATATCGGGCTGGTTCAAAATTTCTGCAGGTTTCACAGCGGCCATGATGCTGCACTTTGGCGGCCTGGTTATGTCCGCTGAAGCACAGTCAGCGCCATTTGCCCGTGAGACATTGGTTGTTGTCCAAGGTGGATCCCTACCCATTCTTGTGCCGGAAGCTTTTGCCCGGCTTGCTGTCTCTGAACCCTTGATTGCCGACGCGGCCCCTGTCTCGACGACTGAATATTATGTTCGTGGCCGTGCGATCGGAACCACCAGCATACTGATCTATTCAGAAGAAGGTCACCTGCAGCAAATTGTCGACGTCAAAGTCACGCCAGATATCCAAGCGATTAAGAATGATCTTCTGGCCTTGTTTCCTGATATCGAGATTGATCTGTACCCCGTGGCCGACCGTATCCATGTCAGAGGCACTGTAGCTGATACCGAGACCTCTGACGCGGTTCTAGATGTCGTCGCCAGCCATGCCCCAGACCGGGTTATAAACGCTCTCAAGATTGAGCTTCCGCAACAAGTCTTGCTTGAAGTTCGCTTCGTCGAAGCGTCGCGTGACGATATTCGCGAAATCGGATTTGGTAGCGAAGTTGGCCGCCCGGGTAATTTCCTTTTCCTCACAACGCCCAGTCTGCTGTCTGGCCCAGTTGAGAAAACCGCAGGCGCCCTGTTTGGCGGCAGCGGCGGTGTTTCAATTGATGTTTTCCTGAAAGCACTTGAAGAAAAGGGCGTCGTGCGCACACTTGCCGAGCCTAACCTGATGTCCCGTTCTGGTGAAACAGCCTACTTCCTTGCTGGCGGCGAATTCCCGGTTCCTGTCGCGGCCGATAAAGGTATTGTCTCAATCGCTTTCAAGAATTTTGGGGTCTCACTCGAGTTTACCCCAACTGTGGTCAACAAGAACCGTATCATTCTTCAAGTCACCCCGGAAGTCAGCCAGCTTGATCCCCGCAACTCTGTGCGTCTATCAGATATTGAAATTCCGGCGCTAAGTGTTCGCAAGGTCAGCACGACCGTCGAGCTTGGTGACGGCCAGAGCTTCGCCATTGCGGGCCTGATCCAGAATAATTACGATAGTTCTACCGCCCAAACCCCTCTACTCGGCAGCGTGCCAATTCTGGGCGCGCTATTTCGTTCGAGCCGTTTTCGCAAGAACGAAACTGAGCTGGTCGTGATCATTACACCGCATCTGGTTAAGCCTGCGCCGTCAGGTCACTCGCTGGCCGATCCACTTGCCAATACTGAGCTGCCAACCAATGCAGAGCGTTATCTACTGGGCGAAGTTGATGCCCAGAACAAGCCGCCATTTGGCCAATCCGTACAAGCCAACATTGCCGCGCAAACTGCCGACATGCAGGGCCAGCGCCTACCTGAAGTGGGGTCTTAAAGATGGCTACTGGGGCGAATTCTTCAACCGTAACGGCGCTGAACGTTTTTACGGAAACACCGGGTACTGAGCTTGTTCAATCCTTGTCTCAGAACCCGTCCTATCGGGTCGAGGTTCACGCAACGCTTGAAAGCTTGATCGCGGCCATCAGCAAAGATCAGAACGCGGTTGTGATTTTCGAAGCTGGCACATCATCCGACATCGTTCGGGCACTCTCCTTAATTGGCGACAAGTCGACCGATACGCCAGGCATCATCATTGGTGACAATTTGCCAATCAGCGCCGTCCGGTCACTACTCTTGCTGCACAGATGGGACATTCTGGAGCTGCCCGTTTCACTCGATGCGTTGGATCAAGCAATAAGCCGGGTTAGCGTAATACCAGCAAACAATACCGATACAGCCGCTTCAAACAAGCAAGGCAAATGCTGGGCTTTCACCTCGCCTGTCGGTGGGGGTGGCTCGACACTCCTGGCTGTGGAGACGGCTTATCAACTGTCTCAATCAGCCAGCAAACCGCGCACATGTATCATTGATATGAACTTCTTTGATGGCAGCAGCGCGCAATACCTCAACTGCGAGCCGAACCTTACACTGTCCGCACTCGCCACAGACCCGCAACGGATTGATGCCGTATTGCTAAATGCACTAACCACGCGTCATGACTCTGGCGTTGAACTATTGGCCACGCCGCGCACGGCCGATCCCGCAGAATTTCCGACACGAACCGCTGTCTTGCGCGTGCTGGATGTCGCCTGTGAAGTCTATGACCATGTCATCGTCGATATCCCGCGCTGGCCGATGCCGTGGACCAAGGATGTCGTCGAAGGCGCTGATGAGACATTACTAATCAGCGAGCTCACGGTACCGGCTCTAAACGCGGCGCGTGACTGGATCCTTGATTTTGACAATGATGCCCTACCCGGCATGACCCGCATCAAGACCATCTTGAACCGTAAACAAAAATCTATGTTTGGTGGCGGCGTCACGAGCGAGCAAGCTGAGAAAGCAATTCAGCAACGCGTGTTCGGATCGGTACGTTCTGATTGGGCATCGGCTGTTGCGGCAGTCAATCTGGGCGAGCCAGTAAGTGTCGCAAAACCAAACTCTGTAATTGCCAAAGATGTGGCTGTTCTGATTGATGGTCTAATCAAACCTGCGCGCGCCAGCAAGCCCAAATCCAAAAATAGACGAGCAGCATAATGGCGAAGTTTTCAGTTCAGCCCCAGACATCCGAAGATTACTCTCCACCCGTTGAGGCAAAGCCGGCTGCGGTAAAAATGCCAACGTCCCCGGCGCCGGCACAGCAATCTAAACTGCAAAAGACAGGGGCACATTTTGACCTCCTTGAGGCCAAGCTCAAAGTGCACAACCGTCTAATTGACGAACTGGATCTTTCGAATTTGGATAAGATGGCTGACGGCGAGCTGCGCCGTCAGGTCGCCGGTTTCGTTGCCCAAGCCATTACGAAGGATCGTATTCCGCTAAGCGCCAGTGAAGCCAAGACGTTCACGGACGATATTCTTAATGAAATGCTTGGTTTAGGTCCTTTGGAGCCTTTGCTGGCTGACGATTCCATCGCTGATATTCTGATCAATGGCTACAACCAGGTTTATGTGGAACGCTACGGCGAACTTGAGCTTTCTAGCGCGAGATTTCGTGATAATGCACACTTACTCCGTATCGTGAATAAAATTGTTGCTGCCGTCGGTAGACGCGTAGACGAGTCCTCACCATTGGTCGATGCGCGCCTACTCGATGGGTCACGAGTCAACGCCGCAATTGAACCCATTGCTTTAGATGGACCGCTCGTCTCTATACGGAAGTTTTCAACTAAACCGCTCACTCTTGAGAAGCTTGTTGAATTTGGTGCAATGCCGCCTGAAGTATCCGAGTTTCTCTACGCCGCTGTACAGTCCCGGGTCACTACCCTGATATCCGGCGGAACGGGATCAGGTAAAACAACGCTTCTGAATGCCTTATCAGCAGCGATTAGCCATAAAGAACGTCTCATAACCATTGAAGACGCAGCCGAGTTACAATTACAACAACCGCACGTCGCCAGAATGGAAACGCGTCCGCCCAACCTTGAGGGCAAAGGCGAAATCCGCCAACGCGAACTGGTCAAGAATGCCCTGCGCATGCGCCCTGACCGGGTTATTCTGGGTGAGGTTCGCTCCGAAGAAGCCTTTGACATGCTGCAAGCCATGAACACTGGCCATGAAGGCTCAATGGCGACGATCCACGCCAATAACCCGCGCGAAGCCATCAGTCGTCTCGAGCAGATGGTCGCAATGGGCGGCTTGAACATTTCGCAAGATGCCGTCCGTGGACAGATTGCCGCTGCAATTGGATTGATTATCCAAACCCAGCGTCTCAGCGACGGTTCACGCCGCATCACCCATGTCACCGAAGTAACCGGTATGGAGGGCGACGTTATCCAGATGCAGGACATCTTCACATTCAATCGTCTGCGTACAGATGAAGAAGGAAAGGTCATTGGCGAGTTTCGCGCCAGCGGCCTTCGTCCGAAATGTATTGAGGAAATGCAGCGCCGCGGCGTAATTATACCCGCTGAGTATTTCGACCCATCACAACCATTGGGTCAGGCCACTTAAGCGTATGGACTATTCGGTAATTCTATACGTATTGGCTTTCGCATCGGCTTATCTTGCGGTGCGCTCGATCCTCGATTTTGGACGCGAGGTTGCTGACAAATCGTTGGTCAATGAGCGCTTGAAAATCCAAGCCAAAACCGACTCTGTATCTCAAGCCGTGATTGAGCTACGGCGTAAACGCGGGCTTGACGAGGATGGCAAGCGGCGCTTGTCGATTGAGTGGCTCGGCACCCTTGTAATGCGGTCAGGCCTAACTTTTCGCCCTTATGCTTGGGGCGTTATGGCTCAAATACTTGGCTGTGTGATTGGCGTGGCGGTCTACTATTATACCACAAGCTTGATGTTCAGCTTCTGCGCATTTGTTCTTTCCTTAGTAGGCATCCCTATTCTGATATTGAAGCATTGCGCGTCCCGACGCGACCGCAAATTGGGTGAGCAATTACCAGACGGCCTAGAAATCATTGTTCGTAGCCTTCAGGCTGGTCACCCGGTTCCGACCGCCGTTGCCTTGGTTGGACGTGAGCTGCCAGACCCTCTGGGCTCTGAGTTCGGTATGGTCGCAGATGAGATATCCTACGGCTCCAACCTCGAGGAAGCGGTGCGCAAACTAGCTGAACGAACCCAGCATCCCGATGTCGGGCTGTTTGCGGCCAATGTCCGCTTGCAGGCCAAGACTGGTGGAAATCTCGGCGAGCTTCTTGCCATCAATGCCCGCACAATCCGCCAGCGACAGAAAATGCGGCTGAAGGTCAAAGCCGCGTCGTCTGAAGGGCGCATGTCAGCACTAATCCTGACCGCAGCGCCATTTGTGATGCTAGGTGTCATGCATATGATGACGCCTTACTTCTACGCTGATGTCATCCATGAGCCGCTGATCCAATGGGGTCTGGGCGGAGCGTTTGTCTGGATGATGATCGGTAATTTCGTGATGCGCAAAATGATTCAGTTCAAAGTTTGAGGGTGGGCGACATGTTACAAGACTTTCTCGACAATCCGGGCCTGCTATTATTCTCCGTCACCATTCTGGCACTATCGATTCTGGCACCGCTTCTGGTCTCTTCAAGCCGTCAGCGCCGCCGGCTAAACGACCGACTCGGAGCATCCGACAGCCTAACCGACACATCCGGTTTGGAGGGCGATGCCAAATTCAAACTGATTGAAAGTTTCGGGCGGCGTCTGGCTGATCCGACCTCCCGCGACGTTTCAAAACTGCAAACGCGCCTCATGCAAGCTGGGTATTTCTCCAAATCCGCGCCCTTCATATATCTTGGTGTGCGCGTGTTTGCGTTAATCGCAATGCAGGTTCTGCTCTTCTTGATCTGGCCAATTATTCACAACTATGTCTTCGGCGCGGCCTGCTCACCGCCTCTGTTGTCGCCGCCGTGATCGGCTATTTGTTGCCGTCAATGATCCTCGACAAACAGGTTGCAAAACGCAAACAGGCTTGCCGCGATGGCTTTCCGGACATGATGGATCTTCTGGTCGCCTGCATTCAGGCCGGCCTCAGTCTCGACGCGGCCGTTTTGCGGATTGCCGACGAATTGCGCAATCGCCATCCGCACCTTGCCGCGCAACTCCATTTAATGACACTTGAAACTCGTGCCGGGCGGGACCGCTCCAGTGCCTGGAAGAAATTCGCCCTGCGTCTTGGCCTCGACGAAGCGCGCTCTCTCGCCACAATGCTCAAGCAATCAGAAGATCTGGGGACAAGTATCGGTGACACACTCAGCATTTTTGCTGATGATATGCGCGAGAAGCGGATGCTCAAGGCGGAAGAAAAAGCACTCGCATTACCGGCCAAACTGGTCCTGCCTCTAATCGCTTTTGTATTTCCGACTTTGTTGGTCGTTCTAATGCTACCAGCCGTCGTGCGCATGATGTGGGTGTTCGAAGCCCAGGCTTGAACACGGCGTTGTCCCTTATCTAGAAGGGACATCCTAACACTCTCACCCCCTCGCTTTCACCCTCATTTTCCCGTCACGAGGAGGGCTGCCAGTAACTTACAACGACTTGTCCGACCCGCCTTATATACATACTATGCACCTTCAGTAGTGACGGCCGGGACATAAATTGGACCAAGGGCGAAATAAGCAACTATGGCGGATCACGATTCTGAGTAAGTTGACCGATGCCAGTATTCTGGCGGGTTTCTTGGCGGCCTTGTTTGGTCCGCGCCAACGCCTTGCAGGCGACGCTGGAAAGTGAGTTACGCCCCAGCGCTTCTCGTTATAGAATAAAACCCAAAGCAAACTTTGTTTGCTTGCTCAAAGGCTTCGTGCGGGGACACTCGGCCGGAATGAAAATAGCGTTTTCTAACCGCGCCCCTATTCCAGCGCACTTTCGCCATCGGCCATAACAACCGTGGTCAACTGTCTTGGAGAGCCCGCGATGCGGCCTGCCGGTACAGTATGGTTGGTTTTGGTCTCACCGAGGATGACCTGAACGGTATCGAAGGCCCGTTTTTTCACTCGCGGGGTCGTCGTAACTGCTCGGCTACGCGTGCGGCGCACTGGGGCGGCACTGGCCGTAACAACGTCAATAAGACCGCGATCGCGTGTACCGCGCAAGGCCAGAGACAGGGTGCCAGTTGCTCCCGCTACAGCGAGCTTGCGGGCATCCTCGACACTCACCGCTAGCGTTGCATTGTGAAACTCTACCGGTTGAATGGAGCGTACATCGTCATTCAGGTCTAGGCCGAGAACTTCGATGTCGGACAGCAGCAAATCAGCGACCAGATTCTCTCGGCGGCTATTCGGTGTGGAATTGCGGGTGTGCAGGACATCGACCCGGTCGCCGGGAAGAACAAAACCTGCGACACCAGCAACATCATTCATACTGATGGTGAAAGCACGAAATCCCGGCTCGAGACGTCCGGCCAGACTTGGACGCATGCCGGCAGGTGACAAGCGCGAATCGAGCACCGGCTCACCTTCAGCGATCGCTGTCATCGCTTCGCGGCTTGTATACTCATTCGAACCAACCGCTTCGACCGAGGCAAACCGGCCAAAAGGCGCTTGGCTGACGGGCCATTGCTCGATACTCAGATTAAGATCGCCGACAACTTCGCCGCGACCAATATCCATCATCGCGATGACAACCGGCACCGTGGCTTCTTTGACGCTTTCAACAATCTCGACTTCTTCAGGAACTGTATCCGACACTGTGTAGTGACGCGCGGCAAATACCGCTGCAATGCCAAATACCAATGAAAGTCCGAGTGTGACCGCTGGAGAAATACGCATGTTCAGCCCCTGGTTGATCTCCAAAGACTAGCCAAAACACTTTAAATCGACGCGAACACGGGCCGCAAAATTACCCGCACTGATTAACCATGATCGTCCACTGTTGTGAAAATCTTTTCCAAGGCCCAGACATGCTCTTGGGTGCAGGCAATTACACGACGCCAAAAGGCATTAGCTCATTGGCTCACTTGGCGTATTTGTTATGCCGAGCAGGCTCGCTTGCGACGCCGTAACCACACCATCTGCTTCTCCGTGCAGTTCCATTTGCTTATTTAGCAAGGCCCGCTGGGTCAGAAACCCGAAATCTCCATCTGCGGAGATACCCAGTGATTTCTGCAGCAATCTCACATCATCACCTTTGCTACCTCGGCGCAGTTTTGCAAACCGCGGATCGGTTGTTGGCGCATCCATATTCTGGCTCGCCAGACGAACTTCCTTTGAGCTCAAAAGCACATATCTGAAGCTTTTGCCGTCAAGATCCGTTTTGACGACTCTAGAATTGCTCACGCCCGAGACTGGGGTCACATGTGGAGGGTCAGTCAGACCAGCTGCCGCGCGGAAAGACTGCCATGCTCCTGACGGCCTAGTTCGCCCTTGCCGCACATTCCCAGGCAATACCTGACAACCCGCGCTGTAGAATTTGGCAATCCAATCCAAATGCGGTGTCAGGCTAGAATGGATATTGTCCCATATGGATGGCGCGCCGGCATCACTGACCCAGTCCCAATCATCATTGCTTGTGAAAGTGTAGTCATTGCCGCGACTTCTCAAGACACACAATTTCGAGGCTTGCCGAAATGCGCCCGGCTGTCGCGAAGATTTGCCATTAGCATGGGTGCCAACCACATACTTATAAACACCAGGCGGCATCAGATTGCATACGCTCTCGCGTGGCCCTCCCTCGGCCTGACGCCACATATAACCGATCGCTGGGACCGTAGACGCGCGCGAGATCCAGACTTGATCTGTAGCCGTATCCCATACGCCCATCGTGCATTTGAAATCCACATGATCAGGCGTCGTTTGAACCAGTGTCGTAGATGAATGAAAGTCCGAGCCATGCCCCTCTTCAACATCCGGCGCAGGCAGTGCCGCCCGAATTCCGAACAGAACTTTATCTCCCCATCTTGCTTCAACAGGAATTGAGGCAAACTCGAGGGCCTTGCGCAGCACTGCACTTGAAAGCTCAAACGGATCCCCAAACGCACCTGCACAATTCACATCTGCCAAATGGCGAGTATCTGGATGATAGTCTTCATCGGTCCAGACTGCTGAGGGTTTAACCGGAAGCGCCCGCCAGTCGGCTGATGACGCTTCAAGACCGACATCCTCTAACCCGTAGCCCGTTTCGGCAGTGTCACGACGCGCCTCTATATTGTCTGCAAACGCCTCATCCATATCATCAAATTCAGGTTCAGAATCGGCTGACTCCAAAGCCTGCTCCGGTGCAGAGGTTTGGTCCGCTACACTAACCCCATTGGCCGCCTGTGCCGGAATAGGCGGCGCCGAACCTGAGCTGGGATCATTACCCCCAAGCTTCTCAGCTATGTTGGCGCGAATTGCTTGAATCCAAAGGCCCTCATTGGCTTCATACTTGGTTCCATGAGGTGCTTTTTGGTCATTAAGCGGCGTGCCGGACGATTCAGCATGATGAATCCCGATCAATTGAAGTGTGCGCGCATTAAGAATCGGGCTTCCCGAACTCCCGCCCGCGGTTGGAGCGCGATAATGCAACCGAACCCGCGTCACAGGTGGGTCACTCGCCGGCACAACGTACTCATGGTCTATCAGAAAATTGCGATGAACAGATATCGTTAACGGATCACCATCTGGATGCCCCATCACATACACGCGCGGCGCCTCATCTGTATCGCCGTATCCAGAGGCCGCCTCACCCTTCCAACGCGGCGGCAATCCGCGGGCAATTTCAAACGGCTCCGTTGTCGTAATCGGCTCCACAAACAGTCTGCAAACTGTACAGTCGTGTTGCGAAATCTCTGACTCCCACAGCACTTCCTTGATCTGATAAGGTTCGTCAGCGTCAATTTGCTCAAAAAAGACACGCGCCTCGGTGCTGCGAAGAGCGATCTCATTATTTGGATCATTGCTAATCACATGCGCATTGGTGAGTAGAACTTTCTCACCAGACCACGCTTCATTCAGCGATCCGCCATCCAAGAGAAATCCAGTCCCCTTCACCCTGCCATTCGGCTTGCACACTTTCGCGACATGCTCGCCAAGCTGTAGAGCCCGAAGTAGGTCTTTGACATCGATGCCGCCCGGCCCTTCAAACAAGCCTTCCAGCCGGTCGATACCTGGTGCCTCCACCAGCGCTTTGATCTCAGCACCGGTGAGCGATACACTGTCGCCTTTTGCGACTGAAATCATGCCCATATCGCGAACAATCTGCGCCAGCTCATCAGAACCAGCAGGATCAATGCCCCACATTTCAATCAACTGTCGCCGCGTTGCATTTATTGCAAACGGATTGTCGATCGCTGCCGCGATATATTTTTGATACCAAACAACCGCTTGGTCCAGTTTACCTTGAGCGAGGCACGCATCCCCCGCATTAGCCAGATCCCAGTACTCCGCTTCATCGTTTCGAGTCTCTTCGCGCGTCAGGATAGCCTTGGCCCAGCGTTTGGACTTCTTACGTGGTCCAACCGGCATTCCAGCACGCTCGGAAGCCTGCATCAACGCCATGATATTGACCCGGTGATACGGATCATTCGGAGCTTTAGCAGACAAGACCAAGTCACCCTGACTGTAATACCCTATCGCCCTGGAAAAAGCCGCCTTCGCTTGACTTTTATCGCCCTCAGCCAACGCATTCACGGCGCGGGTTTTCCAAATTCGTCCAAACAGAGCCAGTAACTCACTTTGGTTATACTGATCACCACTACGGCGCGCGGATACCAGTACCTGACTGGCTAAAGCTTGCGCCTCATCCAGATCGCCACGCTCAATATGCGCGAATGCCGCCAAATAAGACAGGCGCACATTCTCTATCCCGATATGTCGGGCGTCCTGCTCCAAATCGGATAAAATGTCGTAGCTACGGATTTTTCGAAGCCGCTCTGCAACCTCGACAATCTTCGGTTCAGCTGTTTCCGCATCGCGCCGAGCCAAAACCAAAAGCTTGTCGATTGCCGCCCGCATCGCACCTTCACCAGCCTCCATTTCATCCGGCGCGGAATTCTGGAGCGCAGCTCCAAACATGGATGCACCTTGAGCGAAATCTTCTGATAGCGCATCTACGACTTCATCATCTGAGTCAGAAATAGCAGCAGCGGCATCCGCATCACCCGGCAGCAAGCTCACATATGTTGCATCTGCTGATTCCAACTGACCTGCGCCTGCTAGGGCTTGATCCAGAAAATCATCCAGATCATTCACGCGGCCATAAGTGTTGCGCGCCTGCGCCAACAGGACGTCCTTGTCATCTCGCGTCAGTCCATCACACATCTCAACATCAAGCAGGTATTTCAAAAAGCACCGGCGCAGGGTTACAGAATTAGCGTCAGAGTCTGTCACAGCCGCGTCTAGTCTGGCTTTTGCATGAATAATTTCAGGTATCCGCTCGCGGTCCGGATTATGCGTCAGGGCCTCAATCGAATAGACGATATAAGGCGTTTTAAGCGCCTGATCCCGAGAATCGAGCAATAGGTTATTCTCG
>Ga0256847_1001364_pt1 | contig 12627 bp, 10 predicted proteins | sample TeddybearmetaG_FD_189099 | JGI IMG/M metagenome (GOLD analysis project Ga0256847, IMG submission 189099) | Hydrothermal vent microbial communities from East Pacific Rise, Pacific Ocean - Teddybear | ecosystem: Environmental > Aquatic > Marine > Hydrothermal vents | place: Pacific Ocean: East... | reverse complement strand
CAACCCGAGTTTGATTGCTATAAAAAAACATATTGACAATGACGAAATTGGGCGGTTAACATATATCAATGCAGATTTTTCTTTTCTATCAACCCATTCCATAGACAGTAGAGTATTTGATTTAAAATTAGGAGGAGGAGCACTTTTAGATATAGGTATTTATCCAGCCTTTTTGGCATATTTGTTTATGGGAATACCAAAAGAAATTATTGCAACATCTATTTTCCATAAAGTCACAAAATGTGATATAGAAACATCTATTATTTTTAACTATAAAAATGCTCACGCAAACTTGTATTGTAGTTTTACTTCAAATTCAAATAAAGAAGCATTAATTAGAGGAACAAAGGGTGATATTTATATACATAGTCGTTGGCACGTACCAACATCATATACTTTAGTAAAGAACAATAAAAAAGAAACGTTTAATGTACCAACTCTTGGCATTGGTTTTACCCACGAAATAATCGAATGTCAAAAAAGTATTCGAGCAAATAAAATTGAAAGTGAAAACTGGTCACATCAAAACAGTTTAGATTTGATTACACTTTTAGATGAGGTAAGAGCACAAATAGGGTTGAAATATTCTCAAGAATAAGGCTCAGTCTAATTCCTGGATTTTAATATTACGATACCAAACTTTGTCTCCATGATCTTGTAAGCCAATTTTTCCTGTTGTAAATTTTCCGAAACCATCCCAATCTTTAAATTTAGAATTGGCAACCATAGCATCCCAACCATCACCATTTAAAGGAAATTCAATAATTTTAACATCGTTTAACCATACTTTTCCTTCGTTGGTTTTATGGTTTATGGAAATTATATATTTGTTCCATTCACCTGCTGGTTTTGTAACATCTTTTGAAGGTTCAACCATATCATATAATGCTCCAGCTTGATGAAGTTTATCACTTACTTTTGCATCAGGATGGCCTAGATTGTCTAATACTTGAATTTCTGGACCTGTTTCATAAGCTTCTTTGTATTTTGCATCTTCTTTAACTCCCCAAAAAATTCCGCTATTACCAGCGTTGGAGATTTTCCATTCAATAGATAATTTAAAGTTGGTATACTCTGTATTAGTCACAATATTTTTACCACCTACGGTACGTCCTTCTTTCGGATTGAAAAACATAGCATTATTTTCTATACTCCACTCATCTGAAATTTCTCCTTGTGTCATATATTCATGCCATCCGTCAAATGATGTACCATCAAAAAGTACGATCCAATTATCAGAATTTTCTGTCTGCATTTGAGGTTCAATATTCTCTTTCGCTTTTGTTGTTTTAGAATGTTCTTTTTTACAAGCTACAAATACTAGAATTATCGCTATAATAATGGTTAGTTTTTTCATTTTTTATTAAAATTAAATTCCTAATATATCCTTAAGTTTTTGCTTATCGATATCGACTCCAGAAAAATCATCAAACGCTTTTTCCGTAGCTTCAATAATATGTTTTTGTATAAATGAAGCACCTTCTCTAGCGCCTTGTTTGGGGCTTTTAATACAACATTCCCATTCCATTACCGCCCATACATCACAACCGTATTGTGTTAATTTCGAAAAAATGGCTTTAAAATCAATTTGCCCATCACCAGGAGAACGATATCTACCAGCTCTATCAATCCAATTATTATAGCCGCCAAAAACACCTTTTTTTCCTGTTGGATTAAATTCTGAATCTTTTACATGAAAAGCTTTTATAAATTCATGGTAATGGTCTATATATTCAATATAATCTAATTGTTGTAATACAAAATGCGAAGGGTCATACAATATATTAACACGTTTATGATTACCCGTTGCTTCCAAAAAGCGCTCAAAAGTATCACCGTCATGGAGGTCTTCACCAGGATGAATTTCGTAACAAATATCAACCCCGTTTTCATCAAAATGATTGAGAATAGGCAACCAACGTTTTGCTAATTCTTCAAATCCCATTTCTACCAAGCCTGGAGGACGTTGTGGCCAAGGATGAAAAGTATGCCAAAGCAAAGCTCCCGAAAAGGTAACATGTACATTTAAGCCTAAGTTTCTACTTGCTATTGCAGCTTTTTTAACGGTATCAACAGCCCATTTTGTTCTTGCTTTCGGATTATTCTTTACCTGCGCTGGTGCAAAATTATCAAATAATATATCATAAGCAGAATGTACGGCTACTAACTGCCCTTGTAAATGTGTAGAGAGCTCTGTTATCTCGAGTCCGTAAGAATTGATTTTACCTTTGAATTCATCACAATAGGTTTTGCTTTTCGCGGCTTTATCTAAATCTATTAAACACGTTTCCCAAGTTGGAATTTGGATGCCTTTATAGCCTAAATCACATGCCCATTTACACAAGCCATCTAATGAATTGAATGGTGCTGTATCATCCATAAACTGAGCTAGAAATATTGCAGGGCCTTTAATTGTTTTCATAATCGCTATTCATCTAATTTAATCCAAACATTTCCTTTTTGATGGGATTCTACAGTTTTTTCAATAAAATTCATACCTCGTAAACCATCAACTAAGGTTGGAAATTCTCCATAATCATAAGGTTCATTCTTTATTGCTTTGGCAATACCCTTATAAATATTTCCCATTGAGTCAAATATACCTTCTGGATGTCCTGGTGGTAATTTAGTACCATCAAGTGATAATTTACTATTGTAAGAATGGCCAGGTTTGAATACACTCAGAGGCTTTCCATCTTCTAAAAGGTACAAATAGTTAGGATTTTCTTGTTGCCATTTTAATCCTGCTTTTTCACCATAAATTTGTACAGTAAAATTATTTTCTTCGCCTGTGGCAATTTGACTGGTTCTAATAATCCCTTTTACAGTATCATTACAATGTATTAATACGGTACCATCAATATCCATTTTATTATCACTATACAAATAATTGAGATCGGCTAAAACCGATGTCACTTTTAATCCTGAAACATATTCTATCATATCAAAAGCATGTGTTCCAATATCTCCAATACAACAACTAATTCCAGACTTGTCAGGATTTAATCTCCATGTATTGGCACGTTTTTCACTATCATGAATGATAGGGTTTATCCAACCTTGATAATATTGAGCATCAATTTTTTGTACTTTTCCAATCACTCCATTCGCTATCATTTCACGCATTTGACGAATCATAGGATAGCCAGTATACGTATAAGTAACAGCAAAAATTGTATTCGACTCCTGAAGTGTATTTTCTAATATCTTAGCTTCTTGATATGTAGTAGTCATTGGTTTTTCACAGATAACATGAAATCCATTTTCTAGCAGTTTTTTTGCCATTAGAAAATGCAGAAAGTTAGGTGTTAAAATAGATACTACCTGCATTCTTTTATTTTCAGGTAGTTTTAATTCTTCTTCTATAAGTGTATCAAAATCTTTGTAAATACGATTTGTTGGAATGCCAATTTGTTCTGCAAACCCAATATTTTCTTTCCAAATAGGATTGAATACACCTCCTAAGAGTTGAAATTGGTCAAACATTGTTGATGCAACTCTATGTAAGACACCTATTAAAGAATCACCGCCGCCACCTAAAACACCTAATCTAATTTTTGAACTCATTATTTTTTAAGCTTTATATTCAATTTTTTCATCTTTAAAGAATACCGCAAATAATATCATAACAACAATGGCAAAAATTGCTGGAAATGTCCAAATGTTTTTCCAGTTATGAACCCCTTCGCTTATTAAATAATAATCTGCAATTTGCCCAGCTATCCAAAAACCTATTAACATACCAACACCGTAAGTAGCTAAGGTAATTAAACCTTGAGCAGCACTTTTAACTTTTTCTCCTGCTTTTGAATCGGTATAAATTTGACCTGAAACGAAAAAGAAATCGTAGCATATTCCGTGTAATGCTATTCCCATAATAAGCATAAAGAATAAATCACCTGAATTACCGTAAGCAAATAATAAGTAACGTATACCCCAAGCTAACATACCAAACAAAATGGTTTTCTTAAAGCCGTATTTTGTAAAGAAGAATGGTAGCAACAACATAAACAGTACTTCTGAAATTTGCCCTAATGAAGCCCAAGCTGTTGAATTTTCTACTTTAGATTCTGTAAGGAATTTGCTAATGTTTTGGTAGTAAAAAGCTAATGGAATACAGATTAAAACCGAAGCAACAAAGAAAATTAAAAAATTTCTATCCTTTAATAATTTTAAAGCATCCAAGCCCAAAATATCAGAAATAGTAACTTTTTCATTCCTATTTACTTTTGGTGGAGTTTTTGGTAAAGTAAAGCTGAAAATACCTAATATTGCTGAAGCTATAGCAACCATTAAAAATGTATTTGACAACGCTCCTTGTTCAATATTATCAATCGAATCCCATTTAAAAGCAAAACTTATAATCCATCCTGCAACAATCCATCCAATGGTACCAAACACTCTTACAAGCGGAAACTGTTTTGTTGGATTTGTCATTTGATTAAATGAGACTGAATTTACCAAAGCAAGTGTTGGCATATAGGCAATCATATAGCCTAATACGTAAGGATAAAACACATTAAAATCAGTGGTTTGAGACATTTGATACATTAATATGGCACCTAAAATATGCAAAACACCTAATATTTTTTCTGCATTAAAAAAACGGTCAGCAATTAAACCAATAATAAAAGGAGCTATAATTGCACCCCAAGACTGTGTGGAATATGCCATTCCAGTTTCGATATCAGAAGCATTTAAATTATTACCCAAGAAAGAACCTAAGGTAACAAACCAACCTCCCCAAATAAAGAATTCGAGGAACATCATAATAGATAGTTGGGCTTGTGTTGATTTTTTCATTGTTTTATACATTTAATTAAGTTGCTCAGCTATTTTAAGCAATAAATTTTTTGTAGCAACAGTACCTTCTTCTTCACTTAATCGACTGCCTTCATACTCTACGCCGATAAATCCGGTATAACCTGCATCTTTTACAATTTGTAACATTTTTTTATAATCTATTGTGGTTTCGTTTCCGTTTTCATCAAAGTCGTATGATTTTGCGCTGACTGCTTTCGCAACTGGCATCATTTCGGCTACACCTTTATATTTATCGTACTCTTCGATGCATTTTGATTCCCAACGTTTGCCGTCTTCACGTTTTAAACAAAAATTTCCAAAATCAGGAAGTACTCCACAATTAGTAGTATTTACTGCCTTAATAACTTCTACGAGCAAAGCTGCATTTGAAGAAAGATAACCATGATTTTCTACTATTATATTGATATTTTTATCGATTGCATAAGCAGCTAGTTTTGAAAGGCCATCAACTGCAGTTTGTTTCCAAACCTCAGGGTCATTCGTGCCAAAAAGATTCACTCTAATTGAATGACAGCCTAAAAATGCAGCAGCGTCAACCCATTTTTTATGATTATCTATAGCTTGGTTTCTTGTTGTTACATCGGGCGAAGCCAAATCCCCTTCGCCATCAACCATTATTAATACATTACGCACATTATATTTTTCGCTTTTCATTTTCAAGGTATCTAAAAGATGTTGCATTGCCACTTTGCTATCTTCATCTTTTTTCAATTCGTTAGTGTAAAGTTGACTTACATATTCAATTCCTTCAAAACCTAATTCGCTTGCTTTTTGTGCAAAATCCAAAGGGCTCATTTCTCCATTTCTTATGTGTTTATTAAAAGACCATTGGGCAAGTGATAATTTAAAGAAAGGGTCGGAAACCTCTGTAACAACGTCAGTAATTTTTTCTTTTTTCTGAGTGTTATTACAGGCAAAAAAGCCAAATAATAAAAGGGTAACACCAATTTGTGCAAATTTGATAAATAACTTATGATACTTCATAGTTTTATATTTAAAGATGAAATTAATCCAAGGGGAAGGTAAAAAATCAAAATTCGGATTTTGTTTATTTTTATTCAGTGAAAGAATTTAAACATCATAAAAGGACCGAAATTTATCATAAATCTAAATATAAAAGCATAAAATAGTTGTGTTTTAATCAGTATGTTTTAATTGAGATATATATTTTTGTCGATACTCAACAGGTGTACATTTTTCTTGTCTTTTAAAAACGGTAGAAAAATATTGACTAGTAGTAAATCCGCAACTATAAGCAACTTCTGTTACGCTTGAATAAGAGTCTTCAATTAGTATTTTTTTAGATAGCTCTAAGCGTTTCATTGTAAGGTATCGCATGGGAGTTAGATTCGTAATACGCTTACAATGATGTGTAAATCTGGTTAAACCAACACCTGCCGACTTAGCCATGCGTTCTATCGTCCAATCTTCTAAAAGATTATTTTCAAGTTCATTGAGAAATAATTTAACGCTTCTTGAGCTGTCGGTTAATGCTTCATTAAGAACTACACCATCTTCATTTAGTAGGTCTAAAAGTAATAATAACAGGTAATTAACTAATAACCGAATACTTGATGAGTTGCTACCATCTATATCATTGTCAACAGCCTTACCAATTCTTATAAAACAATCTCGAATTCTTTTATCAGCTTTCCATATAGATTTATCATTCTGTCTTAAAATAGTCGTCAGTCGTAAAAGGTCTTTAGGAGCTAGCATAATCCAATCTGGCCAAGCCCAACTTTCATGAGGTCTTCTCACATCTAAATCTATAATTACCCAATAGAATTTACCCATTCCGATATATGGGTTACCAACTTTATGCACTTCCCAGGGCCGTGTAATGGTTAGGTGGTTTGACGACAATTCCAGTTCTTTATTTTCCTGAGAATAAGGCATGGTGCCCGATTCCAGAAAATGAATTTCAATCCCTTCATTTCTGTGCCAGTCCAAGCCCCAGTCCTGGGGTTCATTGGCATCCCAATAACCTATACTATTGAGTCCTATGGTTTCTTCAGTTAATCTGTCTCCTGGATAAGTATATCTTGCCAGTGCTTTAAATTTTAACTTTTTTCTTTCAACAGCATCAATTAAAGGGAGGCAGGTGTCTGCATGATAGACAATACCATCGGCTTTATAAGGCTTAATTTTTTGTACATTTATTTTCACTGAAAAAAATTGAACATTAATAGTTTGCAAATTAAGTAATTTGGCAATACTTAAAGGGTTTATAATAAATATTTTCACTCTTTAAATTTTTGAATTAAAAAAAGAGGCTTATAAAGTCTTGTTTTTTCTTGGAATGTATAAAAGGACAGATTCAAAATTTCCCTATTTTAATATATATTTAAAATTGATAAAATAATTCAAATTATGGGTATAAATGCCTCAGCAGAAAATAACGAACAATATGATGCTATTGTTATTGGGACAGGAATTACCGGAGGTTGGGCAGCTAAAGAACTTTGTGAGAACGGATTAAATACGCTGGTTCTAGAAAGAGGTAGAATGGTGAAGCATATTGACGATTATCCAACGATGAATATGGATCCATGGGATTTTAAACATCGCGGAAGAGCAACCTCTGAAGATAGAAAAAAACAAGAGAAACAAGCACGAACAGGTTATACTACAGGAGAAGCCAGTAAACACTGGTTTGTTGATGATTTAAAACATCCATATAATGAAGTCAAACGATTTGATTGGATTAGAGGGTATCACGTAGGTGGAAAATCTCTTATGTGGGCACGAATGTCTTTCAGGTGGAGTGAAATGGATTTTGAAGCAAATAAGAAAGATGGACATGGTGTTGATTGGCCTATAAGGTATAATGATTTGAAACCTTGGTATGAAAAAGTGGAGAGGTTTGTTGGAATTAGCGGAAAATCAGAAAATTTACCTCAATTACCTGATAGTATTTTTACTCCTCCAGTTGACTTAAATTGTGTAGAAAAAGAATTTCAAAAAGGAGTTGCCGAAAATTATGATGACAGACAAATAATTAATGGAAGAAGTGCGAACTTTACTGGAGATGAAAAACGAGAAGGTCGTACTAAATGTCAATTTAGAAATCGTTGTATTAGAGGTTGTCCTTTTGGAGGATATTTTAGTAGTAACTCTTGTACTTTACCGGCAGCAGAAAGAGCAGGAGGCATGACACTGAGACCTCATTCTATAGTGCATGAAATTATATATGACGATGATAAAAAAATAGCTACTGGTGTAAGAGTTATTGATGCAGAAACTAATGAAAAAACGGAATTTTATGCAAAGGTTATTTTTTGTTGTGCCTCTACGGTTGCTACTACTAGTATTTTATTACAATCAAAGTCTGAAAGGTTTCCAAATGGATTGGGAAATGACTCAGGTGAATTGGGACACAATATGATGGATCATCATTTTAAAGTAGGAGCATCAGGTACTTATGAAGGTCACAAAGATGATTATTATAAAGGGAGAAAACCGAATGGTTTTTTTGTTCCTAGGTTTAGAAACATAGATGAAAAAAGCACACAAAAGAATTTTATTAGAGGTTATGGAATGCAAGGTGGAGCTAGTAGAACAAATTGGACTAGAGCTATTGGTGAAATGAGCTATGGAGAACAATTGAAAGAGGAATTATTAAAGCCAGGAGAGTGGCGTCTCGGAGTTAATTGTTTTGGCGAGTGTCTTCCCTATCATGAAAATAAGATGACCCTTAATTATGATAAATTAGATCAATGGGGTCTGCCAACTATAGATTTTGATTGTGAATATAAAGAGAATGAAGCAGAAATGCGAAAAGATGCCGAGAAAGAGGCAGTAGAAATGTTAAAAACTGCTGGATTTAAAGACGTTAGAGGTTATAATAGACCATGTTTTCCGGGAAATGGAATTCATGAAATGGGTACCGCTCGGATGGGTAGAGATCCTAAAACATCAATGTTAAACAAGTACAATCAAATACACTCTGTTCTAAATGTTTATGTTACTGACGGAGCCTGCATGACTTCTTCGGCTTCTCAAAACCCTTCATTAACGTATATGGCGATCACTGCAAGAGCAGCCAACCATGCGGCTAAAGAAATAAATAAAAATAAAAAATCAAATGGATAGAAGATCTGCATTAAAAAATTTAACATTAAGTATTGGGTATGTAGTATCAGCACCTACTATATTTAGCATGTTATCATCCTGTACAGCAGATGCTACTTGGACACCTGTGTTTTTTTCAAAACAACAAAAACAGCTGGTTACTCATTTGGTAGATATTATTTTACCTTCAACAAATTTGCCAGGAGCCTTAGAAGTTAATGTTCCTCAATTTATTGATAAAATGTATAAGGATATTGAAAAGGAATCGAATCAGAAGAGATTCCAACAAGGAGCAAGTGTATTTGCAGAAATGTTTGAGAAAATGTTTGATAAAAGGGTGTTGAAAGGAAGTAGAGAAGATATACAAAAATTATTTGCGATATATTTTGACTTATCAGAAGGCGAGATACAAGAGGTGTTAAAAGAACAAAGATTATCAGAAAGTGAACTAAGCGAAGGTAAGAAGGACACTTATTTAATATATAAATTTTTGTTCTCGGTTAGATATTATACCTTGTATGGGTATTATACTTCAGAAAAAATTGGTGAAGAGGTATTGGCTTATGACCCAATCCCTGGCGAATTACAAGCCTGTATTTCTTTAGAAGAAGCTACTGGAGGTAAAGCGTGGTCTTTATAATGTTTAACAAATAAAAAAACTAAATATTATGCAACAAGAGTACGATGCAATTGTAATTGGAACAGGTATTACAGGTGGCTGGGCAGCAAAAGAATTGTGTGAAAATGGATTAAAAACGCTGGTTTTAGAACGTGGTAGAATGGTTACTCATATTAAAGACTATCCTACGATGCATAAAGACCCATGGGATTTTGAATTGAGGGGAACGGCATCAGTTGAGGCAGCAAAAAAACAGCATAAGCAAAGTAGAACTGGTTATACTACAAGAGAAGCACATAGTCATTGGTTTGTTGACGACCTAAAGCATCCCTATAATGAAACCAAACGCTTTGATTGGATGCGTGGTTATCATGTAGGAGGTCGATCTATTACCTGGGGAAGACAAAGTTATCGTTGGAGTGATTTAGATTTTGAAGCTAATAAAAAGGATGGTGTTGCAGTTGATTGGCCTATCCGCTATAAAGATGTAGCTCCATGGTATGATTATGTTGAAAAATATATAGGAGTGAGCGGAGAAAAATTAGGACTACCGCAATTACCAGACGGTATTTTTGAACCTCCAATGCAACTCAATTGTGTTGAAGAACATTTAAAAGATAAAATTGCGGAGAATTATGACGATAGACTTTTAACGATAGGAAGAACAGCGCATTTGACTAGAGGTGAAAATTTTGAAGGCAGAAGTCAATGCATGTATAGAAATAGATGCATGCGTGGATGCCCTTTTGGAGCTTATTTTAGTAGTAATTCATCAACGCTACCTGCTGCTGAAAAAACGGGTAACATGACACTTAGACCAAATTCCATTGTTAGTGAAATTATATATGATAACACATTGAAAATGGCTACCGGTGTAAAAATAATAGATGCAGAGACTAAAGAGGAGATGATTTTTAATGCTAAAATTATCTTTTGTTGTGCTTCGACTATAGGGTCAGCTTCCATTTTAATGCAATCAAAATCAAAACGTTTTCCGAATGGTTTGGGTAATGATAGTGGAGAATTAGGACATAATATAATGGATCATCATTTAGCGGCAGGAGCATCTGGTGTTATTGAAGGGTTTGATGACAAATATTATAAAGGAAGAAGGCCGAATGGAATTTATATTCCCAGGTTTAGAAATTTAGATAAGAAAAAAACTAAGAAAAAATTCTTAAGAGGCTATGGTTATCAAGGTGGAGCAGGAAGAGGTAACATTACTGAGCATATTGCTGAACTGGGATATGGTGCTGAATATAAAGAGAAAATGCTAGAACCGGGGGGGTGGAGAATGGGATTGGGCGGATTTGGAGAATGTCTGCCTTACCATGAAAATAAAATGACACTTGACTATGATAAATTGGACGAATGGGGTTTACCAACAATAACCTTTGATGCTGAATGGAAAGAAAATGAGTTAGAAATGAGGAAAGATATGATTCAGCAAGCAAAAGAAATATTGGAGAAAGCGGGGTTCAAAGATATTGAAACATTTGACCATAGACATGCGCCCGGTATTGGTATTCATGAAATGGGAACAGCTCGTATGGGTAGAGATCCTAAAACCTCTGTTTTAAATGAAAACAATCAAATTCATTCAGTACAGAATGTGTATGTAACTGATGGTGCTTGTATGACGTCTTCGGCTTGTCAAAACCCTTCATTGACGTATATGGCTTTAACCGTCAGAGCTGCTAATCATGCGGCAAAACAATTCAAAAAAAGTAAAGTATAATAGTTATGAAGAGAAGAGATGTATTGAAAGGATTAGGGTTGTCATTAGGATATGCAGTCGCAACACCTACAATTATAAGTTTATTGCAAAGTTGCAAAACAGATGTTGTTTCTTGGACTCCGAAATTTTTATCTATGGATGAAGGTATTGTACTAAAAAATTTAATTGACCTCATTTTACCAGAAACATTCGCAACACCAGGAGCACTAGAAGTTAATGTGCCAGAATTTCTCGATGTCTATTTTGGTAAAGCATTAGATAAAGAAAGTCAAAAAGAATATAAAGATGGAATACTAGCAATTACAGATGCCTTGCTTGATTCTAAGGATAGTTCAGTATCAAAATTAAAAACAAATGATTACGATAAAATACTTGCTAAATATTTGAGAGCGAGCAAAGAAGATAAAGAAAATTTTTCTAAAAAAGATAAATTGATTTTTGAGGTCTTGGTAGAACTTAGAGATACAAGTGTTTGGGCATATAGAACAAGTCAGAAAATTGGCGAAGAAGTATTAGTCTATGACCCAATTCCAGGAGCACAATTAGGTTGTATTTCAGTAAAGGAAGCTACTGGTGGTAAAAGATGGTCTTTATAGAAAATAGTAATACTTAAATGATGAATATTTTTTCTAATTTATTTGTTCTTAGTCTGTACATGTTACTGCTTGTTAGTTGTCAAAAAAAAGTACAAAATAAAAAACCAAACTCAGAATCCAATAAAAGATGGATACAACTATTTAATGGTAAAGATTTAAATGATTGGAAAATAAAGATTAAAGGATATTCTTTAGGAGATAATTATAAGAATACCTTTCAAGTTGTAGATGGAGTTTTGCAAGTAAATTATGATGACTATAATGATGAATTTAATGAAAGTTATGGACATATTTTCTATAAGAATGCCTATTCTAATTACAAACTAAGAATGCAATATCGATTTATTGATAAACAGATTAAAGATGGGGCAGGTTGGGCAGAACGTAATAGTGGGGTAATGATCCATTCACAATCGCCAGAAAGTATGAAATTAGGACAAGATTTTCCAGTGTCTATAGAAGTGCAATTATTGGGTGGATTGAATGAAGGTGAAGAACGTCCTACAGGAAATTTATGTACACCAGGTACGCATGTTGTTATGATGGGTAAATTGATAAAAAAACATTGTATAAATTCCTCTTCTAAAACCTATTATGGAAATCAATGGGTGAGTTTAGAAATTGAAGTACATAATGACTCATTGCTATCGCATACAATTAATGGTAAGAAAGTACTTTCATATTCAAAACCTGTTATTGGAGGCGAATACAATGAGTTGCCATCAAAAGAAGGTAAACAACTAAAAAGAGGATATATTTCATTGCAAAGTGAAAGC
>Ga0256847_1001363_pt1 | contig 12632 bp, 10 predicted proteins | sample TeddybearmetaG_FD_189099 | JGI IMG/M metagenome (GOLD analysis project Ga0256847, IMG submission 189099) | Hydrothermal vent microbial communities from East Pacific Rise, Pacific Ocean - Teddybear | ecosystem: Environmental > Aquatic > Marine > Hydrothermal vents | place: Pacific Ocean: East... | reverse complement strand
GCCGAGAACGTTTTTTTCCGGGCATGCAGAGATACAAGAACCACAGCCAATGCAGGCGCTTGGGTCGATGACTGGGTGAAGGCTAGCGGCCTCAGTTAAGCCATCCGTAATGGCCGTGTCTAAGGCTTTAACACTCCGACTGTTGTGTTTTTTCCTTCGGGCAAAATAAACCAGCAAAAACACCGATAACGGTGTTATGTAAACGAGTCCAACGAAGAGCCAGTTTGGCACAAAAACCCCCATATTTTAGTGCCTAAATGTTAGGCAAGATATATTAATGCTACACCTTGATTCTTAAGGATATCTTAAGCTTGCAAAGCTAAAATATTGGCACAAAATAACGATTCAATATGAGACGTAGTTTTGGTAAGAACAGGGTGAACAGACTAGTATTATAGTATCCAAATGAGATTTTTCTCGGTAATAGATCAAATATACGCCTTATTTTTAAATGTGAACACGGGCGACTTATAGATTTTGGACTATTTTTTTCATTAACTAGTTTTAGGTTACCTAATTTGATTTTTATTCAACGCAATAGCGCGTATTTATTTTCAGCATTTGTTCTAACTTCCCTCGCAATCGGTTGGTTACAAAGGGAAGAGTATTGGCTAACCGCAGAAAGCGGATGGGGTTATGCTCTAGGGATTATTGGCGGTAGCTTGATGTTGTTGCTGTTACTTTATCCACTGCGTAAACATTGGAAATTAGCACGTAATTGGTTTGGTATTAGCCATTGGTTCAAAATACATATGTTACTTGGGGTTATCGGCCCTGTTTTGATCCTGTTTCATAGTAACTTTCAACTGGGCTCGATGAATAGCAACATTGCGCTTTTTTCGATGTTGCTGGTTTCGAGTAGCGGTGTAATTGGTCGTTATGCCTATCAAAAAATACACCGGGGGCTCTATGGAAAACAGGTTGAATTTTCTGAACTGAAGGAATTATTTGAAACGAGCAAAGAGTTTTTAACTCAGAGCGCCATTTTAAGCCAATCTATTCATGAAAAATTGGTGCACATAGAACAACAAGTGACCAAAAGAAGTATCGGTTTTTTTGTGGCCTTGAGTTGTTATTCACATGCAACCAAGATTCAAAAAGATTTGCGAAAAAATCTTAAATACAAAGCTGACTTGCTTTTATCAGATAGGAAACAGCTAAAGATTTTTGTTGGAGAGGCAAAACAATTATTAATAGGAGTTGCACGATTAAGGCGAATGGCAAATCACGCGCTGTATGCCAAAGTCTTTTCGATGTGGCATTTTTTTCATTTACCACTTTTTTTCCTAATGATTTTAGCGGCTACCGTGCACGTATTTGCGGTCCACATGTACTAATGCAAATTAGGAGATTAATTTAGATCAAAATCAATACACGCCCGTAATGAATAGAATGGCAATGGACAAACTAGCGAACAGGATAGGATCAGGCGTTTCTTTGTCATCTAAGGAAATAACGTTAGGTTATTGTTTGTCATTTGTTTGTGTTCTTTACTTGTTCGGTTTATCTGGCACTGTTCAGGCGGAACAAGAGCTCAGTTTGAAACAGATGTTACTAACACCAGGTGATTTGATTGAAGGGCACGCAGAGATAGAAACCAAATGTGAATCTTGTCATGTTCATTTCGATAAAGCGAACCAAACACCCCTATGTTTAGAGTGTCATGAGCAAATTAACGATGACCTTGATGCCAAAACTTCTCTGCATGGTTTGTTACCGGACAATAAAATTGATAATTGCATGAACTGCCATACTGATCACATAGGACGCGATAGCGATATCACCGGATTGGATCGAGAAAACTTTGACCATTCCAAGACTAATTTCTTACTGGAGGGTAGTCATATAAATCTTAATTGTTCAAGTTGTCATACTGGGTTAGAAAAAGGGATGATACCTTCAGTAAAAGGTTTATTGGAGATACCGGTTGATGAAGGGTTCAGATTCGAGAAATTTGAATGTGCTAGTTGCCACGTTGATTTCCACGAAGGCGCGTTAGAATCGGAGTGCGATAGTTGCCACAATCCTATCGCTTGGACATCTAATGATTTTGAGCACGACAAAACAGACTTTCCACTTGACGGAAAACACATAAATCTAGCTTGTGATAGCTGTCATATCGACAATCGACTTGAGAAAATTGATACTGAATGCCAATCATGTCATTTAGCCAAAGAGCCACACTTAGGAATATTTGGGAACCAATGCGCAGATTGTCATATCACCGAAGATTGGAAACCTAAGTCTTATGACCATTTTAAGGAAACCGGATTTCGACTAGTTGACAGTCACTTTAGTCATAACGGCTCAGCGCTCCCTTGTATTGCGTGCCATTCTGAAGAGTTAAAACCAGAGACTCAGTGTCTCGGATGCCATAGTGATGATGATGTGCATCAAGGTGCTAATGGGGATACTTGCCAAAATTGCCATAACCAAAAAACGTGGGACAAAACTGACTTTGACCATGATCTCGCAACCACGGGTTTTGTACTTACCGGTAAACATCGGCAAGCGAATTGCGAATCTTGCCATGTGCCGGGCGAAATTCGCAATCCGTCAAAGAAAAGAGTTTTGGATCTTGTTAGAGAATGTATCGACTGCCATCAAACTATCGACCCGCATTTTTCTAATCTGGGTAAGGATTGCGGAAATTGCCATCAAACGGAAGGTTGGCAGGAGTCTATTCGATTTAATCATGATTTTAGCGAATTCCCTTTAACCGGATCTCATCAATTACTGGTCTGTAATGCTTGTCATATTTCGTCCGAATTTTCTGATCAGTCGCTGCAATGTGTGAGTTGTCATCAAGATGATGACCTTCACGAACAAACGTTAGGTGATAAATGCGATTCGTGCCATGACACGTCGGTTTGGAGCCATTGGCAATTTGATCATCAACAACAGACCAAATTTGCGCTTGAAGGTTCACACCAAAACTTGGAGTGTAATGCATGCCACAACCAACAAATGAGAGATCCGCTCATGCCGGAAACCAGTTGTATCGGTTGTCATCGAGATGATGACGCGCATAACGGCGGTTTTGGAGTAGAGTGCCAGGAATGCCACTCTCAAGTAAATTTCGAGGAGTTATCTTTTTGAGGTAATACAATGAATATTTTAATCAACAAATTTTTATCAAATATCAAATTGTCCGTAACAAGGAATTTACGAGTTTTCTTGTTAGCTGTTTTTACCTTCGGCATTTTTACTGGGCAAATAAATGCGGCGCAGTTTGATCATCAACTGAGTAATTTTCCCTTAGACGGACAGCATCAAACGCTGGAATGTCAGGACTGTCATAGAAACGGATTATTTAAAGGTACCCCCACTCAGTGTGAGCTTTGTCATTCTGACTCAAATCAAATTGACGCAACAGCAAAATCCTTTAATCACATTTCCACCGGTAATCGCTGCTCCGACTGTCACACCACTCAAAATTGGTCGGCTATTGTCAGAATTGATCATCAAAGTCTGAGTACCGATTGTTCGAGCTGCCACAATGACACAGACGCTTCCGGAACGGGTAGCGAACATATACTAACTACCCAAAACTGCGAATCATGTCATATCGATAACAACTGGAGCATGATTCCAAATATGGACCATTCGGAAGTCCTTGGTGATTGTAAGAGTTGTCATAATAGTGAAATTGCGACCGGAAAAAACCAACAACATATTCTGACCAGTGATACCTGCGAGAGTTGTCATGGTGTAGAATTATGGGCGCCAGCGATAAAGCTTGATCATAACGAAGTGCAGGGTAACTGTTTTAGCTGTCATGACGGAGCTATTGCAGAGGGAAAAAATCCCGAGCATGTTTTGACGACTAACACCTGTGAGAATTGCCATACTTCTATTGAGTGGGATCCGGCACTCGTCGTCGATCATAATGACGTTTTAGGTTCATGTAGTAGTTGTCATGATGGAAATATTGCGGAAGGTAAAGAAGCCGATCACATCACTACCACTTTGGAATGCGATGCTTGTCATACTAATTTTGCGTGGACGCCGGCAAGTTTTGACCATGCTGGTACGGTTGACAATTGTTTTAGTTGTCACGATGGAAATACTGCGGAAGGCAAGAATCCTGATCATATCTTAACCAGTAACACGTGCGAAAATTGCCATGTGAATACCACCTGGGATCCGGCTTTCCAAGTCGATCACAATGATGTTCTTGGTTCTTGCAGTAGCTGTCATGACGGTAGTATTGCCACGGGTAAAGAAGCCGACCATGTGCCAACAACATTAGAGTGCGATGCTTGCCACAGTAATTTTGCATGGACACCGGCAACTTTTGATCATGCGAACAACGTCGATAATTGTTTCAGTTGCCATGATGGAAATATCGCGGAAGGCAAAAATCCAGAACATGTATTAACCACCAACACCTGTGAAAACTGTCACATTAATACCGTGTGGGACCCAGCATTTCAGGTTGACCACAATGATGTGCTCGGCTCTTGCAGCACCTGTCACGATGGCATCATAGCGACAGGTAAGGACACAGACCACCTTCAGACCACCCTGGAATGTGATAATTGTCATTTATCAACGGCGTGGACTCCCGCGGTATTTGATCACACCGGAATAGTAAACGGCTGCATTAGTTGCCATGATGGCAATACTGCAACCGGAAAAGATTCTGATCATGTGCTGACCTCCGATACATGTGAGGCATGTCATACCACCATTAGTTGGAGCCCTGAATTCCAAGTTGATCATAATGAAGTGTTAGGAAGTTGTTCGAGTTGTCACAATGGAACTGATGCGACGGGCAAAGATAATAATCATTTCGTCACAACTTTAGAATGTGATTCCTGTCATACCCCACAAGCTTGGACTCCGGTTCTCAATTATATACATTCGGGAGCTTATCCAGGTGACCATCGAAGAAATTTAGATTGTACTGATTGCCACACCGACAATCGGGAAACGATTCCATGGCAATTCCCTTACCAGCCCGATTGTGCTGGTTGTCATGCAAATGATTACAAGAGTGGTCCGCACAAGAAAGCCGGCGATATTAAATATACGGTGTCTGAACTTACAGATTGTAATGGCGCATGTCACGAGTATACCAATAGCACTTTTACCACCATAAAGAAGTTTCGAACGAACGAACATAAAGTCAGGGATAGCGAATTTTAAACAAGGTATGAGTGTGGATTTGCGACATTTGGCTTTACTGACTGCGTGTTTGACGGGATTTGCTGATGCCGCAAGTATTAGCGAAATTAGGTTCGGAAAAACCGAACAACGTTCCCGTCTAGTAATCGAATCGGATGATCACTTGACAGTTAGAAAGGAGTGGAGTGCGAAAAGCTTGATGCTAGTCATCGCGGACATAGAGAAAAAACCTTCCAACGAAATTATTACACTATCAGCACTCTCCGTAATTTCAAAGATTGAATGGAACGCGCAAAATAAACTCTTGAAAATTACCTTGCCAATCCGTCAGCGTAATTTCATCAAAGAATTTAGACTCTCTGCGCAAGAGGGTGTCCCTGAAAGGATTGCGTTTGATTGGCAAACAAATGGAGTCAATGCTACCGTTGCTAAAATAAAAGAAAAACAGAATAATACGGTCATCCCAAAAAAGAGAAAAGCCTTCACTTCCGGGAAGCTGCGAGCGAGTTCAAACGATTTGTTAATAGATGCAAAAAATGCACTGACCGATAAGAATTATCGTCTAGCAATATCAGTGTTAAACCAGTTGTTAAAACAAGGAAATTTTGAACAAAAAGCTTTTTCGTTAGAATTCTTAGGCGTGGCTAGAGAACGAAATAATCAAACTGCTTTTGCCAAACAGTACTACCAGCGGTTTTTGAAAGAATATCCTGATTCAAAAAACTCTGCTCGGGTCAAACAGAGACTCGCAGCCTTAATCGGCATTCAAAATATAGCTAATAAGAAACAATTGAAAAAAAGTAAAAGAACATCGCGGAGGCGCAATTCGGCAGTCCGCGGAAGTATTGCAACTGATTATCGTAGCAGCATGCTGGTTAATGATTTGGGTGAGAGCCGTCAAACGCTTTCATTACTTGGGGTTGATGTCGATGTTCGGGGTGACTATGATGAAAGTGGCGTGAAGTTTCGTTTTTCAGGAAGCCATTTTGAAGACCTGTCCAATGATGGAGGTTCAACAAATGATCGTTTGCGATATGCCAATCTGAGTTGGTCAACTACGGATAGAGACTATCAAATTGATATTGGGCGGCAACGAAGTCGTGGCAAGGGAGTTTTCGGTCGTTTTGACGGAGTGGTTCTCGGTTATGCAATCAATGACACGAATAAAATCAATCTAACCTTCGGTGCGCCCGTCGCATCTTCAAAGGTGTTAAAACTGGATCCGGAAAGGCGATTTGTCGGTCTAAATTACGAATGGGATGAAATGATTGCTGACGTGGACCTTAGTGTGTTTTTCCTCAATCAAACCATTGACAATTTAACCGATAGGCGGGCGATTGGCGGAGAAATAAAATATTTAAATTCCGGAACATCAGCGTATAGTTTGATCGACTATGATATTTTTCATTCACAGTTGAACGCTTTTCTATTTTCCGTTTCGCATACAACTAAAGGAAAGACTCGCTATCACGGATCGTATAATCAAAGAAAAAGCCCTTATATAAGCACAAGGAATGCATTGATAGGCCAGTCCGCAGATAGTATTGATGAGTTACAAAATACTTTACTAACGGATGATGAGATCTTGGATTTAGCAGCTGACAGAACGCTAGAAAGTCAAACGGCAACTTTTCAAATCAGTACACCCATCAACAAAACATTTAATATCAGTGGGAGCCTAACCCAAATTTCGATTTCTGGAGCGCCTGAATCTGGTGGTGTTGCTGAGATCATTGAGCCGGGTAGTCAGTTCTATTTTAATACTTATATTACGGCCTCTAAGCTATATAGCGGAGCCGATTCGAATCAGCTAGGCTACAGAATGTCAAAGTTAAGCACCTCTGATGTAAATTCCATTTATGTCACTAGTCGGCATCGTTGGAAGAACTCATTTAGTCTTGGAATAAAACTCAGATACGATGATAGAAAAAATGACAACGGGGGCGGACAGCAAAATATTTCGCCTAGTCTTCGGTTACAGTACCAAAATAAAACGCAGTATTTTTATGCGGATATTGGAGCCATTTTGTTTACCAACCAAATTACGGGTATTGCCGACATTAAGACAGATATTTACTATAGTTATATTGGATATCGTTATTTCTTTTGATGGCTAACGAGGCATCTTAACGGTAATTGTTTTTTTGTCCTCACTAAAATTTAGGCTTATCTTTGAACTATCATCAAGACCTACTTGTTTCATCCAGCGCCTTACATTAGCATATACGTCTTGCTGACCTGAAAGTTTGCTAACTGATACCTCAACCTCTCCTAGCTTATAAGTCGCGACTCTCATGGGAGACGTATTTTCAGCTTTCATTGAATCTGGAATATGGGAAAAAATAGGTTGGTTCTGCGGATTAAACTTCAACTGGTCGACAAAGTAGTTTTTAAAACTCGCACTTATTGCGTCAATTTTATCTTTGCTATTTTTTGCTTTGAAAAACCATGTCGAATCAGGTTTCTTATAAATCACGCCTATAATGCTTTGCTGGTCGGTTAGCTCTAAATCTGGGTGGGGATTTTTCATGACAAGTTTATTTTCATTTACTTGCGCTGATGGTCGTTTTTGTCTTACTTGCTGTAGGCCTTCTATTTGCTTTAATTTACTTTTTAACGCGGTAGATATTTTTGTCACATCATCCTTAGTAAATTCTTTTTTATCAGCGGGTTTAAACACGACGATGGCTATAACAACAATTGATGCAAGGAGAACTATGCTTATGATTTTATTCTTCATGACTGAGGTCCATTAATGGTAATAACGATAACTTCTATTGTGCCTATTGATGCTACCAATTACAAATAAACTTGATGTTCTGTTGTTGTAAAAATTTTTCCGCAGCTTCACCCTGCAACATAGCCAAACTACTAAAGCTTCCGGCTAATACACAGCTAGTGGCAAAGGTTGTTATGGACAATGGACCAGCTTCAATTGGATAGCCTGTTTTTGGGTTGAGTAAATGGCCGTACTGCTTGCCTTTAAATTTAAATGATCGCTTACTATTCCCGCTAGTGGCTACACCGCCGTGTCTAATTTTTATCAGTTTTATCGAAGTTTTTGGGGAGTTAGTTTGTTCAATGCCCACTAGCCATTCTGGATCGTCGGAATTGATACATTCAGCGGCGATATCACCGCCAAAATTAATTAAAAAGCTACATTGTTTTTCATTGCAAATAATCTGGCGTACTTGATCTACTGCGTATTCTTTTCCTATTCCGCCGAAGTCAATTTCCATTTTCTCTGGCATGGAAAATTTTCGTTGGTCATAATTAATTTTGTTAAATCCAATATTTTTTATTAAAGCCTCAATCTTTTTACCATTTGGAGGTGCTGCGTTCGGTACAAAGTGCCAGAGTTTTCTTAATACTCCAGAGGTGATGTCAAACATTCCATCACTTAGTTCATATAAATTTCTTGCATACTCCAAAAGATGATAGGTTTCTTGATCAATGTTAACGGCACAGCCGTTGCTGTGATTCATTTGTTGAACAAGATTATTGTCTAAGTAGCGGCTATATTTCTGTTCAACTCGATAGGTTTCACTGACTGCTTTTTTCGCCACGGAATGACAGAAATCAGGATCATTACTGCGTAATAATATCTCACAGCTACTAGCCATCGCTTTAAACAGGATTTTGCTGTGACCAGCTTGTTGTATTAACTCATATGAGTTCAAAAAGCTTGACCGCCTATTGTCAATTGTTGGAATTGGTTAGTCGTCAAAGCTAACTGTACGTTGTCTTTGTCGGTTCACATTGAGGGATAAAATATCGGGTCTAGAGTAATGACCGGCAGCGTCAAAGTTTTGTCGTTCCCTTCTAACAAATGAATGATCTAGTTCCGCGGTGAACAAACCTTCTGAGCCTACTTGCGGTTCAATTAACCAACTACCATCAGGATTGGCGATACATGAACCTCCGTTTGCTATAAATTCAAGTTCACAACTTTCGACTGCTTTTAGTTCAGGAAGAATATTATTAGCGGCCGAAGGGCGCATTAGTCCGCAAACAGATAACACATACGAACGACCCTCTTTAGCAATAACAGGTGTTAGATCAAAAGTGTTTTTGAGGTTCCCTGGCCAACTTGCAACATGCAGATCTTCGCCTTGTGCATAGAGCGCCGCTCTTGCTAGGGGCATCCAGTTTTCCCAACAATTTAGGCCACCTAGTGTAAATTTTTCTAGTGGGTGAGTTTTTAGACCATGCCCATCACCAATTGACCAGCTTAGTCTTTCCTCATAAGTCGGCATGAGTTTTCTATGAACTGACTGAATGACGCCCACAGCGTCAATATAGACTAAGCTGCAATAGAGACTGTGGCCTGTTCGATCTTTAGGTCGTTCTATTACACCTAAATAAACTGAAATATGTTGTGTTTTTGCCACTTGGCACAAATTGGCAAGATCACCTCGCTCAATCTGAACAGCTTGATTCGCATACTCTGCATGTATTGTTTTTTGTTTTTCACTATTAAATTTGGCGCCACCGGCCAAATCTAACCAGAAGGGATAACCAGGAACTAGTGCTTCACCAAAAACGACTAAGTCGCAGTGCTGAGAAGCAGCGTCTTCAACAAACGAAATCACTTTCTCTAGCGTTTTTTCTCGGTCAAACCAAATGGGTTCAATCTGGGCCAATGCTACTTTTAGTTTATCTTCGGGACTTGCCATTTTAACCTTTCTGTTTCCGATCTAATTTTACCGCTATTCTACCCTTTTTAACGCTCTAAAAATAATAATTGAACTGCAATATGAACGCGTCTATATCTGGATAGAGATCCAGCCCCTCCAAGTTGACAACTCCTTGTGGCTGATTCGCTTTGGTGGGTGTTTGTTTATAATATTCTAAGCGAATTTCTGCTCGATCGCCGTCACTCAATTGAAAACCATATTTCAGACCAACTGTCATTGCTGTCATTTCACCAATTCGATAGTCCGCACTGGCGTATTTGGGAAGGTTAACGCCCTGCACCAAAAATGGCGTATAAAAATCGGCTGCTGCCTGTTGGTAAAAGCGAATATGGGGTTCCCAGAAACTTCCGCTGGAACCATAAAAATGCCAGTGGCTATCAATTGTGTGAGATGTTATACCCCAATCATTTGTTAAAAACCGATAGGAAACATCAAATACAGAGTTATCGAGATGATACTTCGCGAGTCCAAATATTGAATGTTGTGTTCTAGTATCAGGACGGTTTTCGTAGACAAGATCCTGTGTGAGTCCGTTAGCATTGACCACACTTAGTATTTTAAACGGATCACTTAAATATCCGTCGCTTAAGGAAAACCCGTAATTAAATTGTATTAGCATTTTTCGATTAACTACTTGGGTCCAACCGAGCAGTGCTTCCCCATTGGTAATGGTATCCGATGAATCTCCTCGAGTGGCATTAAATGCATTTCTGAACGCTGCGCTAGACGCAAATTGATCTTGTATTGCCATTGACGAAAACGCAATAGGAATACCACCTTCGGGATTGTATTGATCAACGCCGCCAGAAAAACCAATCGAAAGTGTTGAATTTTTTTGATTAAGTTCTTTTGCTATTTCACCATTTACACTGACCGACGCATAATCATATTCTTTGGATAGATTGGTTCCCACTGTATATCGATAATCTTCTGACAAAGCGTCGGTCCAACTGATATTAAGTTGTACTCTAGTATCCTTAAAAGTATCATCCAGTGGTGTTTCGTTTGCCGGTGTAACAAATTGACCCTCATCAATATCATCGTCCTCTGAAAGCCCACCAGATGGACGTGCAAAAGTCTGTGGAAAATTTTGTTCAATAGCGCCATTTGCAGAAGCTCCTGTCAAGGTATCTATAACCACTTTGAAACTCAAATGGGCGCTATCATCATATTCTTTCTCGCCATTAAAAATTAATTCTGCAGCACTAACTCTATCGAGTTCTGAATAGGCCAAAATAGAAGCAGCAAAGTCCCATTCCTCTGCCTTTTCTAGTCCCTGTGTAGTGGTTCCCACGAGAGCGGTTGCTGCTATTGCCAGTTTTTCCGCAAGTCTGTTGGTTGGTGGTTTGCTCGGGCTCAATTTCTTCGTGCTTAATTGCATCCGCATCCACCCCCTGCAAAACTTCTCCCGCCACTGGATGCTTCTTTACTGAAATAGATATGATCATCAATAGATTGATCTAGCGGTGAAGAATTTACTGCCATTTCTGGTTTGGCTAGCAAGTCTCTATCCCATGGTTCTACTCCCATTGAAGAGCATGCTGACAGTGTGAATGTGCTGGTAATAACCAGAAAATATTTCAGAGACTGGAGTTGATGCATTTCTGATTGCCTATGAGTTAAGGTTTAGATATTGGTAGTTTGTATGAGATCTTTAATCTCCGCTTCATACTTGGGTATACTCCTTGAGAAGAAGCCTTTGTGTGCGGCCACGGGCTTGCCTGTAGCATCGAACAAGATACTGCTGGGCATACCCCTTATTTGGTATTTTTTAGCTAGCTTACCCTCTGGATCATAAAACACTTGAAAATTGGCTGGATACTCCTTGAGGAAATTAGTGGCTAATTCTTTTTTTTTATCAAGATTGATCGTGATGACAACCAATTTATCTGAGGAATATTGTGCTTGAATTTTATTCATCCAAGGAAATGATTTTCGGCAGGGTATGCACCAAGAGGCCCAAAAGTCCAAGTAAACGATCTTGCCTTCATATTTTTGAATGTCAAAAACGGATTCAGTTGGTGCACTATCAGTGAGAGGCTTTACGGACGAATTTTTTTCCGCAGAAGCAGCAGGGAAAAAATTAAAAATAACCAAAAGAAAAGCAAGTGGGATAATTTTTATCATTAAATCAATCCTAAAAATTTGTTATATTTTAAGTCACACTAAAGCGTCAGTGAAGGTGAATTCTATAGACAAAGATCGAGTTAAAAAGTTTCACCGCTCTATGTGTTTGTGTTTAAGTCGGTTACATAGCTATTTTATCTTAAGACATATCTTGAGATAGGGTCGCTATATACTAGATCGGTTTTCTTAACTGAATATTAAGACTTTTAATAACCCGCTGCTTGACCATCTTTTCTAGATTCTGAGGCGCCAAGATAAACGCCATTTTTAGCGTCAAACATTATTGCTTGATATCCTCCATAACCGCCACGGTCAAAACCAACTTTATGTCCTATGTCCATTAAGTCTCGGATTGTTTGATAGGGAATATCAGACTCTATAGTGAGCATTCCAACACTTGATAAGGTCTTGCTGCTTGATTCTGTTGGTTCAGTAGATCCGAAATGCTGCCAGCGAGTCGCGTCACCAGCTTCTTGCAGATTCATACCAAAATCAATGAGGTTGGTGACTATCTGAACATGTCCTTGCGGCTGCATACCACCACCCATTAGACCAAAACTCACAAATGGTTTGCCATCTTTCATTATGAAAGCAGGGATGATTGTGTGGAAGGGGCGCTTGCCGGGGGCATACACATTGGCGTGGTCTGGGTCTAGCGAGAATAACTGTCCCCGGTCT
>Ga0256847_1001362_pt1 | contig 12636 bp, 10 predicted proteins | sample TeddybearmetaG_FD_189099 | JGI IMG/M metagenome (GOLD analysis project Ga0256847, IMG submission 189099) | Hydrothermal vent microbial communities from East Pacific Rise, Pacific Ocean - Teddybear | ecosystem: Environmental > Aquatic > Marine > Hydrothermal vents | place: Pacific Ocean: East... | reverse complement strand
CTGGGCTGACCGAAATAAATCCCGCCGGTCAGTTCTCGGATTATAAGAATGTCGAGGCCGGATACCAGGTCCAGTTTCAGAGATGAGCTTTGCGCCAAAGCGGGAAAGGTCAGGGCAGGACGAAGGTTGGCAAACAGGGATAATTCGGACCGCAACCCCAACAGACCTCTTTCAGGCCTTTGCTGCATCGGCAGAGATTCCCATTGCGGACCACCCACGGCTCCAAGCAGGACCGCATCAGATGCTTTGGCGAGTTCCAACGTTTCAGAAGGCAGTGGTTCGCCACATTCATCAATCGCACAACCCCCTACAAGCGCGTCAGAAAATTCCAGTTTTAAACCGAAAATATCTGCCGTAGCCTGCATTACCTTTACCGCCTGGGGTACTACTTCAATGCCGATACCATCTCCAGGCAGTAACAGAATTTTGTAGTTATCACTATTAGGTTTCATTATTTGGTCTCCACAAACCTGGATTAAAGTTTGAGTTAATTTGAGCGTTAGATTACGAAGTGCTTTCGAACAACCAGGGTTGCTCTTTTTCATGAATTTTTTCAAATGCCCTGATATCTGCCGCTCTCAAAAGGGTTGTACCAATTTCATCCAGCCCCGCCAATAAAGTAGCTTTGCGCTCAGGCGCAATATTGAACTGCAATTTGCTTCCATCAGACTTCAGCAGACACTGTGCCTGCAGGTCTACATTTAAACTGTAGGAAGGTGCGCCTTGTATATCTTTAAACATTTCATCAATTATTTTTTCTTCTAAAACAATAGGTAACAGGCCATTCTTAAAACAATTATTATAAAATATATCGGCAAAAGCAGGCGCTATTACACAATTAAAGCCGTATTCCAGTAAGGCCCAAACCGCATGTTCCCGACTGGAACCACAGCCAAAATTTGTTCTCGCCAACAATATACTCGCGCCCTGGTATCGCGCTTGATTCAGCACAAAATCATGGTTAATTTGCCTCTCGTTGGGCGACTTACCCATTGAACCTTCATCCAGATAACGCCAGGCGTCAAACAGGTTATCTCCAAAACCGGTACGTTTTATCGATTTCAAAAACTGTTTAGGAATAATCTGATCAGTATCGATATTCGCCCTGTCCATGGGGGCGAGCTGCCCGGTAAATTGTTCGAATGCTTTCATAAAAATAACCTTGGATCGGTAATCTTGCCAGTAAGTGCTGAAGCCGCGGCCATTGCCGGGCTCATCAGGTGCGTACGACCCAGGTACCCCTGCCGGCCTTCAAAATTCCGATTGGAAGTACTTCCGCAACGCTCCTCCGGTTCCAGTCGGTCATCATTCATAGCCAGACACATGGAACATCCCGGATCCCTCCATTCAAACCCTGCCGCGGTAAATATTTCGTGCAGGCCTTCCTCCTCAGCCTGTTTTTTTACCAGGCCGGAGCCCGGAACCACTAATGCCTGCTTAATTTGAGCGGAAACTTTCTCGCCTGCAACTACCTGGGCGGCAATGCGCATATCTTCTATTCGGGCATTGGTACACGAACCTATAAATATTCTGTCTAAAACAACTTCCGATATGGCCTGCCCTGCTTCCAGCCCCATATAAGCGAGAGAATGTGCTGCAAGTTCCTGTTTATCAGGCGCGTCGAAGGATTCCGGGCCGGGAATCGATTCGGAGATTCCCAACACAAGTTCAGGCGAGGTTCCCCAGCTAACCTGCGGCTCCAGGCTTGCTGCGTCAATCATCAGACTAATATCAAATGAAGCACCCTCATCACTTACCAATGTTCGCCAGCTCGCCACCGCCTGATCCCACAACTCCCCTTTAGGCGCATACGGACGATTCTTTATGTACTGTATGGTGGTGTCATCCACTGCTATCAGTCCTGCCCTTGCACCGGCCTCTATCGCCATATTGCACACGGTCATGCGTGCTTCCATGGAAAGTGCCTCAATTGCAGTACCGCTAAACTCTATGGTGCAGCCTGTACCGCCAGCAGTGCCCGTACGCCGGATGATGGCGAGAATAAGATCCTTTGCGTACACGCCTTTTTTCAGCAGTCCAGACAGACAGACGCGCATATTTTTGCTTTTTGACTGAACAAGACACTGGGTCGCGAGTACGTGCTCTACTTCTGATGTGCCAATACCCTGGGCTAATGCTCCGAAAGCACCATGCGTTGAGGTATGAGAATCTCCGCAAACTACAGTCATACCCGGTAAAGTTAAACCTTGTTCCGGCCCAACCACATGCACAATGCCCTGACGTATGTCATGAATATCAAATTGCTCAATCCCAAGTTCCCTGCAATTATCATCCAGGGTGACCACCTGTAACCTGGAAGTTGGATCCTTAATCCCTTGCAGACCTAAAGATCGTCCTACAGTGGGCACATTATGATCGGGTGTTGCAATGTTACAAGCCAGACGCCAGGGAGCCCGACCAGCATGCCTTAGCCCCTCAAAGGCCTGGGGAGACGTAACTTCATGCAATAGATGCCTGTCTATGTATAACAGGGAGGCTGCACCATCACTACCGGACACTGTATGCGCATTCCAGATTTTATCGTAAAGGGTTTTGCTGTGGGCATTTGATGTCATTGGTTTCCAGTTTGCGAGACAGAAGACGGTTAGTTTATTATTCACCAAAACATAAAACAAATTCATTATAATTATATTTTTAATAACTTTTTGGAATACATTCGGAGAAAGAGCCAATGATGAACTGGAATGAGTTACTAGCCTTCATTCAGGTGGCTGACAGAAAGTCATTTTCCAGGGCAGCCGAAGCCTTGTATCTGACGCAACCGGCAGTAAGCAAACGCATCGCCTCTCTGGAACAGGATCTGGGAATTCGACTTTTTGATCGTGTGGGCAGAAGCGTATTTATGACCGAGGCTGGCAGCATTTTGTATCCTCGCGCGCTTACCATGCTACAGGTACAGGCAGACACCACAAAACTTCTGGAAAACCTGCACACAAGAATTGATGGAAGTTTACGCATGGCGACCAGCCATCACATTGGCCTACACCGCCTGGCTCCCGTCTTGAAAGACTTTTCCAGGAAATTTCCGCAAGTTCAGATGGATATTCGATTTGTAGATTCTGAAGTAGCACAAAGTATGGTACTTGAAGGTAGCAGCGAACTCGCTGTAGTAACTTTTGACCCGCAAACAGACAACCTGCTGGAATACCACACAATCTGGAACGATGAGCTTTCTTTTGTCTGTGCTCCAGAACTGTCCATTTCGAGGGACCAAAGCAATTCCCTACAGTCCCTCATCAGCGTGCCCTGTATATTGCCCGGCCCGAATACTTTTACCGGCCAGATTGTTACACGCCTGTTTGAAAAGGCTGGTTTGGTAGTGCAACCGAGAATGCGGACCAACTACCTCGAAACAATCGCAATGCTGGTTTCTATAGGTCAGGGCTGGAGCGTATTGCCTACCAGCATGCTCAATCAGCTTGTGCGTAAATTTGAAGTGCACTGCGCACCATTATCGAGAACACTGGGTGGCATCACACACCCTGAACGCACCCTCTCTAATGCAGGATCCGCCTTTATGGACATATTGAAACAACATGCAGATAACTCAAGTAAGGTGTGAGCGCTCTAGTGGTCAAGATGGTCGGCATTTTGGGCTCTGTGCCGAAGATAGTGATCCATTAATACCAATGCGACCATCGCCTCTACTATTGGAACCGCGCGAATACCAACGCACGGATCATGGCGACCTTTTGTCACCACTTCTACTTCATCTCCCTGTACGTTGATAGAACGCCCCGGGGTGGTGAGACTGGATGTGGGTTTTAAAGCAATACTGGCAGTAATATCCTGACCGGATGTTATTCCACCCAGAATGCCACCCGCATTATTGCTTAGAAAACCTGTGCTGCGAATTTCATCCCTGTGTTCTGTCCCGTACTGTTCCACACAGGCAAACCCGGCACCTATTTCAACGCCTTTTACCGCATTAATACCCATCAGCGCGCCCGCAAGTTCAGCATCCAGCTTTGCGAATACTGGTTCACCAAGCCCTACGGGAACCACTTGCGCTACGACATTAATACGTGCGCCAATCGAGTCTCCCTTACGCCTTAGTGCATCGATTAAAGCAGCTATCTTCTCAATCTTTGAAACATCCGGACAAAAGAAAGGATTGAGTGGAATCTGGTTCCAGTTCAATTCCTCAATTTTTATATCGCCTATCTGGGCCAGATAAGCACGAATAACGGTGCCGAATTTTTGCGAAAGATATTTACGCGCAATCGCTCCCGCCGCCACACGCATTACGGTCTCGCGCGCAGACGCCCGACCCCCTCCACGATAATCCCGTATGCCATATTTTTTTAGATAGGTGAAATCCGCGTGCGCCGGACGCAGGGTGTGCTTAATTTCTGAATAATCTCGTGTGCGCTGGTCGGTATTGTAAACTAGCAGGGCGATAGGTGTTCCTGTAGTTTTGCCTTCAAAAATACCGGACAGAATTTTCACCTCATCGGCCTCTCGACGCTGAGTGGTATATTTGGATTGCCCCGGTTTGCGCCTGTCCAGATCCAGTTGAATTTCTTCTGCACTAATTTCGAGCCCAGGAGGACAACCGTCCACAATACAACCCAGCGCTTCCCCATGGCTTTCACCAAAAGTAGTCACCCTGAATAGCTGTCCGAAACTATTACCTGCCATCGTTATCCTAAATCAAGTCGCGAGACACTATGATGTGCCAACGGAAGTACCGAATGTTGATAATGCACCAGCTTCCAGCAGAAAAACACCATGACCGCCATCTTGAAGATCTGGCCACACGAACGCCAGTGAAGATAGCTGGTCTGAAAGTGCAATGGCACTATTACCCACCTCGCCTACCAAAATGCCTTCAGGAGTGAGCCACTGTTTGGCTTCCTGTAATATTCGCTTCACCACATCCAGACCGTCCACTCCAGCATACAAACCGTGCCTGGGTTCGTGGCTAAACTCTCGTGGCATGTTTTGTATGTCTACTTCATCCACGTAGGGTGGGTTGGTAACAATCAGGTCAAATGATCCGGGATCAAGTGCGTTAAACAAATCAGACTCAATTACCTCTACCTGGTGGGAGAGCTCATGCAACTCAACATTTTTTCGGGCAAGTTTAATCGCCTTTGGGTCGATATCCACAAGACAGACTTCAGCATTGGGAAATGCCAAAGCACAGGAGATTCCAATGCAACCGGATCCAGCACAGAGATCCAGGATACGGGTGGGCGATTGTAACAACCAGGGAGAAAACCTGGACCTAATCAATTCACCAAGTGGAGAACGGGGGATAACTACACCGGGTTCTATAAGATATCGCTCACCATTGAACCATGCTTCACCAACAAGATAAGCAACGGGAATGCGCTGGGATAATCGCTGCTCTATCAACTCTGTTAGCGAGCGTCGTTCGTCAAGCAACAATCGGGCTTCCAGTAAATTTTCTGCCTGTTCATAAGGCAGTTGCAAATGTCCAAATACTAATGCAACTGCTTCATCCCAGGCATTGTCATTTCCCTGTCCAAAAAAGAGTTTACCTTTTTGAAACTGCGTGTTTGCCCAGCGAACATAGTCTATGACTGTTGCAAGCTCGTCTGCCGGACCAGGCATACTAACTATCTGTATTCGTTTGCGAAGACTGCTTCGTTGTTTTTCCCTTCGCTTTGGCCTTTGGCTTAGCCTTTGGTTTAGCTTCAGTTTTTGGCGTAGCTTTTGGTCTAGCTTTTGGTTTAGCTTTAGGCCTGGCTTTTTTACCAACCGATTTCGAGTCACCCAGCAGATCCAGCAGCAATGTATTTAACCGTGAAACATAAGCAGCAGGATCTTCCAGTTGCCCGCCGTCACTTAAGGAAGCCTGGTCAAACAGTATTCGTGTGAGTTCGGCAAAGCGATCTTCATCGGATTCAGAATCAAGCCTGTCGATAAGAGGATGTTCAGGATTGAGTTCAAAATTAGGTTTGGATTCCGGCGTTCCCTGTCCCGCAGCTTCCATTATTCGACGCATCTGTGCGCCCATATCACTTGCTCCCAAGACCAGGCAGGATGGCGAACTCGTTAGTCGCTGTGATAACCTGACATCCGCAACCTGTTCACCCAGAACCGACTTCACACGCCCGGTAAGTCCTTCAGAAACGCTGGATGTTTTCTTGCTGTCCTTATCCTCTGCGTCTTTAGCATTGTCTGTATCCAGATCCAGTTCACCTCGCATAACATCTTGCACTGGTTTGCTATCAAATTCTGTAAGTGAAGACATTAGCCATTCATCAACCCGGTCATACATCACCAGAACTTCAATTTTGCGTTTTGCAAATATTTCCAGTTGTGGGCTATTACTTGCTGTCTTGAAATTTTCTCCGGTGATGAAATAGATCTTTTCCTGCTCATCTGGCATGCGAGCAACATAATCCTCAAGGGAGACGGTCTGTTTCTCATCACTGGAATGCGTAGATGCGAATCGCAGCAACTTTGAAATTGCTTCCCGGTTAGAAAAGTCCTCTGACGGCCCCTCTTTTAGAACCTGGCCAAACTCGTCCCAGAAAATCTGGTAATCATCCGGTTTTTTATTCGCCATTTTACTCAGCATACTAATTACACGTTTTGTCAGCGCATTTTTAATACTGGTAACTCGCTCGTCTTCCTGGAGTATTTCCCGGGAAATATTGAGTGGAAGATCATTGCTGTCGATAATGCCCTTTACGAAACGCAGATACAGGGGTAAAAACTGCTCAGCATCATCCATGATATACACCCGCTGAACGTACAACTTAAGACCACGCGGTGTGTCCCTGTTCCACATATCAAAAGGTGCACGTTTGGGCAAGTACAGCAAACTTGTATATTCAAGTTTGCCTTCAACACGGTTATGGCTCCATTGAAGTGGTTGCTCAAAATCGTGGGATATATGCTTATAGTGCTCATGATATTCTTCGTCCTTGATATCACCACGCTGACGGGTCCACAGAGCTTTCGCTTCATTCACGGACTCGAACTGAGGTACTGTTTCTGCTTCTTCCTTGTCTGTTTCATCTTCGTCAGATGAATAGGACGTTGCTTCAACCTCAAGCATTTTTACTGGTACTGCAATGTGATCAGAGTATTTTCGTACAATAGAACGCAGGCGAAAATCATCGGCAAAATCAAGAGCATCGTCTTTCAGGTGCAGGACAATTTCTGTACCACGTTGGGCTTTGGAAATAGCTTCGATCGTAAATGAGTCCTCGCCTTCAGAAACCCAGCAAATAGCTTCATCTTCTGAACAGGCGGCACTACGAGTGTTGACCACCACTTTATCTGCCACTATAAACGTGCTGTAAAAACCCACTCCAAACTGCCCAATTAAAACAGAATCTTTAGCCTCGTCGCCCGACAGAGTTGCGAGAAATTCAGCAGTACCAGACTTGGCAATGGTTCCGAGATGGTCAATTACTTCCTCTTTGCTCATCCCGATACCATTATCGGAGATTGTTACTGTCTTTGCCTCTGTATCAAATGTTATTTCTATTGCCAATTCTGAATCATCGTCCATGAGCTTTGGATTAGCCAGGGCACGAAAGCGCAGTTTATCGATGGCATCACTGGCATTGGAGATCAATTCACGTAAAAATATTTCGCGATTGCTGTACAACGAATGAATCATCAGATGAAGCAATTGCTTTGCTTCAGTTTGAAAAGTGAACTGTTCTGAGTCTGAAGCGCTTGCTTCAGAAGAATTAGCCTTGGCCATATTTTTTTCCCACAAAATAACCCGGCCTTGCCGCAGACAGCGGCAGACCTGAGCACTAAAGTTTAACTACCTGGTCCCCTATGTGGGGCATTTGACCTGAATTTCAAGACCGGATTATCAACCCCAGCCAGTAATCTCAGCCAAAGCGTCGCCAATCTGGGCAAGACTTTTAACTGTGGACACGCCAGCAGCTTCTAATGCAGCAAATTTCTCTCCAGCAGTACCCTTTCCACCAGAGATTATGGCACCAGCATGGCCCATACGTTTTCCAGAAGGTGCTGTTACACCCGCAATGTATGAAACCACGGGTTTAGTCACAAAGTTTTTGATAAACTCCGCTGCCTCCTCTTCTGCTGTCCCGCCTATTTCTCCCACCATCACTATTGCTTCCGTGAGAGGGTCGTTCTCAAACAACTCCAGAATATCAATGAAGTGACTTCCAGGAATTGGGTCCCCTCCAATACCAACGCAGGTACTTTGCCCATAGCCTTTATCGGTGGTTTGTTTTACAGCCTCATAAGTAAGCGTACCAGACCGGGAAACTACACCCACTTTACCTGGTAAATGAATATCGCCTGGCATGATGCCAATTTTACATTCTCCAGGAGTAATAACCCCTGGACAATTTGGCCCCACCAGCCGGATGTTACGATTATCCAGTGAATCCTTTACCTGTAGCATATCAAGCGTAGGAATTCCCTCGGTAATACATACGATTAATTCAATACCGGATTCAGCGGCCTCGAGAATAGAGTCTTTGCAAAAAGGTGCTGGTACGTAAATTACGCTTACAGTTGCACCTGTCTGTTCTACCGCATCGCGCATGGTGTTAAACACCGGCAATCCCAGATGTTCAGTCCTGCCCTTTCCCGGTGTTACACCACCCACCAATTGTGTTCCATATGCAATTGCCTGCTCGCTGTGTAAAGTACCCTGAGAACCCGTAAAACCCTGACAAAGTACACGTGTATTTTTATCTATCAATATACTCATGCCGCATCTCCTGCAGCAGCCACTGCCTTTTTCGCAGCATCCTTCAAACTGGATGCAGCGATAATATTCAATTTATTAGCACGTAGTATTTCCGAACCTTTTACCGCGTTGTTGCCTTCAAATCTGACAATTACCGGAACTTCAACGTGCGCATCCTGAACTGCCGCAATTATTCCTTCTGCTATAACAGCACAGCTAACTATGCCACCAAAAATATTGACCAGCACAGCCTTAACATTTTTATCCGATAGAATAATTTTGAAGGCTTCTGCAACTGCTTCTCTGGTAGCACCACCACCAACATCCAGAAAATTTGCTGGAAAACCGCCTTCCAGCTTAACCAGATCCATGGTACCCATTGCCAGCCCTGCTCCATTTACCAAACAACCTATCGCGCCATCCAGGGCTACGTAATTAAGATTAAATGCGGCTGCTTCTGCTTCGCGGCTATCTTCCTGGGAAGGATCTGCCATCTCCTGCAAAGCCTTTTGCCGGTACAGGGCATTCCCGTCAATACTCAGCTTGGCATCCAGACAATGAATATTACCCTCGTCAGTAATCACCAGCGGGTTTACCTCTACCAGGGCACAATCCAGATCGTGAAATAATTTGGACAAGTTTAGAAAAAGTTCAGTGAATTGTCTTATCTGGATTCCCTGTAATCCCAATTTGAATGCAAGCTCTCTGCCTTGATATGCCTGTGCTCCAAGAGCGGGATCAATAACTGCGCGCAGAATTTTTTCCGGAGTTTTTTCTGCTACTTTTTCAATCTCAACACCACCTTCAGTAGAAGCCATGAAAACCACCCGGCGGGAAGCCCGATCTATCACCGCACCCAGATAGAGCTCGTTCGCAATATCAGTACAACTTTCAATGTACAAAGTATTAACCGGCTGACCTTGTGCGTCCGTTTGTATGGTTACCATCCGCTTACCCAGCCAGTTGTCCGCAAACGCTCTTATTTCATCCGCAGAATCAACCAGTTTTACACCACCCGCCTTGCCCCGCCCACCAGCGTGTACCTGTACTTTAATAACCCAACGTGTGCCGCCTATTTTTTCTGCAGCTGCGACTGCTTCGTCCGCAGTTTTTACTGCATAACCTTTTGAAACCGGCAGACCAAATTCTGCAAACAATTGTTTGGCCTGATACTCATGAATATTCATATACGTGTTTTCTCTCTATTGCTGTACTGATGTGTGTAATTTGATCAGGATATCTAGGGTTTTACTTTCTTTTGCGATTAACCATATGAATTGCATGACCACCCACAGCCAGTGCAGCTTCATGCATCGCTTCCGACAGTGAAGGGTGGGCAAACATCGTTAACCCCAGATCTTCGGCAGAGGCATCAAATTCCATAGCGATAACGGCTTGTGCGATGAGTTCGGATGCCTGATTGCCCAGAATATGTACCCCCAGTATCTGATCTGAATCTGCGTCGGCGATAATTTTCACCATGCCATGCGTATCATTTGCAGCAATTGCTCTGCCACTAACACTGAAAGGGAAGGACCCAACCTGATATTTCCGCCCCTCTTCCTTTAGTTCCTGTTCGTTCTTACCCACCCATGCCAACTCCGGATGGGTATAGACAACACTTGGAACGCATTCATAATTCACCATGGTTTTCTGGCCAACAATGCGTTCTGCCACCATAACCCCTTCTTCGGTGCCTTTGTGTGCAAGCATTGGACCTCGTACACAATCACCAACAGCATAGACATTGGTAAGTTTTGTAGAACACAGGTCGTCTACGGGTATAAAACCGCGTGCATCTGTTTCCAGCCCGCAATCTGAAGCGAGCAGATCTGCGGTCGCCGGCCTGCGTCCAACGGCTACAATAAGCTTATCAAACTGAATCTGCTGCTCTCCATTTTTATCCTCAAAAGAAACCGTAACCTGTTTTTTACCTGTTTTAGTACCCGTTACCCGTGCACCCAAGCGTACATCCAGCCCCTGCTTTGTGAAAATCTTTAATGCATCTCGCGAAAGCCGTTTATCAACCATAGGTAAGAAATCTTCGAGCGCTTCCAGAATTACTACCTCGGAACCCAGACGTGACCAAACACTTCCCAGCTCAAGCCCTATAACTCCGGCGCCAATAACTCCCAGTTTCTTCGGTACAGACTGGAAATCGAGGGCTCCAGTAGAATCGACGACAACACCGTCCTTAAGAGGTGCTGGAGGAATCTCAATAGGTACGGAGCCCGGGGCGAGAATAATGTGCGTGGTATCTATTATCTCGACAGTACCGTCATGCTGAGTAAATTCGACTTTGGTATCCGCAAGTAAGCGACCGGTTCCGGACAAAGCGGTTACTCCATTCCCCTTGAACAACCCGGCTATACCACCAGTTAAGCCCGAAACAACTTCGTCTTTACGAGCTATCATCGTTGCCACGTCTATGCTGACCTTGCCGGTCTTAACCCCTACCGATGCAAAGTTAACCCGCGCGTCTACATATTTCTGACTGGCATCCAACAATGCTTTGGAGGGGATACAACCTACGTTAAGACAGGTACCACCCAGGGCGGGTTTGCCCTGTTTGTCCAGCATTTTGTCTATACATGCTGTACTTAAACCCAACTGAGCACATCTTATCGCGGCACCATAACCCGCAGGTCCTGCACCAATTACTACCACATCAAATTTTTTACTCATTGCTAAGCCTTCTAAAGTTCCAGCAGAATTCGAGCTGGATCTTCTAACATATTTTTAATGGTGACCAGAAAGCGGACAGCTTCCTGACCGTCGATCAAACGGTGATCATAAGACAGGGCAAGATACATCATGGGAAGCACAACCACTTCTCCCTCTTCTACCATCGCACGATCCTGAATTTTGTGCATTCCCAAAATCGCTGTTTGTGGAGGATTCAAAATTGGAGTGGAAAGTAACGAACCAAACACGCCACCGTTGGAAAGAGTGAAGGTCCCACCTGCCATATCCTGTAAAGAAAGTTTTCCTGATTTTGCTTTGGCACCGTAATCTCTAATCTGATCTTCAATCTGAGCCAGACTCAGAGCATCAGCATCACGTATTACTGGAACTACCAGGCCTCGATCACTGCTCACTGCGACTCCGACGTCATAATAACCGTGGTAGATTATATCGTTACCGTCAATTGAGGCATTTACGGCGGGAAAGCGTTTTAAACTTTCAACACAGGCTCGAACGAAAAAGGACATAAATCCCAGTCTCGATCCATTATGGCGTTCAGCAAACAAGTCTTTGTACTTGCGACGCAAGGCCATTATTGGCGCCATATTAACTTCGTTAAAGGTAGTTAACATGGCTGCGTTGTGTTGTGCCTCAACAAGACGTTTGGCAATACTGGCTCGTAAACGGCTCATGGGTACGCGACGTTCAACCCTCTCTCCGGTATTCAACTGCGAAGCAGATGGTGCTACCTGAGCCAGGCTTATTGGGACGGCTGAAGCAGTGCCGGCCTGTAGTACATCTTGTTTGGTAATTCTTCCGTCTTTTCCGGTACCTGCAATATTTGCAAGATTCAGGCCGCGTTCCTCTGCTACTTTACGTGCGGCCGGACTAATTCCCATTGGATTTACGGAGCTATCTGCCTGCGTTTCTATCTCAGTTGTTGTAGAAACATTTACTGAGGCGCCTAATTTAGCTGCTTCTGAAATACTGCCCTCGGTAAATCTGCCGATAAGTGCTTCGCTCTCAATAATTTCACCTTCATCAGCAATTATTTCGCTCAAAACACCATCGGCGGGAGCAACTATTTCAAGTACTACTTTGTCTGTTTCAATATCAACGAGCAGGTCATCACGCCGAACTTCAGCTCCAGTGCGCACGTGCCAGGTGGCAATTGTGCCTTCACTAATAGACTCAGGAAACTGAGGAGCCTTAATCTCAATGGTCATGACAATTCCTTATAAACGATAGTTCGTAATTTGTATTGT
>Ga0256847_1001361_pt1 | contig 12637 bp, 12 predicted proteins | sample TeddybearmetaG_FD_189099 | JGI IMG/M metagenome (GOLD analysis project Ga0256847, IMG submission 189099) | Hydrothermal vent microbial communities from East Pacific Rise, Pacific Ocean - Teddybear | ecosystem: Environmental > Aquatic > Marine > Hydrothermal vents | place: Pacific Ocean: East... | reverse complement strand
TGTATCGTATAATTCCTCCATTTTTCTAAGCAAAGTTCCATATCTTCCGGTATTTCAGAATCAAATTGCATCCATTTTTTAGTAGTAGAATATTCAAAATACGTCGTTAATTTAGTTTGCTTCTTAGTTTAATTTCATCGTACTTCGCTTATCAAACGATATCATTCATTAAAACGAAACGATATCTTAACTTTAGCTACAATTAAAAAAAACGAAATGCGATACAAAATATTAACTCTAATTTGTGTTTTATCTATTATTGGATGTAAACAGAATGAAAACAAAAAGTCCGAAATAAAAGAAAAATCTGAATTAGTAGTTGAACAGCCATTAGATTCTATATTAAAAAGACAATTGGAACTAATTGCTGTGGAAGACCAAACATTAAGACTTATGTTGCCTGAGGTTAGTAAAAAATTTGGAAATGGTTCAAGCGAGGAAAAATATGTTTGGTCGTTAATTCACAGACAGGACAGTATCTGCTTAAATAGCACTTTAAATATACTGAATGAATATGGTTGGTTAGGGAAAAACAGAGTTGGAGATAAAGCAAATCAAGCTATTTGGTTAGTGATTCAGCATGCTGAACTTGAAAAGCAAGAAAAATATTTACCATTATTAAAAGAGTCTGTTAAAAAAGGAGAATCGGAAGGTTGGCATCAGGCATTCCTTGAAGACAGAATATTAATGAGGAAGAAAATGAATCAAATCTATGGTTCGCAAGCATTTTGGGATAAGTCAATTAGTAAAATGAAAATTTACCCAATAGAAGATATAGAAAATGTTAATAAAAGAAGAGAGGAAATAGGACTTGAACCGATTGAAGAATATGCGAAAATGAATGGATATGTATTTGACCAAACTGAATGATAATAACTGTAGCTAACAACGGCTATACTTAATTGCTTAGTTCTGTGTTACTTTGGAAAAATCTCCGATTTTTCCAAGTTGGTTTTGTGCTTAGAAAGTTAAGTGTTAAATTGTCGCAACTAAACATAGCCCAACCGATAAGCGTACTACCAAAAATTACTCCTTTTGGTGAATGGTATAATTCCGCCATTTTTCTAAGCAAAGTTCCATATCTTCCGGTATTTCAGAATCAAATTGCATCCATTTTTTAGTGGTAGGATGTTCAAAACCCAATGTTTTTGCATGCAATGCCTGCCGTGGCAATACCTTAAAACAATTATCTACAAATTGTTTGTATTTGGTAAAAGTAGTCCCTTTTAAAATACGTTCTCCTCCATAACGTTCGTCATTAAACAACGTATGACCAATATACTTAAAATGAACCCTTATTTGATGTGTTCTACCCGTTTCCAACTTACATTCTACCAAGGTTACATAACTAAAACGTTCTAGTACCTTATAATGTGTTACCGCATGCTTGCCATAATCGCCGTCTGGGAAAACATCCATTTGTAATCTGTTTTTAAAACTTCTGCCTACATGTCCTGTAATAGTACCCTCATCGTCATCCATATTTCCCCAAACCAAGGCAAGATATTTTCTTTCTGTGGTACGGTCAAAAAATTGATTTGACAAATGTGTCATTGCAGCTTCTGTTTTAGCAACTACTAAGAGTCCACTTGTATCTTTATCAATTCTATGTACCAATCCGGGGCGTTCATTTGAATTTGTCGGTAAATTTTCTACATGATGTATCAAGCCATTTACCAATGTACCACTATAGTTTCCGTGTCCGGGATGCACCACCATTCCTGCAGGTTTATTAACAACCATTAACGCATCATCTTCAAACACTATATTTAAAGGAATATCTTCTGCAACTAATAAATTTTCATGTGGTGGATGTGATAACACGACTCTGACCACATCATTGGGCTTTACCTTATGATTTGATTTTACAACCTTGTCATTTACCAATACATTGCCCGCTTTTACTGCTTGTTGTATTTTATTACGCGAAGCATTTTCAATAAAATTCAGTAAAAACTTATCAACCCGTAACGGTTCTTGACCTATGCTCGCAATAAATTTATAGTGTTCATATAAATCATCTTGGTCAATATCAGAAATAACATCTTGCATTTAACGTCCTTATTTAGAAGTGTTTTATGGCTTTTCACCTGCTTTACCATCACCTAATATCAAATCGATTTCTGAATTTTTAGGCACCAAATCACCAGGCTTCACTTCTTTCCCATTAAACTTCATTTTTCGAACAACATTTCTACCTAAATCGGGTATATAATAATATTCTCCTATTCTAAAGCCAACAGATTTTAGATGTGTTTCTACCTGACGTTTGGTTTTATTCAACACATTAGGAATTGCAATTTTCCGATAACTAGACGGATTTAAGGTTAAGTAAATTTTTCGATTTTCTTTTACAAAACCACCTGCCTCAGGGTCTTGACTAATTACTGATTTTGGAGGGTAATTAGGGTTATAACTCGCTGAATCTATTACTTCTACGCGTAAATCTAAATTTTTTAAAGTATTCTCAGTATCACTTAAAGACATTTTAGCCAAATCTGGCACTTCAATTTTCTGATCGTGATTGGTGGTATAATTTAAAAATAACTTGAGTAAAAATATACCAATAATCACACTTACTAACATGGTAATAAGTGTTCTGATAAAAATTTTACTTTTTAAGTATTGTAATAGTATCATAAATTAGACGTATCAATTGCAAACTTACGGAAAAAGTACGTTTTTCAATAATTTAATAGGACATTGTGTTTAAACTTATTTTATTTTGATATTTTTGTTTCAATGAAAAAAAATATTGCCATTATTATGGGAGGATATTCCTCTGAGGTTAAAATTTCGTTGAAAAGCGGAATGGTAGTGTATGAACATTTAAACCGAGCACTTTATAAACCTTACCCAGTTCATATTCTTAGAGATAAGTGGGTGGTCGTAGATAACTCGAATGAATACCCTATCAATAAACATGATTTTTCTACTATAATTGATGGTAAGCGTATAACTTTTGATTGTGTTTTTAATGCAATTCATGGCCATCCCGGTGAAAACGGAGTAATTCTTGCGTATTTTGAATTGTTAGGTATCAAACATACTTCTGCTCCATTTTATCAAATGGCTTTAACCTTTAACAAACGTGACACCTTGAGTGTTGTTAAAGCAAACGGTATCAATACGGCAACCTCCATTTTTTTAGATAAAGGCAATACTATTGATACTGAATATATACTTAAAAAAGTTGGGTTACCATGTTTCGTAAAACCTAATAATGCAGGCTCAAGTTTCGGAATTTCTAAAGTCTTAAAAAAAGAACAACTAATCCCAGCAATTGAGGTTGCCTTTAGGGAAGATAGAGAGCTATTAATTGAAGAGTTTCTTGACGGAACTGAAATTTCAGTTGGTGTTATTGAGTACAAAAATGAATTGAAAGTATTACCAATTACTGAAATTGTTTCGGAAAATGATTTTTTTGATTATGAAGCAAAGTACTTAGGAAAATCGCAAGAAATAACTCCGGCTAGAATTTCAAAAACGCAACAAAAAAACGCAATAGCTGTTGCAAAAAAAGCATATAAAATATTGAATATGAGTGGATTTTCTCGTTCTGAGTTTATTTTCATTGGTGATGAACCTTATTTTTTAGAAATGAACACAGTACCAGGTCTAACAATGGAAAGTTTATTACCTCAACAAGCGGAAAAAGCAGGTATCAAACTTGAAGATTTATTTGGGAATGCTATAGAGTCCTCCCTTAATTCCTCCAAAAGGGGAAATAAATAATTATAAAAAGGATTGATTTGTTTATTTGTTTAACCGTGTATTTATCCAATTAAACAAATAAACCCATAAACAAAAAACATAAATACTATGAGACGCGCATTATTTCCAGGATCATTTGATCCATTAACATTAGGACATTATGATATTATTAAACGTGGTATAGACTTGTTTGATGAAATAATAGTTGCCATTGGTATCAATGCTTCTAAAAAATATATGTTTAGCATAGAAGAACGGAAGCAATTTATTGAAGAGGCTTTTAAAGATGAACCAAAAATAAAGGTAACTACCTATAAAGGAATGACCGTTGATTATTGTAATGAAATTGATGCGAAATTTATATTAAGGGGCTTGCGTAACCCTGCTGATTTTGAGTTTGAAAAGGCTATTGCTCATACCAATAGAAAATTGTCTAAAATAGAGACAGTTTTCTTACTCACAGCCTCTAAAACTTCTTATATCTCATCTTCTATTGTTCGAGACGTTATCCGTAATAATGGTAATTATAAATTACTTGTACCTGAGAGTGTAAAGGTGAAGTAATCTTTAGAATAAGTTGTCATTCCTGCCAAAGTTTATCTTGAGCGAAGTCGAAAAGCAGGAATAACAAAACATAGAAATAGTTTATTTATGCTTTTGGTAAAAAAACCTCAGCCATCATACAACGTGCACTACCACCTCCACAGGCTTCTATAATATCTAAGGAACTTGACAGTATTTCGCAGTGTTTTTCTATTGTTTTAATTTGTTGTATGGTAAGTGATTGATGTGCGGCATTGCTCATTATCATTATCTTTTTACCGGCACCATTACGAACTTGTAGCATATTCCCTGCAAAATTAGTCACCTGTTCTTCGGTTATGGCAATCACTTCTTTACCATCATCTTTCAATTGTTTTACTACATTTTTACGCTCGCTTTTATCATCAATACTATCTAAACAGATGATAGAAAACTCTTCCGCTAAACACATCATTACGTTGGTATGATATATGGCTAAACGCTCTCCATCAACTGTTTGTTTCGCCGTAAAAATAACAGGGGTATATTCAAAATCTTCACAAAATTCGATTAACAGGTCTTCATCTGCTCTAGGTGACAACGTACAATACGCTTTTCTATGTTGTCGATCTAATAATAAACTGCCTGTACCTTCCAAGAATAAATTTTCGTCTTCAGCTTCTGTATAATCAATGATATTATTAATTATAAAACCTTTACTTTCTATTAAGTCTAAGATTTCTTCACGTCGTTCTAAACGTCTATTCTCGGCAAACATAGGGTATAAAGCTACATCACCACTTTCATGGAAAGAAATCCAGTTATTCGGGAAAATAGAGTCTGGCGTGTCTGATTCGGAAGTATCTTGGGCAACAATTACATGAATATCTGCAGTTCGTAATTTTTTTACAAAGGTATCGAACTCTTGCTGTGCCCTAACATTGACAGTTTTTGGTAATATATTCTCTAAAACTTTTTGATAATAATTATTTACCGCAGTTTGCTCATTCATCCTAAATTGTATTGGACGAATCATTAATATGGTATTGGTAATTTGTTGCATTAAAAACTTGTTATATTATAGGGTCAAAATTACTATAAAATTTAGTATTTCACTTATGAATCTCTTGACTTTTTATTAAAAAAGGCTAACTTCGTTCCTGCCCGTCCAACAGGCGGGTATCACTAGATATAGTTCTACCTGTACTGAATTTAGTTCAGTATTAAAACGCAAGCATACCCTTGCATTATGTAGCATAAAAACAGCATCAACCTAAATTTAAAAACATGAAATCAATTCTAATAATTTTTCTTTCATTATTAAGTATTAAAAATTTTGCGCAACATAAAATAGATTTATTTGTTTATTCTGACTATATGGGACCAAAAATAGATTTCGTGGCTGAAATTTCAGGAGAAGAAATAACTTATCAAAGTTTTCGTTTAGATGAAAGTTTAAATAAAAAAGTTCTCCGAAATTATTCAGATTTTACATATGGTAGGTATATTTTAAATTGTAATAAATTAAGTGCTGGTTTTTCGAATATAAATAATTACGGTTTGAAAAGAATGGGCAGAATTACTATTAATCGTACTAAACCATTTACTTTAAAATATTTTGCTCAAGAAAATGGACCGAGTAAAGGAACTTGGACTGGAGTAGTCAAATCTACTACAAACGGAAGTTCAAGTACAAAATGTAAAGTAATTAATCTGAATCAATTTGATGGTTCTCTAAACCAATATGGTAGAATGTATTTTTATAAAAATGTACAATGTGACGGTTATTATAAAGTATATGTGAATGATGAGCTTGTTGGCAAACTAAACTGTTTGATAGTTGATGTTAATAAGTTTAGAAGATATAAAGGTTTATGCGATGGATTTTATATTCCAACACCGCATAATTTAGTTAGCAAACAATACCAATATGGAGACTATCAAATAAAAACTATTTTTATAAGAAATGATGGGGGAAAAGATATAGAAACATCTAATGTAAAATTAAACAAACCTTGTCAAATAGTTCTCAAAGAATAAAATTACGCTACATAACAAGATAAATAATTCATTGCTTAGTTAGTTTTGTGCTTGGAAATTCCAGCAAATTTTCAGCCAGTTTTGAGCAATTTTATTAATTTAGTTGCTAAAATACACAGCGAAATCATATACGTAATGATAAACGAATCAATCTCGAATCAACGGCATAGTAGAACAACGTAATAAGCCTTCTTGTTTGGCAATTTCAGCATATGGAACTTCTTCAACGACAAACCCTTGTTCTCTAAGCCAAGTGTTTAATCTTGTAAAATTACGTTCAGATACCACCACTTTTTCTGAGATAGAAAACACATTAGAAGTCATCTCATACATCTCCTCTTTAGTAATTTCAAAAACATTCTCTTTACCAAAATAATTTACTAGCCAATTGTACTCTTCTTCAATTAAAAACCCGTTTTTATGAAGTATGGCTTTGTCTTTACCTACTGGTTGAAAGCAGCAGTCAAGATGCAAAGCATTTTCTTTAGCTTGTGTATTCGACTTACGCAACTCAAAAGATTTTACTTTTTTATGTGGAAATAACTTTTTAATAAAAGCGACAGCTTCTTTATTAGTGCGTGCTGTAATATAATCAGGATAGTCCACTCCTGTATAAGTTCCAATAAAAATATAATCATTCCAAGGCATTACATCTCCACCTTCTACATGCACCTCTTCAGGTGGCATAATTCTATTTTCTTCTGAAATCTGTTTATAAATAAAATCAATAGCATCTAGCTCTTTCAACCTATCTGGCAAAATATTAGATTCTATCATTTTATCTTCAATTACAAAGGCAATATCTCTGGTAAAAATCTGATTTACATTTTCTAAGACATTGGGGCGATATACTTTTACATCATATTTTTCCAAAATGCTCACAAAAGCTTCCATTTCACGCACCATATCTTTTTCTTTTGGATAGGTTCCTGCCTCTACGTGTTCTTTGGATTTCGGATCATAACAGTCCTCTATTTTTGGTGTAGGTCCATTATTTTGAGCAGTACCTACTACTACGGCTCTTAATCTTGATGTTTCGTTCTGAATGTTTAGTTGTAGCATTTATTTAAATAAAAATGTCATTTTGTTCCGGGTTGTCGGAATCAGAATGACATTTAATTATTATATAGATCTATTATCTTTTATCTATTGTTTTGAACGGTCTAAGCGTTTCTCCTGTATAAATTTGACGCGGACGTCCAATGGGTTCTTTACCCAAACGCATTTCCTTCCATTGTGCAATCCATCCCGGTAAACGTCCTAATGAAAACATCACTGTGAACATTTCAGTAGGAATGCCTAAAGCACGATAAATAATACCTGAATAAAAATCTACATTAGGATATAATTTTCTATCTACGAAATATGAATCTTCTAAAGCTTCTTTTTCCAATCCTTTTGCTATCTCAAGAATTGGATCTTCAACTCCAAGGTCTCCCAATACTTCATCGGCGGCCGATTTAATAATTTTTGCTCTTGGGTCGAAGTTTTTATAGACTCTATGTCCAAAGCCCATTAAACGGAAAGGATCGCTTTTATCCTTCGCTTTTGCCATATACTTTTTAGTATCTCCATCATCTTCTTTAATCCCTTCTAACATTTCAATTACCGCTTGATTGGCACCACCATGGAGCGGACCCCAAAGTGCAGAGATTCCTGCTGCTAATGAAACAAACAATCCTGCATGTGAAGAACCTGTTATACGTACTGTGCTTGTTGAGCAATTTTGTTCATGATCTGCGTGTAAAATCAATAGTTTATCTAATGCATCTAATACCACCTGATTTGTAACATATTCTTCATTTGGTTTGTTAAACATCATTTTCAATACATTTTCAACATAACCTAACGAAGTATCTCCATATTCTAAAGGCAATCCTTGGCTTTTGCGCATTGTCCAAGCAACAAGTACTGGAAACTTTCCTAAAATTCTAACAATGGCATTATACATAGCTTCTTCAGAATCTACATTTACAGAAGTAGGATTGAACGCTGTCAAAGCACTAGTTAAAGATGCAATAACACCCATTGGGTGGGCAGATTTAGGGAAAGCATCAATAATCTTCTTCATTTCTTCATCTACCAACGATTCTTTTTTAATATCTGTATGAAACTTTTCTAAGGTTTCTGCATCAGGTAATTCACCAAAAATCAACAAATAAGCAACTTCTAAAAAATCCGCTTTTTCAGCTAAGTCTTCAATACTATATCCTCTATAACGTAAAATTCCTTTCTCACCATCCAAAAAAGTAATAGCACTTTCACAAGAACCTGTATTTTTGTAACCAGGATCTATAGTTATAACTCCTCCTGTAACACTTCTTAGTGTTTTTATATCAATACCTATTTCATTTTCAGTTCCTTTAACTAACGGAAATTCATATGTACTTCCATTAATCTCAAATCTAGCTTTATCAGACATTTATGTATATTTTTTTATTAAAATTTAGACGACGCTAATTTACAAAATTTCGAGCATATTTTTCCATGATTTGATGCAAAAAAAAAGCGATTGCTACTAATGTAGCAGTCGCTAATTATTATTATGTAGTACCTTCTTCTAGTTAATTTTAAAAGCTTTCTCTTGAGGATAATAAGCTACATCGCCTAACTCTTCTTGAATACGAAGTAGTTGATTGTATTTAGCCATTCTATCACTTCGCGAAGCCGAGCCAGTTTTAATCTGTCCTGTATTCAGAGCTACTGCTAAATCTGCAATAGTAGTATCTTCTGTTTCACCAGAACGATGACTCATTACTGAAGTATAACCAGCATTATGTGCCATATTTACAGCTGCAATAGTCTCCGTAAGCGTACCAATTTGATTTACCTTAATAAGAATAGAATTAGCAATCCCTTCATTAATTCCGCGAGATAATCTCTCAACATTTGTAACAAACAAATCATCACCCACCAGTTGCACTTTATTTCCTATTTTTTCGGTCAACAGTTTCCAGCCATCCCAATCATTTTCATCCATACCATCTTCTATAGAAATGATAGGATATTTTTCGGCAAGTTCCGTTAAATATTGTGCTTGTTCGACCGATGTTCTTATAGCTCCTTTATCGCCTTCAAACTTAGTGTAATCGTAATTACCATTTACATAAAATTCTGCCGCTGCGCAATCCAATGCAATCATCACTTCATCCCCTATTTTATATCCTGCATTTTTTACCGCCAATGCAATCGTTTCAAGTGCATCTTCAGTTCCATTCAACGTAGGTGCAAAACCTCCTTCATCACCTACAGCAGTACTTAAACCTCTATCGTGTAATACTTTTTTAAGATTGTGAAAAATTTCAGTACCCATTTGTAAAGCATGACTAAAACTTTTTGCCTTAACTGGCATCACCATAAATTCTTGAAATGCAATTGGTGCATCAGAATGTGAGCCTCCATTGATAATATTCATCATTGGCACAGGTAAGGTTTTTGCTGAAACGCCACCAATGTAACGATATAAAGGCATATTTAATTCATGTGCGGCGGCTTTAGCAGCTGCTAAAGAAACGCCTAAAATGGCATTTGCACCTAATTTTGATTTATTAGGTGTACCATCTAAATCAATCATTATCTTATCAATCATTTCTTGCTCAAATACTGATACTCCTAATAGCTCTTCAACAATTTTAGTATTAACATTCGATACCGCTTGCAGCACACCTTTACCCATATAGTCTTTTCCTCCGTCTCGTAATTCTACGGCTTCGTGCTCACCTGTTGATGCTCCTGAAGGAACAGCAGCTCTACCGATTGTTCCATTTTCTGTAATTACGTCTACTTCAACTGTTGGGTTTCCTCTTGAATCAAATATTTGACGTGCATGAATGCTGATAATAATACTCATTTTTATAATTTTTTTAATACCGTAAATTTAAGGAATTGTAATGATTATTTTATGCCAAATTTGGTTTTTGTACGATAACGTTTTCGTTTAGTATTTAACCCCGAAATGGTTTAAAACCCGTTTGGGCCTTATTGATTTTAATTCTTAATCATTTCAAAAAAAGTATCAAATAAATATTCTGCATCATGAGGGCCTGGGCTTGCTTCTGGATGGTATTGTACCGAAAAACACTTCTTATTTTTTAAACGAATTCCTGCAACTGTATCATCATTCAAATGTAAATGTGTTATTTCTATTTCAGGATTATTTTCTGTTTCTTCTGTATGAATAGCAAAACCGTGATTTTGTGAAGTTATCTCTCCTTTCCCTGTAATTAAATTTTTAACAGGATGGTTGATACCTCTATGGCCGTGATGCATTTTATAGGTTGAAATTCCGTTTGCTAGTGCAATTACTTGATGCCCTAGACATATACCAAACAAAGGCAAATCTCTTCGAATAATTTCTTTGGCGACTAATTGCGCTTCCATCAAAGGTTCAGGATCTCCTGGACCATTTGATAAAAAATAGCCATCAGGGTTAAAACTATTCATTTCTTCAAAAGTAGCATTGTAAGGAAACACCTTTATATACGCATCACGCTTTACTAAATTTCTAAGGATATTCTTTTTAATACCAATATCTAAGGCTGCTATTCTATATGTAGCATTTTTATTACCAACATAATAGGGTTCTTTTGTTGAAACTTTAGATGCCAATTCTAACCCTTCCATACTAGGAACTTTAGCCAATTGCTTTTGCAGTGTCTCTATATTTTCAGTATTCGTTGATATAATGGCATTCATTGCTCCATTATCTCGTATATAGGCAACCAACGCTCTGGTATCAACATCAGAAATAGCCACAAGATTGTGTTTAATGAACCAATCTTTTAAAGAGCTCTCTGCATCTACACGTGAATAATCAAAGCTAAAATTTCTACATATAAGTCCTGCTATTTTTATCCCTTCAGATTCAATTTCCTTCGAATGAATACCGTAATTACCAATATGAGCATTGGTTGCAACCATTAATTGTCCAAAATAAGAAGGATCTGTAAAAATTTCTTGATAGCCCGTCATACCTGTATTGAAACAGATTTCTCCTGTTGAAGTACCTTCTATTCCTATTGATTTTCCATCAAAGACAGTACCGTCTGCCAATAAAATAATCGCTTTTTTTCTGGTTTGGTATTTCATTTTCTAAATAAAAGTTTGACAAAAATAGTATAAAAAAAAGGATAAACTAAAATAGTTTACCCTTAATCTTTCAACAATTAATATCACAATGATTTGTAATAATTGAATATCTTCTTTAAATCTTTGTCCTTTTTAAACGATAGGTTATTCTCTTTAACAAATTTACTTACGAGGTCAGCTTTATCCTTAAAAAGAGGTAAAACAGTTTTTTTCTTTAAGGTTATTTTTTTAATATTAATACCCTCATTTACATAATACGTTTTAGTGGTAAAAAATTTATTTGTTACTTTCTTCACCATTAATGGATCGGGATCACCTCTTTTAATTCCAACTTCATATCCTTTCATTACTATAAAATCGATTCCATCATATAACACTTCAAAAATTTTGTTCTTATTCTCCTTTGTAAAATAAAAACTTTTGAATTTTCTATTATCAATATATGCGAATTCTACATTAGCAAGATCAAATATATATACTGAATCTTTACCTACCTGCGATTCGATAGTGTTGGTCCACATATTGAAATTCACATTACCAAGGTTATACTTTTTATTATCTATATATATACTTCCTCGGTTATTCCATTTTTCGAAAGCATACACACTCCCTTCTGTATCAAAATTCTTAGGATTCGTTCTAAGCTTAATAAAACCATCATCTAACTTGGTCCAAGCGCTAAAAATTGCTGGTGAGGGACCTGCAAATGACCCTGGATCTGTAATTCTACTAACCTGAGAAAAAATAATACTTGAGTAGCACAATAAGAAAAGGAAACTTATTTTTTTCATAATAAATAAATTCGAAGTTATTACTAATATTAAGATATTATAAATTTACAAAAAAAAAGACAAACTATTTAATTTGCCCTTTTATGTTCGAAATTTAATTCTTACAGGGAATTGAAATAATTAAATAGCTTCTTTAGGTCATTGTCTTTTTTGTAAGATATTTTATTCTTTTTGGCAAAAGTGCCAACCAAATTCGCTTTATCTTTAAAAAGTAGTAATATGTTTTTCTTCTTTAAGGATATCTCTTGTATATCAGCCCCTCTTCTAACATAATAGGTTTTGGTAGTAAAATAAGTATCTACTTTTTTCTTTACCATTAAAGGATCTGTTTCGCCGTATCTAATACCAACTTCGTAACCCTTTAATAATTTAAAATCGTCCCCATCATATAGTATTTCAAAGCTTTGATCTCCTTTTTTATTTGAAAAATAGAAACTTTGAAATTTTCTGTTATTAATATGAATATGATTGACATTGGCAAT
>Ga0256847_1001360_pt1 | contig 12638 bp, 14 predicted proteins | sample TeddybearmetaG_FD_189099 | JGI IMG/M metagenome (GOLD analysis project Ga0256847, IMG submission 189099) | Hydrothermal vent microbial communities from East Pacific Rise, Pacific Ocean - Teddybear | ecosystem: Environmental > Aquatic > Marine > Hydrothermal vents | place: Pacific Ocean: East... | reverse complement strand
ACGGGATTGGCGTGTTTAGCGTTGCGTGAGAGCGATGGCTGGTGCGATGCGCCGCAGCACCGGCTGTATAATCGCCCAGTGACACTGCCTTTTGCGGCCAGTCACGAAAAACTGTGGCGCGAGGATCATGTCTATGACCTGATTGTCGAGCTGGGCTATAATGATGATCCGGTCGAGGCGGGCAAAGGCAGCGCGGTATTCTTTCATCTGGCGCGTGAGGGCTACACGCCGACTGAGGGCTGTATCGCGCTGGCGCAAGCGGATATGTTGCAGGTCTTGCGGGTCTGTGATCCGGGCACGCTGCTGGTGATCACGCTGTGAAGAGGTAGAGGCGCTGTAGATGCCACATTCCGGCCACACGAATCACCCTAGCACTGTATGTGGGGGGGCATTGTATGGAGGCGAGTAATGCTTCAACATGCCCTGAGTAACACAGCCGTTCTCGACCAAGGCGAGTTCTTTTTAGTCAATAGCCTCGGCGAACACGGCCCATTCAACACCTATAGCGAGGCCGTTAATGCGGCTGAATCGCCAGCCTTTTCAGCCCGGCGCTTTGACCGGCGCAAAGGCTATTTCGTAGTTGATCGGCGTGAGCAGGAATCGGCCTGACGAGGGTTAGACCTCACGGGCGCCAAACAGGGCTGTGCCGACCCGGACATGGGTTCCGCCGAGGCGGGATGCGAGAGCGTAATCGCTGCTCATCCCCATGCTGAGCTGAGTTAGGCCGTACCTGTCGGCGAGTTTTTTGAGGAGCGCGAAATGCGGCGCAGCAGGCTGATCAGCGGGCGGAATACACATCAGGCCAAGCACCCTGCCCGGCCAATCGGCGCGGGCGGCGGTGAGCAAGGCTGGCAGGTCTTCGACGCTGACGCCGCCTTTTTGCGGTTCATTGCCGGTATTGACCTGAATCAGTAAGTCCGGCGGCGCGGCCCCGGTCTTTGCCAGCGCTTTGATTAGGGCGCGGAGTAGTTTTTCGCGGTCGAGGGTTTCGATGATTTCGAACAGGTCAACCGCCTCTTCAGCCTTGTTGGTCTGGAGCGGGCCGATCAGACGTAGTTCAAGCCCGTCAATCTTGCCGCGGCGATGCGCCCAGCGCGCTTGCGCGTCTTGCACGCGGTTCTCACCAAAGACGCGTTGCCCGGCGGCCAGTGCCGCTTCAATCCGGAACTCGTCCTGACGTTTGGACGCGGCAACCAAAGTCACGCGCTCGCCGATCTCTGCCAAAATCCGCTGCCGGGCCTCGCTTATGTCGTGCATGTCTGTATCTGTGCTCATCATGGGGTTGAAACACCAAGCCGCGTCTAATCGCAAGCTGCGCGCCGCAATCCGGCAGGCCATTGCGCATTTGCCAGAGCATTTGCCGCCTTTGTTTTTCCTGACCGATCCGGAGCGTACGCCTGACCCCGTGGCCGTTGCGACGCGCCTGCCAGCCGGTTGCGGGGTGATCTATCGCCACTTTGGCGCACCTGACCGGGCCGAGATCGCTCTCGCTTTAGCTGACATTGCCGCAGAACGAGGTCTTTGCCTGCTGATCGGCGCTGATCCAGAGCTTGCCCAAGCGGTCGGCGCGCATGGTGTCCACTGGCCCGAAGCGCAGCTTGGCGAGGCACGTCATTGGCGCGGGACGTTCGCGATCAATACGGTCAGCGCGCACAGCCGCCGTGCAATTTTACGAGCGCAGCAGGCCGGAATGGACGCAGCTTTGGTGTCACCCGTGTTTGCCTCCAAGAGCGCGAGTGCCGGAATGCCAATCGGTGCAGCGCGGTTTCGGGAACTGGCGCAAGAGGTCGACATGCCCCTGTACGCCCTTGGCGGCATCAATGCCGATACAGCAGCAAGCGTTGCAGAATACGCAGGGCTCGCCGCCATAGAGGGTGTGCTCGCAGCCTTTGGAAGCTAAAAGCTGAGGCTGCCCCCGTCACTTGTAAAGCCAGCCGCGACCAGATCAGCGCGGCTTGCCGCCAAGTTTCGCTCCACGACATCTCGCGCGGCGGCCTCCAACAGGTCGGCATGGCAATCACTCACTCTTAAACTGGTTGGTATGGACTCCAGTCGCGCACTGATCGCATCGACGCCGCCCTCTTGGCGACCACACGAGGCAGGCCACTCAGTTAAGCGGGCGTCTGTGTAACGAAAGTCCACATAGTGAAAAGTAACGCCTGAATTTTCAGTCATGTGTTTGGCAATCACTGAGCGGTAAGCCTTAGCCCGTTTGCCGACAATATCGACGACCCGGCCCGGATCAGTGGTCCATAGATTGAGGCTACGGGTCTTCATCATGGTTTCCGCACGTGTGCTGGACCCGGCATTGATCGAGAAAATGAAGACTTTCGGTTTGCGGGGCCCGTCCGCGTGCAAGGCATAGTCCTCAAGCGTTTCGACGCCCGAATTGTCGAGGATACCGCCGTCCCCGAGATGCCAGTATTGATCATTCTCGCCGTTACAAGTCTCTGGCATTTCAATCCCCGCAGGGCCGAGCAAAGGTGGGAATCCAGCAGAAATTGCCACCGCCAGTCCCACAGAGAAGTCTTGCGGTACGGCGCGCGTGCATCCGGGTAGTGAGAAAGACGCCGTCTGCAATGTCTTTTCAGTATAAGGCTCAAGCGCGCTGTCTTCGTCAGAGATTGGCAAGTTCGAAAACACGAACCGGCGCGCGTCGTCATAACGAGCGGCATTGATCAGCAGGATCGGCGATTGCGGCAGGTCACCAAAATTTGCGCCGCCGGTAATCTGATCATCCAAGGCATCCCGCAAAGACAAGAGCCGCCGCGTCGGGCTGGTCAGCCGGCTGGGATGAGTGAACTGTTTCATGGTCATATCGGTCAGGTAATTGTGCCGCATGGCCAGCTTGAAGGCGGTATAACTCTCGCTTGTACAGGGCTGTGTACGGTCTGCCTCTGCGCACGGGGTCGGCGAATGCAGGACGTAATAGGCCGCAGGAAAACCGCCGCCTGAAACGCTGGAGATATGCGTGGCGCGCTGCATCACACCGGCTTCAGCCAAGACCTCCATCGCCGCCGCGCCAAAGACCGAGGCCCGCGACCCGCCGCCCGACAAGGCGACGCCGACAAATTCAGACCGCTCCGCCAAGGGTGCACAGGACGTACACGGCGTCGCCGCCTCTGGCGTCCAGCTATAATGTATCCGATCTTCCTTGAAGAAGGCGCAGCCGCCAAGCAAGAGAGCCGAAACCAGAGCCAATCCCAAATTCAGTTGTCGTATCGCCATGAACGCCCCCACAAGCCCCAATCATTTCTCGATCAGATTGCGCGTTGAAGGTGGGCTTGTCCAGCCTAGCTGGATTTTAATCTGGCGACGGTTCAATGCCGACTTCTGCTACACGGCTTGGCGCACAGCCTCGGCGATATCGTCGACGACAGCGTCCATCAGATCGCCGTCGAGCGCCTCGGCCATGACGCGGATCAGGGGTTCGGTGCCGGATTTTCGGATCACCAAACGGCCAGTTTTGGCGAGGCGTTTCTCGCCGTCTGCGATTGCCGCTTTCACTGTCTCTGTATTCAGAGGGTCGCCGCCATCAAACCGCACATTGACCAGTTTCTGCGGCACCGGGTCGAAGACGTGGGCGATTTCCGAGAGCGGCTTTTCGCTTTCAACCATCACCGCCAAGACTTGCAACGCCGCCATCAGACCGTCGCCCGTGGTGGAATAGTCGGACATGACAATATGGCCCGATTGCTCGCCGCCAAGGTTGAAACCGCCGTCGCGCATTTTCTGAACGACATAACGGTCGCCAACTTGCGTGCGCTCAAGCGCCAAACCAATGCTTTTGAGATAAGTCTCCAGGCCGAGATTGGACATCACGGTGGTCACCACGCCGGGTTGCGCAAGCTCGCCGGATTTCTGCCACTGGCCCGCGATCAGGCCGATCAGCTGGTCGCCGTCAATCACATTGCCCTTTTCGTCGATGATGATGCAGCGATCAGCGTCGCCGTCCAAAGCGATCCCAATATCGGCGCGATGTGTAGCGACAGCTTCGATCAAAGCCCTTGTATCGGTCGAGCCAACCTCATGGTTGATATTGAACCCATCTGGCATGACGCCGACCGGGAAGACTTCTGCGCCAAGTTCGTAAAGCGCTGCGGGGGCGACTTTGTAGGCGGCGCCATTGGCGCAATCGATACACACGCGCAAACCAGACAGGCGCATCCGGCGCGGGAAACTGGCTTTGACGATCTCGACATAGCGCGCCTGAGCATCGTCAACACGTTTGGCGCGGCCAAGATCTTCTGGCGCGGCCAGTTTGTCGTCGAGGGCGCGGTCCATGCGGCTTTCGATCTCCAACTCGATCTCGTCGGAGAGTTTATAGCCGTCGGGGCCAAACAGCTTGATGCCATTATCCTTGAAATGGTTGTGGCTGGCCGAAATCATCACGCCAAGATCAGCGCGCAAGCTGCGGGTCATCATCGCGACACCCGGCGTTGGCAGCGGGCCAAACAGGGTCACATCCATGCCGACAGAGGTAAAACCGGCGACCAGAGCGGGTTCAATCATATAGCCTGAAAGCCGCGTATCCTTGCCGATCACAACCGAATGGCGACGCGGACTGGTGGTGCGAAAATACTTGCCGGCTGCCATGCCGAGACGCATCGCAATTTCCGGGGTCATGGGCGGTGTATTAGCGGTGCCGCGAATGCCATCCGTGCCGAAGTATTTTCGTGTCATAGGAGTCTCCGCTTGCAATTTACATGCTTAGCCTCGCAGATGCCACACTGCTGGGGCGATGCAAAGTCAGGAATTAAGTCACTTTGTGGCATGATCCCTGCAAATCTTCCTCAGTTGGGGCAACAGAGGAGACGCAAAATGCGTTCACTTATTATACTGGCGAGCGTCGGGCTCGCTGCAACTCTTACAGGGTGCATGAGCATTCCTGGTTCGATGAGCGTCGCAGAATACTGCGCTAATCCGAGCAAATCGAATGAGAATGTCTGCCGCCTGAAAGTCGAAATTGACGGCAATTCAACTGCGCTGAGCGAAACAAATATGAGTTTGAGCAAAGCACGCGCAATGGCCGATAGTGCTGTAAATGCTGCAGCGCGGGCGCAAGCTTCTGCGGATGGCGCAATGGGCGCCGCGAGCCGGGCTCAAAACACCGCTGACCGGGCAATGTCGATGGCCAGCGCTGCGCTGGAGGACGATGATCTGAGCTGCGTGACCAATACGGTCCGAAACTCAACCATTGGCACATGTCAGGCCGGATATACGGTGATGGGCTGTAGCCAGACGCGTTATACGACACGTTCCGGCGGTTTGTCGTTCTTGCGCGAAGTGAACTCCGAGCGCTGCCGGTTCAATAGCCGCGTGCTGGAAATGCAGGTGCGCTGCTGTAAGGCAAGCGCCGCGCAAACCCGCGTGAGTTATCCGAGCAACTAAAGCTTGCTAGATCACAATTGAAATTGGGGGGCTTCATTGTCCCCCTTTTTTTATGCGCGCAATTCACACGCAATGGCGGTTCGGAACAGTCGCCAAATCATAGTTTAGAAACCTCATCCGGGACTGACCGGATGAGGCTCTATTCAGCAATCAAACGACAAATCCAGCGAAAGCCAGTGTCGCACCGAGCGCAAGCACGGCAAGTGGGAGGGAAACAACTGCTGCGAAAAGGCTCTGATGAGCTTCAGTATGGGAGGAAACACGCATGGGATTAGTCCTTCTAAGCGTCTCGGTCAGCGGCTATTCGCTGGCCATACAAACCATATAGGGACTAGTTTGGAATAATCAATGAACATTTTCGTTTTTATTCAGCGTTCATTTTCTGATGGCTGTTTATAGGAACACTTAACCCCGCCAGAAGCAGATCCATGACGCCAGCCAGCTCACGCTCGAGCTTTTCCAGAGTCAGGCGCGAGAACAGCTGCGGATAGCGGAATTTCATCGTTGCTGACTGGATCATTTCAGCGACAAAGTTCGGGTTTTGGATCGGCGCAAACTCGCCCTCAGCTACGCCCTGCTCCAATATTTGGACCAGATAGAGCCGTTCCTGCGCCAGTTCTTCATTCGCAAAAGCCGGCCGCTCATGCGCCAGAACTTCTGCAACTTCAAGGATTTTTGCATCTGAGGCCAGTTTTTCAAAGGTCAGACGCATCCCCATGGCATGCAGTTCGCGCAGCTTCTTCGATGCCGCCTCTTTACCCCGCACCAAAGCGGCGTTCTTCTGATTGATCTGCATGTTCATCTTGCGGGCAAAAGCCTCGGCAATATCAATCTTTGAGGCAAAGAAGCGGTAGATATTGCCTGCGGACATGCCGCAATCGCGGGCGATTTCAGCCATAGTGGTCTTGGCATAGCCGTAATGCATTATACGCTCTACAGCTGCATCAAGGATTTGCTGGCGGGTGTCGGGTTTTTCACTCATAAGTAGATAATAGAGCAAGATAGTGAATAATCAATGGATTGTTCAATTTAGATCGCGGCAATAGAGGTAGGCATGACGGAGATAAAGCAAATCGGTGTGCTTGGCGGCGGCGCATGGGGCACCGCTTTAGCAGTCACAGCGTTGGAGGCTGGTCGCAAGACGGTGCTTTGGGCGCGGGAAGACAGCGTCACCGGGCCATTGTCACGCGGCGAGGGTAATCCGGTCTTCCTGCCAGATGTTGATCTACCCGTCATAGACGCCTCGACCGATATGGCGCATCTGGCTGGTAGTGACGCGATATTGGCGGTTGTCCCGGCGCAGTTCGCCCGCAGTACGTTTGAGCAACTCAAATCTCACCTGAGGCCCGGTACGCCGGTGATGCTGTGCGCCAAGGGGATTGAGCAATCGACGCTCAGCCTGATGACGGAGGTTTTGCGCGAGACCATCCCTGACGCCATTCCCGCTGTTTTGTCCGGCCCAAGTTTCGCGATTGATGTTGCACGGCACCTGCCGACTGCGGTGACGCTGGCTTGTGAAGACGAAGTGCTTGGCGCGGCCCTGATGCAAGCCATCGGGCGTCCGAGCTTCCGGCCCTATTGGTCCAGCGATCTGATCGGCGCTGAGATTGGCGGCGCCGTCAAGAACGTGCTGGCCATCGCCTGCGGGATTGTCGAGGGCCTTGGGCTGGGCAAGTCGGCGCACGCCGCGCTGATCGCGCGCGGGTTTGCTGAGATGACCCGGCTTGGCGTTGCCATGGGCGCGCGCCCGGAAACCTTTGCTGGCCTGTGCGGGCTTGGCGATCTGGTCCTGACCTGTTCGTCCACCCAATCGCGCAATATGAGCTTCGGCAAAGCGCTCGGCGAAGGCGGCAGCGCGCAAGATATTCTGGCGCAGCGCAATACCGTCACCGAAGGCGTCGCGACAGCCCCGGCTATGGTCACTCTGGCACAACGCGAAGGCGTCGAAATGCCAATTTGCGCCTCAGTCGACGCGATCCTGTCAGGCCGCGCCAGTGTATCCGAAGCCATGAACGCCCTGCTAGCCCGCCCGTTCAAAGGAGAATAGATCATGCCCCTCTTCCTCATCAATGCTCGCGATAAAATCGACTCGCTCAATCTGCGTTTGGCCAATCGCACGGCGCATTTGGCCTGGGCGGCGGAATACAAGGATCAGATCGCTATGGCGGGTCCGGTGTTTCTTGACGATGGTGAGACCATGGCCGGATCGACCTTCGTGATCAGCTTTGACACGCTGAACGACGCTATGGTTTGGGCCGCGAACGATCCTTATGCCCGAGCGGGCCTGTTCGAGCACGTCGAAATTGTCCCGTTCAAGTGGAGTCTTGGCGCAGGCAAACCCGGTAATGACTGAGCCAGACAAGCCGTTCTGGGAAACCACAGCGCCGGAAGACATGTCGCCTACCGAATGGGAGTCTTTGTGCGACGGCTGCGCCAAATGCTGTCTGCTCAAGCTCGAAGACGAGGACACCGGCGATATCGCCTATACGCGGCTGCATTGCCGGCTGCTCGACGAAGAAACCTGTCGCTGCTCGGATTATGCAGGCCGCAAAGCCATCGTGCCCGATTGTGTGATCCTGACACCGAAATCGGTTGGTGAGTTGAAATGGATGCCTCGCTCTTGCGCCTATCGCCTGATCCATGAGGGCAAGCCCCTGCCCGATTGGCACCATCTGATTAGCGGCGACACAGCGCTCGTCCACAAAGATGGTCACTCGATCATCGGGCAAACAGTGAGTGAAGATACCGTGTTTGAAGAAGATCAGATGGACTGGATTGTCGATTGGGACGGCAACGAGCTCTAAGGCCGTAACGCCGCCTGAAAACTAGAATGCTTTTTCAAGAAAATTAAAGGTTGTAAATAAACGCTCACATAGACACAATCCCGCCTTATTTCAGATGTTTGTAAGCGCTCACTATCTTGAGTGCGATACCGCGCTCAGCATCAAACTCTAGGAGGGCATGATGTCTGTGACTGTGTTTATGGCGGCCGGAAGCGCCGCGTTGAAAGTCTTTGGCGGGTTGTACTTTGCCGATTTTGTATCCGGTGTGATCCACTGGCTGGAAGACCGTTATGGCAATCCAAACTGGCCGATCATTGGCCATACGATCCGCGAGAACCAGCAACACCACCACACGCCGCGTAGTTTTCTGGGCGGCAAGCTGTGGCAGCGTAACCGCGAAGTCTGGGCCATTGGTGCCGGATTCCTTGTGCTGTTCTGGGCCGTAGGGTGGCTCAATCTGTTCACGGTCTCAGCCGTGCTGTTCGGTGTGTTTGCCAACGAGGCACATGCCAGCGCGCATAAGAGCCCGAAGGAGAATGGCCGCATAATCACTTTGTTGCAGAAAACCGGGTTGATCCAGTCACATCGCCATCATTCCGCGCACCATCGCAAAGGCAAGGACAGCCATTATTGCGTGATCACCAATCACGTGAATCCAGTTCTGGAACGAGTGCAATTCTTCCAGACGATTGAGCGAGCGATCAAATGGATCACTGGGCGACTTCCGCGCCTCGATGACAGTGTGAACCCGCGCTATCGGCGAGCGATCTAGGCGCGGATGAAAATCACGCTGAGATTATTTGACGGCATTTCGATAACGGCCTCCAGTGTGAGGCCGTTATCATCTGCAAGCGGCAGAATATCCCGGTCGAGGTCGCGCACGCCCCAGTCTGGATTGCGGCGCTTCAAATCAGTGCTGAACTGAGCGTTTGAGGGGGTGATTTCGCCAGCCCGGCCGTATGGGCCGTAGAGGAAGACCCGCCCGCCTTGGCGTAGCAAGCGCCCTGCCCCGGCCAGCAATCCGATTGCGGCTTCGAACGGCGCGATGTGGATCATGTTGGCGCAGAACAGGCCGTCATAAGGCGCGGCGTCTTCGGCCTCACCCCAGTGTGGCGTGGTCGTATCAATCAGGCACGGTCCGAGCAGGCGGTCATGATCTTGATGCGCCGCCCATGCTGACTGACTGGCGCGGCCTTCGGGGTCAATATCGCTATAGGTCCACGTCAGGTCCGGCGCAGCGGCGGTGATGTGTGCGCCATGCTCGCCGGTGCCGGAGGCGATCTCGAGGATGCGACCTGTCGCGGGCATGTGGGCTAGGAATACATCACGCACGATATCCTTGTTGCGCCCTGTCGATGGCGAGAAACGGCGGTCGTCGCCCATCAGGTGTCCGGCAGTTCAAAATCGAAACATTCCGTATCAACGCTGGCTTGGCCGGGTGAGGTGTAGCGCGGTCCAACTGGCTTGTCCGGCGAGAAAGCCTGATCGAGACGGGTCACCATTGCCGCCGGCAAGACAATCTCGGCGGCGGCAAAGTTGTCGGCCAGATGCTCGAGATTGGTTGTGCCGGGGATCGGGATGACATGACCGCCCTTCGCCAAGGTCCATGCCAGCGCCAATTGCGCGACCGTGCAGCCGGTCTCGGCGGCGCAGGCTTTGGCGTCCTCAAGCAGCGGCAGATTGGCGGCATAATACTGCTTAAAGAAGCGTGGAAACGCGACGCGGCGCAGATCGGCTTCGTGCAGGTTGGCGATATCCACAGGCGGATCGGCCAGAAACCCGCGCCCGACAGGTGAAAATGCAACCAGCGCCACACCAAGCTCGGCGCAGGCCCCAAGCACGGCAATTTCCGGATTGCGCACCCAGAGCGAATATTCCGACTGCATCGCGGCGATAGGATGCACCGCATGTGCCCGGCGCAGCAGGCCCTCGCCCATTTCGGACAGACCGATCATCCGTATCTTGCCCTCGGTGACCAGTTCAGCCAGCGCGCCAACCGAGTCCTCGATCGGCACGTTCGGGTCTGGCCGGTGCATGTAATAAAGGTCGATGACATCGGTGCCGAGGCGCTTCAGGCTGGCCTCGCAAGCGGCTTTGATGCTGGCTGGACGCGCGTCGATGACACGCTGACCATCACGCACATCGAGCACGCATTTGCTGGCGAGCAGAAACTCATCGCGGCGGTGCGCAATGGCGCTGCCGACCATGGTTTCATTCTGCCCCATACCGTAAATCGTCGCCGTGTCGAACAGGTTGCAGCCTAGGTCCAAGGCGTGATTGAGCAGGGTCGCAGCGGGCTCAGGCTCAGTTGCAGGGCCATAGGCCCAGCTGAGATTCATGCAGCCGAGGCCGACCGGATGAACTTCCGTATCGCCAATCCGTCTTGGTGTTGCCATCGCTTTTGCTCCCACCGCTAACCGCGCGGCGCGAAGCGCTCTCGCAACTCTTTCTTGAGGATTTTACCGTTGGCATTGCGCGGCAAAGGCTCAGCCTCGAACTGAATTTCGACCGGGACTTTGAATGAAGCCAATTGGCTGGCGACATGTGCGCGTAGCTCGTCTTGAGTTGCGGTCTTGCCGGGTTTGAATTGCACCACAGCGCCAACTTCTTCGCCGAGAATCTTGTGTTTGATCCCGACTACGGCGGCATCCATGATCGCCGGATGATCGAACAGCGCGCTTTCAACCTCGATACAATAGACGTTCTCGCCGCCGCGGATCAGCATGTCCTTGGCGCGGTCAACCAGATACAGGAAGCCCTCATCATCGAGGCGCGCCAGATCGCCAGTGACGACCCAGCCGTCCTTGAACGTCTCAGCCGTGGCCTCGGGGCGATTCCAGTAGAGCGTGCAATTCATCGGGCCTCGGCACCACAGCTCACCAACCTCGCCCGTCGGCAGCGTATTGCCGTCCGTATCAACGACTTTCAGCTCCACTGCGCCGGGAGGGGCACCAGCACTTTCAGGTCGGTTCTGGTAGTCTTCGCCGAGGTTGAGGGTTGCGGTGGCGCAGGTTTCGGTCATGCCCCAGCCATTGCCAGGGGCGGCTTCTGGCAGGCGCTGCTTGATCGTGGTGACCAGTTCCGGCGCAGATGGCGCGCCGCCATAGGACACCGCTTTGATCGTCGAGAGGTCGTACTTGTCGCGGTCAGGGTGTTCGAGCAATTGCCAGGCAATCGTCGGCACACCGCCAACTGTGGTGATTTGCTCCTCGGGAATAATCGCCAAGGCTTTGCCAGCATCCCATTTGAACATCGAGACGATTTTGTCGCCGCGCAGCAAGGTTGGGATCAACACGGCGAAGGCACCCGTGACATGGAAATACGGGATCGCGATCAGGGTCGCGTTCTGCTCATTCGGATCAGGCTCAGGGATGGCTTCGCCGCGGCGCAGCAGCATCCGGCCCTGACAGGTGATTGAGTTGAGCATGTTGGAAATGATCGCCCGGTGCGTCGCAAGAGCGCCCTTGGGCTTCCCGGTGGTGCCGGACGTGTACATGATCGTCGCGCCGTCATCAGTGTCGATGGCTACATCTGACAAGCCAATCTTGGGCAGGGCCGCCCAATCGGCAACCGGGCCGATAAAGGATTCCATTGAAGTGACGCGCGGATCATTATGCTCGTCCGTGCTGCGCGCGATGATGATTGCTTCGAGGTCGGGCAACGCATCAAAATGCTCGCGGATGCGCTCATAGATTTGCGGATCAACGACCGCGACTTTTGCGCCGGAATCTTTCAGGCCAAATTCCAACTCGTCGCCGGTCCACCAGCTATTGGTTGGAGTGGCAATTGCGCCGAGCGACATTGCGGCGAAAAATATAACCGGCCATTGCGGATAGTTACGCATGATGATCGCAACCCGGTCGCCTTTTTTGACGCCGTAAGTTTCAGCCAGAACCTTGGCGAAATGCTCAACCGCACGGGTGAAGGTGGTGAAGGTGACGCGCTCGTCTTCATAGACCATAAAATCGCGTGATCCGAACTGCCCCTCGGCAACAGACAGAATGTCTCTCAGGGTTGCAGGCGCATCGACATAGACCTTCATCGGCGTGCCGTTGATCACCGCGTCGGCGAGTTTCAAAACTGAATCAGAGGCCGCGAGCGCCGCATTGGCATCGGCAATTGAAATGACGGGCCAATTCTCGGGCAGCGCTGTCGACATGGGTATTCCTCCGAATGATTTTTATCTCATTCGGGTATGGGTCAAGCGCAGCGTCAGGGGAAGAGGCGACGCAAGGTTATCTTGAAGGTTTAGTTCAGCCCGCAAACGGAACGGCGCGGATCGAAATCGACAATGTTTCGATCTTGATGCCGCTTTTGGTTAGCAGTCCGCGATCCAGAACCGACACGTCAGAGCGAATCTCACGTTGCGGTGTAGCGACACGAAGCAACAGGTTTGAGTTCACCACTTTACCATAGTCTGGCAAGGCTCTGGCTTCTGGCCGGTCATTGAATGACAGTTCGGTA
>Ga0256847_1001359_pt1 | contig 12639 bp, 8 predicted proteins | sample TeddybearmetaG_FD_189099 | JGI IMG/M metagenome (GOLD analysis project Ga0256847, IMG submission 189099) | Hydrothermal vent microbial communities from East Pacific Rise, Pacific Ocean - Teddybear | ecosystem: Environmental > Aquatic > Marine > Hydrothermal vents | place: Pacific Ocean: East... | reverse complement strand
TAATTAGCTTTTTACATAAATTAAATAGGAAAATACGTACAAAAATTATGCTGCTTTTGGAGTAATTTTAATGACGAATTCTTGAGATATACTACTTTTTATTGAAGAATCCAGGCATTTCACTCTCATTGGTTCCATTGGCATAAGTCGTAACATAAAAGCCTTCATGGATGGAATAAGCACCAGTTTCTCCCTTTTTGTTCACGGCAATATAACCCACTTGGAAGTCTTCATATTTTGGGTTTTTGGAGACAATACGACGAATTGCTTCCTCACAAGCAGTTTGCGGAGACATTCCTTGCCGCATGAGTTCCACGATTAAGAAACTCCCCACCGTTTTTAAAACTTCTTCACCCAATCCAGTAGCAGTAGCTCCACCTATTTCGTTATCAATAAAAAGCCCAGATCCAATAATGGGAGAATCCCCCACGCGTCCTGCCATTTTGAAGCCTAATCCACTCGTGGTACAACCACCAGAAATATCACCATTTTGATCAATGGCAAGCATGCCAATAGTATCGTGATTTTCAATATTGATAATGGGTTTGTATTCCGATTTTTCTTTCCAATCCTCCCAATCTTTTTTAGACCTTTCTGTGAGGAGATCCACTCTCTCAAATCCTTGGGAAACGGCAAATTGCTCGGCCCCTTTACCCGCCAAAATAACATGCGGCGTCTCTTCCATTACTTTACGAGCTACAGCAATAGGGTGTACAATATTCTGTAGGTAGACCACGGCACCATAATCACCATCTTTATTCATAATGCAGGCATCCAGTGTCACATTGCCGTCGCGATCTGGCATTCCGCCAATTCCAACACTTTGTCCTTCTGCATTGGCTTCCTCTATACCGCATCCTTGTTCAATGGCATCCAATGAGCTTCCCCCTTTTTCCATGACATCCCAAGCTTTAGCTGTTGCCTCTTTTACGTTCCAAGTGGCAACCACAATGGGTTTGGTTACTTTGTTCGGTAACGAGACCACAGTATTGGCCACATCTTTTTCGCTGGTTTTTTCATCCTCACATCCTATTACAGCTACCGCCGTAATGATTCCAACTCCGCTTAGGGAAGCGTTCTGAATAAATTTTCTTCTCTTCATGATGTTACTTTATTTCAATTTCGTCTATAAATAGCCAAGCCTTCCCATCGTAAGGGAAACCTAAATGCCATTCAGGAACAGGGCCTATGTTTTTTGCGACAATTTTCACATAACGGGCACTGTAATTTTGCATGTTGAAACTGGCATTCTCTATTTTTATTTCTTCGGAAGGGGCCTTCGCATTGAATACGTTTTTAGGCAATGATTTATAAAAATTACGCGGATTGTCAGAAACATAACACTCCACTTCAGTAGGTAAAAATATCCAACTTCTTTGATCCTGTAGAAAGTTCACATTGATAGTGCCTATGGGTCTCACTTTCCCAAGATCTACAATCGCTATTAAGTCTTGGTCTTGATATCCTTGCCAAGCTCCCGTTCTGAAATCGCGAGCGCCTTTAATACCATCAATTAGGGCGTCGTTTCCTCCTGCATTATACTGATTTGCGAATTGTGTCTTGAGTTGTATACTCACATTGGGATCAATCTTAAAGAACTCCGTGGTCAAGGTGCTGCTCTTTATGCCGTCTTTTTCACTATAGGTTTTTAATACACTTTTTTCTGTCAGTTTTATGGGAGATTGATAGATTTCAAATTCAGCATCATTCAAACTGAAATAAATGGTAGTATTTTCCGAAGGTGCAGCTAGTTGGACGCTAGTCTCGGTTTTAAAAGCGACGTCTCCTTGTGCAATATAAGGTGCAGGGGTGATGCGATTTTCGGTTATTTCGGTTTTCGGAATTTCGGAATCTAAAGTTCCCCAAGTCGTTGGTGCATTGGTCATAGTAAATGCCAAAGTTCCACCAGCCACAACTTCGTGGTGGTATACGAAGCTTCGACCTAGTGATGTTCCATTCAGCATAACCTCTGAAATATATTTGTTTTCTTCGGAAACGCCCGTTGCAGTGACGGTAAAGGTTTTTCCATCTTCTAAGAAGATACTAGCCTTTTCCATCAAAGGAGTTCCAATAATGTATTGGTTACTTCCCGGAGTTACTGGATAAAATCCAAGTGCGCTGAAAACATACCAAGCACTCATTTGTCCACAGTCTTCATTACCGCTAATTCCGTCTGGGGTGTTGGTGTACAATTCGGTCAAAATTTGCCGTACTTTCTCTTGGGTTTTATGCGGTTTATTGACAAAATTATAGAGGTACGCCATATGGTGGCTGGGTTCATTTCCATGGGCATATTGGCCAATCAAGCCCGTGATATCCGCCTGATCACGACCTGAAGTCTTCGACTCGGCAATGAATAATTTATCCAAATGAGTTTCTAATGTAGCCTTACCTCCCATGGCTTCCATGAGTCCTGAAATATCCTGAGGAACATACAAACTATACTGCCACGCATTGGCTTCGGTATAATTGAAATTTACTTCGAACGGATCGAAGGGGCCAAACCAGGTGTTTCGAAAACGCCCTTGCATAAAGCCAGTTTCGGGATTGAATATATTTTTATAGGATTGAGCTCTTTGAGAATAATCAACATACTCTTTTTCCCATTCCATTTCTTTTGCCATTTGAGCAATGGTCCAATCGTCGTAGGCATATTCTAGCGTTTTGGAAACCGATTCGCTTTCTTCTTCCACAGGAATAAAACCTGTCGCTTTGTACGACTCCAGCCCAAGATGGTCGCGCGTAGCACTGTGTATCATGGCTTTCAAGGCCTTTTCAGTATCGTAACCGCGAATTCCTTTGAGATAGGCGTCGGCTATCACAGGAACTCCGTGGTACCCAATCATACATCCCGTATAATTTCCGGACAAGTCCCAAATGGGTAGAATCCCACCCTCATCGTATTTCGCTAAAAAAGTGTTGATGAAATCGTTCGTTCTATCGGGTTCAATGATGGTATATAAAGGATGCGCTGCCCGATACGTATCCCAAAGAGAGAATACAGTGTAATAATCGAAATCGGTGGTTTGATGAATTTCAAGGTCCATTCCGCGATACCGACCATCGACATCTTGATATAGATTTGGAGCAATCATGGTATGATATAAAGCCGAATAGAAATTGGTTTTCGTGTCAATATCTGTGCTTTCAACCACTATTTTCTCAAGTTGTTTTTCCCAGACATCATTCGCTTCGGTTTTCAATTGCTCGAAAGTTTTACTGCCTATTTCGGTTTCTCGGTTTTTCTTGGCACCAATCTCATCTACCGCCGAAATCCCGATGGAAATATAAATAGGGTCGTTGTTGGGGTTCTTAAATTCGAGTGCTATTTTCCTGCCCCCGGCCATTCCTTGAATAGGAGGTGACTGTAGCATGTCGTTGAAAGGATGCGATGTTTTGATACTAAAATACAAACGCTGGTCTTGCGCCCAGGCTTCGGAGTGGCGGTACCCTTGAATTTCGGTATCCGATATTTTTTCAATCTTCGCATCTAACACCTTATCGCGATGGAGGAGGTCTAAGATGACCACTTGATTTTCGGATGAAGGAAATGAATACTTATGCATTCCAGCTCTCTTGGTCACAGTAAGCTCTACGTCGATATCTGTGGTATCCAGATGTACTTTGTAATAGCCAGGCGAGGCCTTTTCAGTATCATGGGAAAAATACGAACCATAACCATCTTTACCGTTGGCTCCATTGTTAAAATTTATTTTATTGGTAGGCATTAACAGAATATCTCCATAATCACTCACTCCAGTACCGCTGAGGTGGGTATGCGAAAAACCATAAATGTAATTATCACTGTAATGATAGCCGCTACAGCCGTCCCAACCGTCCAAACGAGTATCTGGGCTTAGTTGCACCATTCCAAAAGGCATCGTCGCACCGGGATAGGTATGTCCATGTCCACCGGTGCCAATAAAGGTGTTTACATAAGCGGTGAGGGGTTGGTCTTTTTCAGCAGTAGGAATAATGGGTTCTTTTTGAGAGCAACTAATAAGTATACTAGTCAGAAAGAGCGAAAAAATTAATTTTGGCATGAATCGTTTTTGAGTGCAGAAAAGATACGAAATCAAGTTAAAAAAAAGTGAACAAGCGATATCCGTTTTTAAAACCGAAGTATCTTTAACAAAAAAATTACTATGCTTCGTTGGATTATTTTTATTCTCATTTATGTTGCCATAGATATTTATGCGTTTCAAGCCGTGCGGACCCTTACCAAGAACCAGTGGATTCATGGCGCCTATGTTACGTTTTCGGTCGTTATTTTAGGGCTGCTTATTTATCAGCTTAGTTATGGTGCGCCAAACCGAAGTATGAATCCTTGGCGCATGTATACTTTTGGTACTTTCTTGGTGCTTTTCATGCCAAAAGTGTTCATTATTGTTTTTATGTTTGGCGAAGATATTATCCGACTTTTTGTCGGCTTGTTTTCCAAATTAGGTGGAAGTGAAGAGAGTTTCTACATTCCTTCCCGAAGAAAATTTGTAAGCACCCTAGCCTTAGGAATTGCGGCTATACCTTTTGGATCCCTGTTGATCGGTATGTTCAAGGGGAAATACAATTATAAAGTATTGACCTATGCGCTAGAGTTTGATGATCTGCCTGTGGCTTTTGATGGCTTTAAAATTACCCAAATAAGTGATGTGCACAGCGGAAGTTTTGACAATGAGAAAAAGGTGGCCTACGGAGTGGACCTCATTAACAAGCAAGAAAGCGACGTGATCCTCTTTACTGGCGATTTAGTCAATAATATGGCTTCTGAAATGACCCCTTGGAAATCCTTGTTCTCAACTTTGAAAGCCAAAGACGGTGTCTATTCCGTTCTGGGGAATCACGATTATGGAGAGTATATGCAATGGGAATCCACAGCGGCCAAGGAAAAGAATTTGGAAGATTTAAAAACCCTTCAAAAAGACATGGGTTGGGATTTATTGCTGAATGAGCATAGAACCCTAGAACGAAATGGAGAACACATAAAGTTGATTGGTGTTGAGAACTGGGGACAGGGATTTAAGCAAGCAGGCGATCTTGCGAAAGCGAGTCAGGGTGTTGTGAAAACCGACTTTAAAGTGCTTATGAGTCATGATCCTTCACATTGGAAAGAGCAAGTAAAGGGTAGTGATTTGAATTATCACCTCACTCTTAGCGGACATACACACGGCATGCAATACGGGATAGAGATTCCAGGATGGTTTAAGTGGAGCCCCGTTAAATACCGCTACGAACATTGGGCGGGAATATACGAGGAGCTTGGGCGCTATATAAATGTGAACCGTGGTTTCGGATTTATTGGCTACCCGGGCCGCGTTGGTATTTGGCCCGAAGTAACCGTAATCGAGTTGAAAAAACGTCGTGATACAGCATAATTGCGCATAAATGTTATATTTGTAATAACCAATATGTTAATAGAATGTCCAAATTTGGAGAATTAATTCAAACACACGTCCCAGTCCTATTGGATTTTTACGCGGAATGGGATCAGGCCTGCACCGAAATGCACCCTGTTTTGAGGGATGTAGCAGCAGCTTTAGGGGATAAAGCCCGTGTGATTAAAATAGACATTGAAAAGAATTCGGAGTTAGCTGATGCACTTCGTGTGAAGGGTTTACCTACTTTAATGATCTATAAAAATGGCGAAATGAAATGGCGCCAAAGCGGAGAGCAAGATGCCAATACTTTGATTGGGCTTGTTCAGGAATACGTCTAATTAGCTTTCGTTTTTTGGATGCTGAATTTTTTCGCAGCTCCATCCATTTCCAGCAATAATGTCTAGCACTTTTGGTAAAGCGTATTGCATATTCCTTTGAGCCTTCAAACTGTCGTGAAATACTACAACACTTCCGGGTTTAATAGTTTCAGCTACATTTTTAAAGCATTTTTCTTCTGAAATGGTCTGGTCGTAATCGGCGCTCAATACATTCCACATAACGATTTGATATCCTTTTTGCCGAATTGATTTTGCCTGAGCCGATGTCATTTGCCCATAAGGTGGACGGAATAACAATGCAAGATGTTCGCCCCTTTGATTGAACTCAGGACAGATGGACAATGTACGATGTGCGATTTCTGTTTCCGCTTTGACTACGTTTTCCAGATAATCTTCAGGCCTTGTCTTTCGGCCGTTGAGATGATTAAAGGTGTGATTTCCTACCGCATGTCCTTCAGAAATAATACGTTTAAAAATTTCAGGGTGCTTTGCGATATTATCTCCTATGCAAAAAAAAGTGGCTTTGGCATTGTGTTTTTTCAGGCTGTCTAAAACCCATGGAGTCACTTCGGGAATGGGTCCGTCGTCGAAGGTGAGGTATATTTTATTTTCTGAATTGGGAAACGCCCAAATTCGCTTCGGAAAGATCCGTTGTACGAATTTGGGCGTTTGTACCAAATAGCTTTTCATGACTTATTCTTGAGGTTCACCACCGCTGCTATCATTCATCATTGAATCTAAGAATTTTTCGGTCAGACGCTCCTGTGTTAGGAATTCTGTGTCTATGTCAATTCCCACTCGGGCAAAGAACCCTCGAAACGGACTTAAAGAGTTTAGAAATTTCTTTTTCTCTTGGGCATAATACTCTGGAGTATCGAAGGTATAGGTTAGTTCAACCAAACTCTCATACTGATTCATTTTAGAGTAAATGTCTTCAATCATATCTCCTTGGGATTGCAAGTCCAAGCTACCATAATAGACCAGAAATTCTTGCAATTTATCAGAAACAGCTTCATATACCTTACGAGCTTTTTCGGGTTTATCCAACTGATAATAATGAGCAACAAACGGTTCTACGAGGGAGTAGTATTCAAAATATTCTACTGGCATTTTTTCCATGGCCAAATCCAGAATATTTTCGGCTTTCTCCTTTTTACCTTCTCTAATTAGGGTTTCCGACAAGCGGGCCAAATTACTGCGATAGGTAATACCATTTCTACGTGTTTCGGTATCGTGATAAATAAAGGATTCTCCACTGTTACCCCAATCCCAACTCATAACGATATCGTACATTTTATCACCGTCAATACGCCCCATTTCATACGGATTTCGAGGATCCATCTTAGTTCGAATAGGCACCAATTTGTAGACGACACCATCTAGTTGCAAGTAATCTTTCATCCAGAGATAATCATCGTTTCCAAAGGCCCCGCCACTGAAATAAATAGGGCGTTCCCAGTTGTTGTTGGCAATGATATCGAGCATTAACAATCTGTTCTTGTAAACGAAATCACCGCTTAACTTAATGTCTATATAAGGAACAATTAAATCGGCATCTTCTTGTGCGACCACTCCACTGCGAAGAACTGCTTCTTTATCCACAGGAACGCGAATAATTTTGGAAGGGAAAGAGCTAATCATCTGCCCACTATTCAATTCTACTTTGGTAATGGGGTTCTCGCTTTCTACCCAGTCCATCCAAGTTTTGATATTCACGGTATCTTCCTTAGTTTCCTGAAATGCAATTACATCTCGAGTTCCGTAGGTATACTTATCATGAGTCAATTGTGAAGGAATCGGATCGCTGGTGAATGCCTTTTTCTTCATGTCGTCTATATACCAATCTGTCTGAAACAAACTGGTGTTTACAATACGTACATCCTGGCGGTATTGTTCAATGTTCTGCTGGTACCAGAGTGCGAAGGTATCGTTGTCACCAATGGTAAATAGAATTCCATTTTCGGCACAAGAATCGAGGTACATACGTCCCATAGAATTGGCGGTACGTCTTTGCGAACGATCGTGATCGTCCCAGTTTTGTGTGGCTAGCAAGACGGGTGCTGCTAGCAAAGTGACCCCCAGAACTATGGGAATCGCTGTTTTCGGTTTTACGTAATCTTTGAGCACCTCATAGAGGGCGTACACTCCATAGCCAATCCATATGGCAAACACATAGAAGGATCCTACCAGGGCATAATCTCGTTCTCGAGGTTCATAGATGCGTTCGTTGAGGTAGACTTTCAGTGCCAGTCCTGTAAATAGGAATAACACGAACAGTACCCAAAAGCTTTTCTTGTCGTTTTTACCATGGAATACCATGCCCAGTATCCCTAAAATGAGTGGCAGAAAATAGTAGGTATTTCTGGCTTTGTTGTTCAGAACATCTCCGGGAAGATCGTCTTGGGAGCCCAAGTGCCATTCATCTACAAATGAAATTCCACTAATCCAATTCCCATTTAGTGGGCCACCTTGGCCTTGGACGTCATTTTGTCGACCCGCGAAGTTCCACATGAAATAGCGCCAATACATATAGCTGAATTGATGCTGAAACATATAGCTCATGTTTTGGCCAAAAGAAGGTTTATTGATGTCTAAGAACGGCCCGAAATCGGTCAAAAACTTATTATAGTCGTCCCCATCAACGCGCCCTAATTCATGCGCTTCTTTGAAATTTTTCACTTCTTCCACGAGTCGTTCCTCGTTTCGATATTCTCGCTTAATTCCGAATTCTAGTCCGCCAATAAACTCCAGATAATTGGCATTGTGTTCCAAGCTCCACATTCGAGGAAGGAAGGCCTTTTGGTTATCGTCGGTATTCTGACCAGCGTTTTTATAATCGTTTACGATCACATATTTACCCGCTTTAAGGTCCTTTTCATATTTGGGCTTATCGTCTTTGTAAGGATTATTAGCGTCTAGACCTACATAGGCTTCGGTGAATTGAGGGCCATGGAATAAATGTGTTTCTGGGTACTGCTCACGATTGTAATACGCCAGTAATTCACGGGCATTATTCGGGTTGTTTTCATTGATAACCGTTCCGGCATTTGCTCGGATAGGAAGCATTAACCAACTTGAGAATCCGATGAAGATAAACAGCACACAAAGGATTAACGTATTGTACATCACAAAGCCATGCTTCCGAGTATATTTTAAACCGAAGTAAAACAAGGCAATGAAAGCCAGTCCAGCGACGATGGTTCCCGAGTTGAATGGTAGCCCAATACTATTGACGAAGAACAATTCCGAAGCACTAAAAAGCTTTAGTGTTACAGGTAATAACAGTTTGAAAATAAAGAGTAGAATCGCCACAGTAACGATGTTGGCAACGATGAAATTTTTAATGGTGATCGTTTTGTATTTCTTAAAGAAGTAAAGGAATCCGATAGCTGGAATGGTCAATAGTCCCATAAAGTGAACCCCAAAGGAGAGTCCAACGATGAAGGCAATTAAGATAAGCCAGCGATCGCCACGAGGGGTGAACATTTCACGTTCCCAACGCAGTCCGCAATAGAATAAAATAGACATGATACAGGCAGCGGCTGCATATACTTCGGCCTCTACGGCGCTATACCAGAAACTGTCTGTGAATGCAAATGCTAAAGAGCCAACGACCGCACTTCCTAAGATCGCAATGGTATTGTTTTGATTGAGTTCGCTGTTTTTCTTAACGAGGTTGGTAAGCAATATCGTCAAGGACCAAAACATAAACAATATGGTAAACGCGCTGGCAAAAACCGACATCAAGTTAATGGTCAAAGCAATGTTCGAGGGATCCATCGCAAAAATGGAGAAAAAAGCCCCCAATAATTGATACAAAGGCGCCCCTGGAGGGTGCCCAACTTCCAAATTACTTGCGGTAGTAATATACTCTCCCGCATCCCAAAAACTCACGGTGGGTTCTACGGTGAGCCAATAGGTAATAAGGGCTACAGCGAAGACAGACCATCCTAAGATTTTATTCCATTTGTTGAAGTTGAAATCGGTCATAGATATTGTTAATTTTAGTTGGCACGAATTTACTAATAATATGGATAAGGGTATGATAAAAAAAAGCTAACGTAGGCTTAGGAGCGTTTATTTTATCGAAAAGGGGGTGGAAAATGGTACTAGACCTATTTTTTCGTTGCTTTCGGGATAGTTTAGGGCGGGGAAAGTGCTGAAAAGAGGGAGATTTTGGAGCAGACGATTGATTCCTATAATTTTTCTAAAAAATAGTTTGTGTGTCCCGAAGTTTGTATTAAATTTGCCCCGCCTACGCACAAACATAGTTTGCGCTTCGGCGGGCAAAGCCTCTAGGTTTTGTTATTGGCCCATGGTGTAACTGGCAACACGTCTGTTTTTGGTACAGAAGAGTCTAGGTTCGAGCCCTAGTGGGCCAACAAAAATTGTAAAAGTCTCAAACTAACGTTTGGGACTTTTTTGTTTTTTAAAAGAATGACACCAAGAACTAGGGTGAGAAGTTTATGCTGAGCATCACGAAACGTTCCGTGTGGCGGATTGTTGAAGTAAGCCCTAGTGGGCCAACAAAAATTGTAAAAGTCTCAAACTAACGTTTGGGACTTTTTTGTTTTACAACGGAACTACTCATTGCACTAGGGCGAGAAGTTTATGCTGAGCGTAACGAAACGTTCCGTGTGGCGGATTGTCGAAGTAAGCCCTAGTGGGCCAACAAAAATTGTAAAAGTCTCAAACTTCGGTTTGGGACTTTTTTGTTTTTTAAAAGAATGACACCAAGAACTAGGGTGAGAAGTTTATGCTGAGCAGGCCTAAGTGTTCCGTTTAGCCTTATGTCGAAGTAAGCCCTAGTGGACCAACTTCGAAACCCTTAGAGTTTAATTACTCTGAGGGTTTTTTGTTTTTGGTGTGCGTTCTTGTGCGTGGGTTTCTTTTCGGGATTTCTTTTATTGGAAATTGTTATCTTTGGTTATTCTCCCCTTTACTATTTTATAACAAGTTGCTTTTATCCTAGTACAGTTTCCGGATAAACGTGATAGAATAGAACATATAACAAGTTGGCAACAAGCTGAAAAGAAATCAAAATATAATTAATGGGTAAAGGTGACAAAAAAACTAAACGTGGAAAAATATTCAAAAATTCTTATGGAAAATTAAGAATGAAAAAGAAAACAGCCAACCGTAAACTTAATGCGAAAAGCCTAGATTCTCAAGACGAAATTCATGTTCAGACAATCATCTACAAAAAAACAGGAGAAAAACTAATCAGTATTAGACAAAAAGATACTTTCGAATTAGTAGACCCAATTAAATTTTACGGAGACTATTCTGTCACTTCGCATATGATAAAATCAGGTATCCCAAAGGATGAAATGAATGGGCAAAAAAAACCATCTAAAGAAAGCAGAGAAGTTTTTATCGAAGGAATGAAATTGTGGAATAATAAGCTTGCCGAAATTCGAAGAATAAAAATTCCAAAGAATTTGATTGACCTTTTATCTACAACGAAAAAATCAGAACAAGTTAAATTATTAAAAGGAGTAGTTTTGACGAGCGATTTATTAGCTGCGCTCATATTTGAGGCTTGTGAAAAACACGGATTCAAATTAAGTCAATACAAAACTGAAATTCCACAAGATCAATTTGACACAAAAAAAATGCCACTAGCGTACGAAGTGAAGGATAATGGAGATGTCAAAACATTTGGAAAAACAGAATTAAGTGATGGTCAATTGAAACAAGCAATCAATCAAAGAAAAATGACAATTTCTAAATTTTTAGAAAAAGAAGGAGTCTTTCATTGCTTTTTTACGAATCAAAATAGTCTAAACGGAGTTGAAACTTGGCTAGGTAAAAAACAACCTCACTTTCACTACATATCAAATAGTTTTGGGCTAGAAAAAGGAAAAATACTGAAAGAGTTAAGCTCTAAAAAATATAAACTAAATAGTTTGCCACATTTGAAGATTACCGATTATGGGAAACAACCAGAATAACAGCAGTAAATATCAAAATAGGCAATTAGTTAAAAATGAGTAACAAACATGACATTTCCACATATGAAAAATTAGCACTTGGAGCCTCGTTTTTCTTGGAAGAATCGTTTAAGTATTTAGATTCTGCTCTCAAATACGAGTTTGCTTCAATTCTATTTTCAAAACTATTAGAAGACATTGAACCAAGCAAAGAAGATGAAAAGATATTTGACAAAATATCATTACCTGAAACACCAATTGGACTTCTTCAATCAGAAATTCCTGAAGTGCTTTCTGAAAATACTGCAAAAACTATGTCCGACGCTTGGGACAATGCTCAAATAAGAGCAGAAAAGGAAAAACACAAGTTCGGGTTAGACCATCAGATAGATTCTATTGAAATATTGGGACACCTAAACAATTTGGGGTTCTTTATGGAAACAATAGTTAATAGGCATTTATTATTTCTTAATCAATCCAAAATAATAGATGATTTTAGCTATTCACGTATATCGATGTCCAGAATAATGGAACGAATTATTTACATTTTTAAAGATGAACTGAACACAAATAAAATTCAACTTAATGAGATTCAAAACCTATTTAGATTGCGAAATAAAACCGTTCATTTTACACCTGATAACGCTAAAGCGTTAAAACCAAGAATTTCGGAATTAATTAAAATATGGAACCAATGTTCTAAACTGATTGAAAAATTAGAAAAGGAAGAGAGTTTTAATGAAATAAACTTCTCAGAGCAGATAATTTACTATTCACTTAAAATTCAAGAGAAATGGAATTAAAGCCAGTTGCCAACAACGCATCCTATGAAAAGCCCTAGTCCAGTTCTCTAAAGATAATTAATATTTTCTTTTTTACTTAAATCATCTTTTTTTCTTTAATATAACTTGCTCCGCATCCTATGTGTGATCAGTGCGCCAAAGGTACATCGTCACCAGCATCTGTATGATTATAAGCTATAATAGACCCAGC
>Ga0256847_1001358_pt1 | contig 12647 bp, 8 predicted proteins | sample TeddybearmetaG_FD_189099 | JGI IMG/M metagenome (GOLD analysis project Ga0256847, IMG submission 189099) | Hydrothermal vent microbial communities from East Pacific Rise, Pacific Ocean - Teddybear | ecosystem: Environmental > Aquatic > Marine > Hydrothermal vents | place: Pacific Ocean: East... | reverse complement strand
AGGTAAGGCCAGATAGCCAGTAAACAGCAGGTACTTTTCCACTGGCGGCCTGCGGGGGCAGGTACACTGAAAATGTCATTTCACAAGAACAACTATCTGACTGGTGTTGGTAGCGATTTAACCATCCACCAAACTCTTTGACTGATTCAATCTGTTGCATTTTTATTATCCCGAATTACTGACTAAAATATGATGACAGAGCGAATGCTCTTGCCTTCATGCATCAAATCGAAAGCGGTATTAATCTCTTCCAGCGGCATTGTGTGGGTCACGAGCGTGTCCAGTTCAATCTCGCCATTCATGTATCGATCAACGTAACCTGGTAATTCGGTTCGACCTTTAACGCCGCCAAAAGCTGTACCTTTCCAGGTACGTCCAACCACCAGATTAAAGGGACGCGTAGCAATTTCCTGACCGGCCCCGGCAACACCGATAACAGTCGCAACACCCCAGCCCATATGGGTGCATTCCAGCGCATCGCGCATGACGTGCACGTTTCCAATGCATTCAAATGAGTAATCTGGTCCGCCGTTGTAGTTGTCCTGCATGTATTCGACAAAAGAGCCATCGATTTCCTTGGGGTTGACAAAATCTGTAGCGCCGAGCTGTTTGGCAAACTCGAATTTATCCGCATTGATGTCGATGGCAATGATACGTCCTGCACCGGCCATAACGGCTCCCTGAATTACCGACAAGCCAATACCACCCAGACCAAAAACTGCGACAGTAGAACCTGCCCGAACTTTGGCCGTATTTAACACAGCGCCAATACCGGTAGTGACGCCGCAACCAAGCAGGCAAACCTTGTCGAGTGGCGCTTCTTTATTAATTTTAGCCAGTGCTATTTCTGGTACTACGGTGTATTCAGAAAAAGTTGAGCACCCCATGTAATGAAAGATGTCCTTGCCATTTTGTGAAAACCGACGTGTTCCGTCGGGCATGTAACCAGTCCATAAGGTACCCGCAATTTTCTGGCACAAATTGCTTTGAGTCGATTTACAATATTCGCACTCACCACACTCGGGAATATAAAGCGGGATGACGTGATCGCCAGGTTTCAGATTTTTGACACCGGAGCCGCACTCAACCACCTCACAGCCACCTTCGTGGCCGAGAACACAAGGGAATGCGCCTTCAGGATCGTCTCCAGATAATGTGAACGCATCGGTATGACAGACGCCTGAGGCAATCACTTTCAGAAGCACTTCTCCTTCTCGAGGTGCTTCGACATCAATTTCTTCGATTTGTAATGGTTTTTTTGGTGCCCATGCGACTGCTGCTTTGCATTTCATTATTGTTTTCCTTTGGGTTTTTAATAATTTGTTTTTCGGCAATATAACTCAATCGAGGTTATTTTTTCACTAAGTTTCGATACATTGCAGGATAATTGTTTCACATGCTTTAAATCATTGAGTTTCATGGATTGAACAACTTGACACGGCTACTCAGTCACAGCTACGCGAATGGACGTTTTCCAGGCTTAGAAAGAGCGTCACTTGCGGAGAATAGCAAGTCTAATCTTCGCAAATACTAAGGACAATATTTTGCGAGACCAGCTTCTACAGCAAGATGATCCATCTTTAACATTGTCTGATTTCATAAGTTGATGAATAGCGAATGAAATATCAGAAATAGATTTCTTATAACCACGGCTTAATGTCCATGCAAATTCACAAAGGATTGGTAAAGGCACCGCAACTAAATCAGCATTATTAAGAATTTTTGCAGCTTAGGCTGCCTGCTTTAGGTCATCCTGTACGGCAGCTCTTATCAGTACGTTAGTTATCAACGGTGATTTTCATTATTTCCCAGACCAGCCTTGTACTTTAATCTCATTCATTTCGTCAATTGTTAGGAAAACAATTTTAAATATGGTAATCGAGGGTTTGAAAGGAGAATATTAAGTTAAATTTCTGTGCAAAATAACATGAAAACGCATCATGCATTTTCTTCTTCCTTACGAACTTGTGACAATGCTGATGCTACAAGTCCCGCCGGAACCGCGACTATACCAAGCCCAATCATGAGGATAAAAAAGGTAAAAAACCTTCCACCTGTTGTGATCGGATAAACATCGCCATATCCAACGGTAGTTAATGTTGTAACTGCCCACCACAAACTATGAAAGATTGATTTAAAGTTTTCTGGTTGGGCTTGATTTTCAAAGTAGTAGATACCTACAGCTGACATGTAAAGCAAAATTGCGGTGACAAACAAAAACAGGATGGCTTCTTCCTTGGCAAGTGCCAGCGCTTTTTTCATTCGATTCATCGCTTCGCTGTATCGTGTAAGTTTAAAAATGCGAAAAACCCGAAATAAACGAAATGCTCTGATTCCACGAAGATCCACTCCCAATGAAAGATAAAACGGTAATATTGCGAAAAGATCAATAAAGCCATAGAAGCTAAATATGTATCTGAGCTTATTTTTTGATGTGCCAATACGCACTAGATATTCAGCCGTAAATAATAAAGTTACAATCACTTCAGAGGTATGAAGAACCCCGACATGCGTTGGTGAAAGATTTGGTAGTGTTTCTACAGACAGTGTAATAATTGAATAGATTATTAGAGTTAAAATACACAGATCAAAAGTGCGTCCCGCCTTGTTATCTGATTTTTGAACAATGTCTGCGATTGTCATATTATTTTACATTACTCAGATGTATCAGCTTGATATTGATCATCTACTTTATTTTTCCCGTCTTCAGGCATAACGTTAACATCTGAGAAAATGGTCGGAATTAAATCTTCTTTTGGTTCTGGGTCTCTCACTTTCGGTGCTTTTGCTACCCACTTTGAAAGATGCTGACCAACGTCTTGATAGAATGCAAGAAACTCTTTAGATGAATCTTCTACAAATGTCTTTGTACCTTTTATTCTAGCGGCCAAATCAATTATTCTGATTACCTCAAGAGAAGTTGGTAATTCGCCAAACCCTTCATGGATGATGACTGATGGGTCTTCTATTACCAGTTCGAGAGGAGCTGCGGTCATTGGTTTTCTTTTAGGCCAATATGCCCTGATAGTAACATTATTAAGCTCTTTCGCTTTCAATTGACGTGTAAGCCAATTTATTGATGCTGTCGCTCGGCTTTTGTCTTTTGGTGCTTCTAATTTCATACTGACATTTATAGTTCTACGCATACAGTCAGCAGAAAAAATGAGCCTCGTTGCAGCATTAGGAACATTAAATTCAGCAACTAGACTGCTTTCATTTGAAAGATATTCACAATCTTCAAGAAAATTTAACTCGTCATTTTTATCTCTTGCACGCGACAAGGCTATCTCAACCGGCTCACTTATAGACATGGTAAGATTTAAAGCAAGATGTCGTAATAATTGATGCCAGCCTGATACTGACTGCGATATAGGTTCAGAATTTTTGTTTAGTGCAGTGCCTTGTTGAATCGAATTACATACTTCTTTCCAAAGGCCAGGCATTTTTATTAAAGATGACACGCCTGACGAATCATGATCAAGATAGCGTACTAGCTCACTGAGAATAAAAGCTTGCTCTGGATCCTCCACTGCTTTACTACCAATTAACAACAAAGCTTTGGATTTTAAGGAAAGCCATGAAAAATGGTACAACTCAACTGAACGAGTTTTAGTTTTCGAGACTTTTACAGGATGGTGGGTTGGTGTAGTAGCAAACTGATTGGAAATAGTAATTAAGGCATTGATTCCATGCTGCCTTGCAAGATCCAGGTATTCCTCAATCTGTTCTACAGTTAATTCAGCATTGCCTATTTTCGACTCAACTAGTGCAGTCCATTTGTTAGCACCATTAGTGACAACGATTAATCCGTCTGGTCTTGGCGTTTTTTCCTTACTAGAAGCTTTGAATGTTACTTCGGTATAACAGACAAATTTTATTCGCTTTCCTGATGGAGCCCCTGCGTCTGATAAAACTTCTCTAGCAAATGCTGGCACCACCATAAACGATGCAAGTAAACATGATGTAGCCCGCTCTTCTTTTTTACTATCAGCAACTGTGGGTATTAATCTAGCCAATTGACCCGAAGTTAGAATTGTAGTTATATCGACCGGCATAGTTTTCTCCTTTTCCTTTTTCCTATCGAGTTATATTAATGCAAAAGCCCAATATAAACATCCTATCGTAAATTATCGAGATCCAGGCATCTATTACAGGCAAACAGAAATAGTTGGATATACCTTAGATAAACCCAAAAAGCAGAATAATAATCGGGATTTGTTAAGTGGGTAGACGTGAGGTTTAAATTGCCAATAGTTAAAACCCGAATATTTAAAAACAATACCTGTCAGGCCATTCGTTTGAGTAAGGCTATCGCTTTACCTGAATCGATCGAAGAAGTTGAAATCGTAGCCATAGGCAACTGCCGTATTATTACACCGGTAGGCGAAACCCGGGATTATCTAGTTTGATAACAAACAAATCAGTGATGACTTTATGTCAACCCGCGAACAGGCACAAAACCATTAGCCAGTCATGCCAGATCACTTGGTTTTTATTGGTGACGAATAACATGAAAGAGCTTGCCAGAGTACCCGGCTTACGTATTGAGAATTGGGTATAAAATCATCGGAGGTCAGGAGCATTCAGAACGCGGCATGTTAAGTGCGTTCTGTTTTGGCTTGCAGAAATGTCGACAGCACGGATGCTGTCGTCAAGCCCCCAGGGATGGGTTAACGGCGTTTTCTGCAAGCCAGAACCGAATACTCATCACATCGGAATAAAACCGGGAATATAAAGATCAACAAACCATTGACCTATTCCCCATCAAAAGATAAAATCCGCGCCCTAAAATTTTGATTTGTTCGGAGAAACAGTATGTACGCTGTCATCGCCACAGGCGGAAAACAGTATCGCGTCACCAAGGGTGAAACCCTGCGCGTTGAAAAGCTGGATGGTGAGGAAGGCTCAGAAGTTAAACTCGACGGCGTGTTGATGATTGCGGACGGCAAAAAGATTTCTGTTGGCACACCTACTCTGGACTCCGGTTCTGTCACAGCAACGATTAAATCACACGGTCGCGGCAAGAAGATTGAGATTGTCAAATTCCGTCGTCGTAAGCATTATCGTAAACAGATGGGACACCGACAGAGCTATACTGAAATCGAAGTCACAGAAATTAAAGCATAGGTGTAGAGCATGGCACATAAGAAAGCGGCGGGCAGTACCCGTAACGGACGTGATTCCCAGTCGAAAAGGCTTGGTGTTAAAAAATTTGGCGGTGAAATTGTGATCGCAGGCAACATCATTGTGCGTCAGCGCGGTACAAAATTCCACGCCGGTGATAATGTTGGAATAGGCCGCGATCATACTTTATTTGCGAAAGCAGATGGTAATGTTCAATTTACAACCAAAGGACGTTTTAATCGTACTTTTGTGAATGTTGTTACTGCTTGAGTAGCTATTCTCAAACAAATTTCTGAGCCCCGCCAGCCGGGGCTTTTTTATGGGTTGATCTAATTCCTGTTATCATCACAATTCACGTTTTAAAGGCAATCCACCTGTGAAATTTATAGACGAAGCAAAAGTCCTGGTAAGCGCTGGCAATGGCGGCAAAGGCATTGTCAGTTTCCGTCGTGAAAAATATATTCCTATGGGCGGCCCGGATGGTGGTGATGGCGGTGACGGAGGTTCAATTTATGTGATTGGAACCGATAACCTGAATACCTTGTCGGACTTCAGGCATACCCGACGATTTAAGGCTGACAACGGAAAGTCCGGTCAAAGATCGAATATGACTGGCGCCAAAGGTGATGACCTGATTATTCCGGTTCCGCTGGGCACAGTCATCACTACCGAAGAGTATGGCGAGCAAATTGCGGATGTAACCAATACCGAAGAACCCATCCTGATCGCCCGCGGTGGTTTTCATGGTTTAGGTAATACACGCTACAAAAGTTCTACCAATCGAGCACCTCGGCAGTGCAGCTCAGGAACTGAAGGTGAGAGTTTTGAGCTCAAATTCGAGATGAAAGTCATTGCCGATGTTGGCCTGCTTGGTCTGCCAAATGCGGGTAAATCAACTTTCATTCGCTCGGTTTCAGGCGCTAAACCAAAGGTTGCGGATTACCCTTTCACTACTCTGCACCCCAATCTTGGCGTGGTCAGTGTCGCTGCTCATCGCAGCTTTGTTATTGCTGATATTCCGGGTTTAATCGAGGGCGCAGCGGAAGGTGTCGGTCTTGGCGTACAGTTTCTTAAACATCTACAACGCACAAAGATTTTGCTACACATAATTGATATAGCTCCTTTTGATGAGTCACAGGATCCGGTTGAGGATGCTAAAAAAATTCTCCATGAATTGAAACAATATGATGAAACCCTGTATAACAAACCACGCTGGTTGGTGCTGAATAAACTCGATTTACTCGACGAAGAACAGCAACAGGAAGTGTGCCAGCGAGTGATTGACGGATTACAATGGTCAGATCCGGTTTATCGGATCAGCGCGATCAATAAACAGGGAGTCGATCAGCTCTGTTATGACATCATGGAGTTAATGGAACAGGACTTAGAGCCTGCAAGTGCAACTCAATCTGAACATGAAAAAAGCAATTAAAAAAATTGTCGTCAAAATTGGTTCGGCGCTGATCACTAATGCCGGTCAGGGGCTTGATCATACCGCGATACATCTATGGTCAGAACAAATGGCGAGGTTGCGCAAATCCGGTATCGATGTTGTGCTGGTATCATCTGGGGCAGTTGCTGAAGGCATGTCTCGACTTGGCATGAACTCACGACCTAACAGTATTCACGAACTCCAGGCCACCGCAGCCGTCGGTCAAATGGGATTAGTACAGGCTTATGAAGTTTGTTTCCAGCAACGTGGTCTTCACAGCGCTCAGGTTTTACTGACCCATGATGATCTGGCAAACCGAAAACGATATTTGAACGCACGAACCACGCTTCGAACATTGCTGAAATTTGGTACGGTGCCGGTAGTCAATGAAAACGATACCGTTGCCAGCGATGAATTTCGTTTTGGTGATAACGATACACTTAGTGCGCTGGTGGCTAATTTGATTGAAGCAGACTTGCTGATTATTCTCACTGATCAGGAAGGGCTGTTCGATGCCGATCCGCGTGAAAAACCTGATGCCAAACTCATTACCAATGGAGTCGCAACTGACCCACATCTTTTAAGTGTCGCCAGTGAAAAAGGTGGCGTACTCGGCAGTGGTGGCATGAAGACTAAAGTGCTAGCAGCGCGACATGCTGCGAAATCGGGTACCGATACCGTGATCGCTTCAGGCCGTATTGAAAATATTATCTGTCGACTGGTTGAAGGTGAGACCATCGGTTCTCTGCTCAAAGCAGGCAAGGGTCATATGCAGGCACGAAAGCAATGGCTTTCCGGGCATATGCATTGTGTCGGAGAGTTGCAACTGGATGAGGGAGCAGTTCGTGTGTTACAACAATCTGGCGCCAGCCTTTTAGCCATCGGCGTCAAAGCTTTAACCGGTGAATTTAAACGTGGCGAAATAGTTGCCTGTATCGACGCCTCAGGCAACCAGATCGCACGGGGTTTGGTGAATTATTCAGCGCAGGACACCGCTAAAATCATCGGCCATCCTAGCAACCTGATCGCAGGAATACTGGGCTACGAAGACGATGCTGAACTGATTCATCGGGATAATTTAATCATTCTTTAAGAACGTAAGTAAGGAGTCCTCGGAGAATTTTTATGATAATTAAGCAGATTCATTTTAAGCTTTTCTTTCTGCTGTTGCTGATTTCACCTGCGCTAAAAGCCGATATTTTGCTGTTGGTACATGGCTATCAGGGCGATATGTATGGCTGGCATCGCGCAGGTATTATACCGGTGCTGGAAAGGCATGGTTGGAATGGTAGTGATGTGCTGATCGCGACAGAGCGTGGACTGATACCTGCTGCTGCAAACTCTGATTCAACCGACAAACGCATCATCTATCTCCAGCATAACAGCACCATATCTCTGGTAGAACAATCGAATATCCTGGCGGCTGCGTTACGCTTTATTAGAGATAAATATCCCAGCGAAAAAGTCACTATCGTTGGTTATTCGTTGGGTGGTTTGATGGCCCGATTTACGCTGGTCAGGCATGGCGCTAGTCAGGTTAAAACTTTGATCAGCATCGCCAGTCCGCATCAGGGAACCAGGCTAGCTAACCGTGGACTGGATGTCGTGGATAATAATTTTCCAACGTCTATGATCAAAAGATTTTTTGGCGGCAGCGCCTACGGCAGGCTTGAACGATCTACTCAATTGTTGCGCGAAATAGTACCCACTTTTCCCGGTGGATTACTCGACTGGCTTAATAGCCGGGTGCATCCAGATATCAATTATTATTCGATTGTAAGGACCTTTCCCAATGGCATGCTGGGAGATCTACTAGTGCCGGGATATAGCCAGGATATGGGGCAGATATACCCGTTAAAAGAAAAAAATACGCGTATTATCCAGGGTTTTCGGCATGAATTAACCATTAACGATGCTTACAGCTTGCTGAATATTCTGCAGCAGGAAAAGTAATCTAAACAAAATCAGTTACTGGCAAATATTAACTGATAATTTCTCTTCCTTGTCATCCTCATCATCTTCACTCGTGCTGGTGAAAAACTCACTGACCTCTGTTTCTTCAGATAAAGAAATATTTTCATTTTGGATACTGACAATTTCAGCAAAAGGATCGATGCTCAAATCAGGCGCATCTGACACTAAAAGATCTAAAGATCCCTGGTTGTATTCAGCGTTAAACTCAAATCCCTGGGGTGAGTCTATAGTAGAAAATTCACCTGTAGATGTTGCAGAGATAACGGGTTGGAAACTTTCAGTCAGGACACCGGTAAAATTGCTGTCCAGATTGATTGAGAGGCTGCCATCATAAATGACGTTACCAAGAACAAGTATTTGATCAAAATCTCCGGATTCTGTACCTACAAGTTCAATCAGCACAGTTGCATTATTGCTGATGAGGAGGTCACCCGATATCGTCAGGATATCTATTGAATTGCCGGGCGATAAGGTACCTGCATTCATTGCGACATTACCATTATAGGTTCCATTGCCCTGGACAATGCCACCATCGATTATAAATTGTGCTGATTGCAGGCTACCGTTATTCACAGTAACTCCTGCAGATTGTGTGTAACCACCCTGAAAGTTTATATCACCTAAACCCGAGCCAACCATCACTGTTCCCTGGTTAATAAAAGCTATGCTGTTGTCAAAACCAGCGCTACCTGATCCGGCTGTTTTTGTCAGTGTTCCAGTATTGGTAAATTGATTTGTGCCCGTACCCGTCACAAAAAAATCACCCGCAAAGTTGAAATTACTGTTTGTCTGATTATTCAAAACTACCGAATCCAGAAACAATGAGCCATCGATGTAATTAATCGTACCCTGATTGTTCAGGGTAAGGTTATTCAATGTGTAAGTGGCGCCAACTCCACTCAGGTTCATTGTACTAGCAGGTGCTAATTGAAGCGTTCCACCACCATTTATGGTTGCGTCACCAGTCCAGTCAAACAGTGAAGTTATGGTCAAAGTTCCGGGGATTATCAAAGTTCCCGAGGACAGCTGAAAATCATTAAATGTGGTATCGCCTGTTACGGTCATAGATCCGCCTGTCTGGCTGTACGCCCCATTGTAGGAGATAGTTCCGGACTGTATATCTATCACAGCCGTATTGAACATGTCGGCGTCAATAATACTGGTACCAGTGCCCGCTGTTTTCAGGAAGTTCCCATTGTTGATGAAACTGCCTGTTCCAGCGCTATTCAATATTGCAAAATCACCGTTGATATCGTAAGTGCCATTATTAATAAAAGTTGCGCCATTATTGAGCGTTATATTGGCATTTATTATTGCAGCCTGACCGGGCAGGTTGTTAATGGTCACTGTATCAAAAGTAGTATCACCATCGATATTGATACCCGTGTTTGCATTGATTAAGCCACTTCCACTCAGGTTGACTGAATTCAGAGTCAGCAAACCATTAACATCCAGTACTGAGGTAATATTGGTATTGGATGAAGGTAACATGTTCAAATCACCGGCTATTGTTGCCGTTGTTATGTTCAATGTTCCGACATTGATCAGGTCATTACTAAAAGTTCCGTTGATATTTAAAACGGCATCATTGGATATCCGGGTATTAGCTCCGTTATTAAACGTCATGAAACCAAAATCATTGCTGATATCAACCGCCGAAACCAGACCATTAAAGACAGTGGTACTGGCTGAATTGGTGGAGAAATACTCATTGCCCAGAGTGGTGACCCCTGAAACAGTCAGATCAGCTCCATCGTTATACACATCAAAAATGCCACTAGTTAGTGTATTAACCGTATAAGTTCCTGAACCAATATGAACATCGGCAGAATTCAGGGAAGCCAAATCTATATCCAGACCATTTGCTGGTAATAATCCCGAACTCCAGTTATTGGCATCTTGCCACAATCCATTACCGGTAAAGTTATCGAAGAACACAATTGAACCTCCGCCAAAACCGATGCGTTGTTGTGTCGGCGTGGTCTGGGGCAGAGCAAAACCAACCGGAAAGATTCGTTTGCCATCAAAATCTCCGGTTATCCCGGCAGTAGTCAGATAGGTAAATGAATTCAGAGCGCTTGCATTAAAGCCATTGATTTCACTAATTGTTAAATCACCAGCCAGCGTTGCTATGCCAGCCACTGATAACTGATCATATCCACTGCCCACTGTAGTACCTTGCAGTTCAACCAATAATGAACCGGCGACCCCCTGAGTATAAGTACCATTGATGGTCAAAATTCCGCTTTGACCGGTTCCACCAGGTTGTACAATACCGGCCTGATTATTGACATCTCCGCCAAAAACAGCACCATCTCCACCCGTCAGAACACTGCCCGTATCCAGTGCTAGCAGCAAAGAAGCGCTACCCAAAGTGCCGGTCTGAATATTGACCGTTGAAGCAGTATTGGTGAATGTCATGTTGACGAAATCTGATACGCCAGTAGTAATGCTTTTTCTGAGCTCACTGCCAGCCAGATTATTGAAAAAGCCTGAACCATCAGAGGTAATATTAACATCTGCCTGAAAATCAAATAAGCCACTATTGTTAACTGTGGCATTATTGATCAGGTTCAGATCAGATCCTGAAGTCAGGTAGGAAATCGTACCCAGATTATTGATCACAGATCCATCAAGGTTGTGGATGCCTGTACCAGCAGAACTATCGATCACTAATGCAGCGCCAGATAGTAAATTGATATTGCCACCGGTTATAGTAGACGCAGCCGTCCAGTTCATCGCGGTTGCTATATTCAGTTGATTCTGGAGATTCAGGGTGCCGCCGGAAAGCGTAAAAATGCCATTAAATATTGAGGCTCCGCTATTACCTAAAGTCAGCGAACTACTGCTTAAGGTCAGATCACCATCCAGAGTCAGAATATCGGCAAAAGCAATCGAAGAAATATTTACCGTATTTCCAGAACCAATTAATACAATACTGCCCGCAACTGGAACAAAATCATCTGACCAGTTGAGCGGGTTATTCCAATCACCATCCAGTGCTTCATCATCCCAGAAAATGGAGATAGCAGAATCCACTATTAATAATGACAGGAATGTTCCCTGCACATCAGGAACAACTCTAAAAGCGCCTGGAACGTTGTAGGCAAAAGTTCCTGTTAAAGAATTATACAAAAAAGGAACAAACGTCAAACCATTGCTGATTGAGAATGCATTGATCTCAAGAAGATCAAATGATCCGCTGTTTACAATGCTGTCACCGAAAACAATCAGCCGGTCATTGTCTACACCTCCGACACCTCCGGCACCCTGCATCTCTATTTCAATTGAGCCTGTGTTTTGGGTGTAATCGCCAGAAATTGTTAATATTCCCGTTGACCCCAGCCCTCCAGGGTTGATGATGCCACCGTTGTTGATGACATTTCCTGTAAAAGTACCGGAGCCAGTTAAGATGCTGCCTGCATCAAGAGTAAGCGGGCCTCCACCATTAATACTAAAACTTCCAGATTGGATATCGACTGTGGCGCCTGTGTGGTTAAAGGTCACATTACCATCAAATGACGCAGTACCTAGACCGCTACTCTTAATAACTTGCGCGCTGGAATTATTATTAAAAATGCCATTGGCTTGAGTGCTGGTAACGTTAAAGTCGCCCTGAAAATCAAAAGTACCGTTGTTGTTAAATACCGCGGAAGTGTTTAGGAACAAATCAGTACCGGCCACACCTGTATATATCGTTGTTCCCAGGTTACTCACCGTAATGGCGTTAAGAGTATGGGCTGCATTATTCATGATATTGAATGTTGAACCCACAGGAATCAGCAGCGTGCCTGTACCTGATCCTTCAATGGTTGATGCCGCTAGCCAATTCAATGAATTATTAATCGTTGTGGTTCCGGGAATATTCACCACGCCACTGATAATATCAAGATCACCATTAACACTACTGCCATCCGCAAAAGTGATGTTCCCGCTATTGAGTTGCAGGTTAGTACCTACATTGTTCAGGACACCGTTAAACGTTGTTGGTCCCTGTAGAAAAATTAGACCTGCGGCAGCGTTAAACTGGGCATCCGTGCTATTGAGTGTCACATTGCCGTCAAAAATATTATTGCCGATGCCAACGCTCTTGATGATCTGTGCTCCGGTATTATTA
>Ga0256847_1001357_pt1 | contig 12658 bp, 8 predicted proteins | sample TeddybearmetaG_FD_189099 | JGI IMG/M metagenome (GOLD analysis project Ga0256847, IMG submission 189099) | Hydrothermal vent microbial communities from East Pacific Rise, Pacific Ocean - Teddybear | ecosystem: Environmental > Aquatic > Marine > Hydrothermal vents | place: Pacific Ocean: East... | reverse complement strand
AACAAAGCGAAAACTACGCTAATGGCCATCGGTTGGAAAAGCTTACCCTCAACGCCTTGCAAAGAAAACAAAGGAGAAAATACCACTGTAATAATCAGAACTGCATAAAAAACCGGGCTTGCCACTTCTTTTGCAGCTTCTTGAATTCTAAGTGCCATACCTGAGCTAGCACCTGAATAGGTTTGACTAATTTCTATCTGTTCCGCTTCTGGGCTTTGACCGTCGGTAAGATGTTTTGCGTGTCGAGGATCAGGATGCCCAAGATGTTTGAAAATATTTTCCATCATTACTACAGAGCCATCCACCATAATACCTATCGCGATAGCAAGACCACCCAAAGACATGAGATTTGCTGATACACCCCAATAAACCATCGCCATTAACGCCATACCAATGGATAAGGGTATGGAAACCAATACTAGGGCTGTGGCGCGTACATTAACCAAAAATAGCATTAGAACCACGACAATAAATACAAACGCTTCAAGTAAAGCGTTACTAACTGTATCCACTGCTTTTTCCACTAAATCCGCCTGGTCATAAAAAGGTGTAATCAAAACACCATCTGGTAGAGCCTGTTGAACGATAGCAATCCTATCTTTGACGCCATCAATGGTATTTTTGGTGTTGGCTCCCAGCCTTTTGATCACAATACCGGTCACGACTTCACCAAGAGAATTTGGCTCTCCTTGTTCGTCTCGCACTGTGATGGTCACAGCCCCTTGACGAATTTCTCCACCATATTCGACTTTTGCCAAATCACTCACCTTCACCAGTCGCCCATCCTCAGACTTCACCGGAATATTGGCGATATCTCGCAAACCCTCTTCTCCTGCTCTCACCCAACCGACACCGCGAATAACTAATTGCTCAGCGCCTCTATCGAGATACCATCCACCCGCATTGCGGTTGTTGTTTTCAATCACCTCCGAAAGCTCGTCTATTGTGATGCCATAAGCGAGCAGTTGTTGAGGTTCAACATTAACTTGATACTGGCGAACTTCACCCCCGAAAGACAAGATCCCAGTAATACCATCCACCGGCATTAGCAACAATTTCACCACCCAATCGTTCATGCTTCTAAGTGCCATAGCATCGTATTTTTCAGGATTAGTGGTGGTCAGCATGTATTGATAAACCTGACCAAGTCCAGAAGTATTCGGCCCCATTTCCGGTGTTCCAACACCATCAGGAATTTGCTCTTTAGCATCTTGCAGTCTTTCAAAAACCAGTTGCCTAGCAAAATAAATATCGGTACCTTCGGTGAAAACAACAGTCACTACAGATAACCCGGTTTTGGAAATCGAACGAACTTCTTCCACATCAGGCAATGCATACATCACCGCTTCTATGGGATAAGTGATTAGTTGCTCTACTTCTTCTGACGCTAACCCTTGCGCCTCAGTATTAATCGTCACTTGAATGTTTGAAACATCTGGAAACGCATCTAAGTTAAGTTTTGGTAAGACGAAAACTGTTGCCACCATTATTAGAACGATGGACAAAATGACTAGTAGACGGTTTTTAACCGACCAATCGATTATAGAATTTAACATGTCAGTCGCTCCTAATGGCCGTGTGGGTCGAAACCAGCTTTAGCTAGTTCAGCGGAAAGATAAAAAGCCCCCTCAACAACAACCTCAGCACCCTCATCGATCCCCGAAATCACCATTAAATCACCTTGTCTTTGTAATACCTCTACTTCAAACTGTTTGAAATGCCTTGCCTTTTGCTTAACGAAGACCCCCCAATCACCATCCGCAGTTCTCACCAACGCTTTTTCTGCTATGGCTAATTTTTTCACCGTTTCTGCTTGACTAAGAATCGTGCTAACGAACTGTCCCGGATGAAGATCGTCTTTACTATTATCAATTTCAATCCTAATTTTTTGAGTACGAGTGGATTCAGAAATAACATGACTGATTTGAATAATTTCTCCTTCATGAGCTTCGCCATCGTGCGTAATTTGTGCAATATCGCCCGCCTTGAAAAGTGCGGCCTGAGATGGCGAAACAGCCGCCTCGACCCAAATACTCGACTCATCGCTGACAACAAAAAGTTGTCCACCTGCTTCGATGAATTGGCCTTCTATAAAATCATCACTAACAACAATTCCATTAATTGGTGATACCGCTTCGAAAATTCCATCGGGTGTTTGTAGCTTTTCTAAATTTTTCAATTGGTTTTTATCTAAACCGAGTGCCATCAATCTTGCCAACGACGATTGCCATTTCGAACGAGCTTCGATATATCGTTTACCGGAAACAACACTCCGTCCAAGCTGTTCAACTCTTGCCCATTCCTTAACATCCACTATGTAGGCTTGCTGTGCTTCCGACATTTGAATGCTAGAAATCCTGGCTAAAGATTGTCCCTTAACAACCAACTCTCCCATTTTTACCAGTCGTTTAATGACTTGACCGTCAATTCTCAATGACACGCTACCCGTTTTGTAGGCGTTCAACACTACTTCACCCGGCGCAGTGATCCGATTGGCTATGTCATGCAATGTGAGCCGTTCAAGTTTAATTTTAAATAAAGATTCGCTGTTTGCTTTAAGCTCGACTAATCCAGGCTCATGCTCTTCCGACTCACCGGCCTCTTCATGTTCGCCGTGTTCTTCTGCTTGACTCATACTTGGCATGACCAGAACAAGTGACGCTAAAAATAAACCACTTAACAATACGTTCTTGGAACTATCAATTTTGATTAAATTCTTCATTTTATTCTCTCTGTTTATTCGACTAATTTTTTAATCGATCATGTAATTGGTACTTTCATTGCCTTAAATATCTCGTTTAAGAGTCAAGCACGAATTTTAATAATTAGAACTAGTTTCTGTACTTCGTAATGATTATTTTAGTGCTAGCCAATCATCGATTTGTCCGGATGCGGCTAAATAGTCAAACCACGCATTAAGAACATCCTCTTTTAGTTGCGTCGCTGCAATTAGAGTGTCCAACGTTTGTTGAATTTGAACTAGATATTCTGTGGTGCCAAGATCGCCACTCTTCCAGAGCCTTTGCAACAATTTCGCTCGTGCCTCCAATCCCGTTTGGCTTTGGCTTATCCATCGACGATAAGCGGAAAGTGTTAGCTCTAGGTCTCTTTTGGTCGATTTAACATCGACTAATACCTGACGATAATTATTTAAGTACTCTTGCTCAACAGCGACAGAATTTGCGATAGCACTATCTACTTCCGCTGAGAAGTTATTACGTATATGTAGCGGCATCGAAAATCCCAAGTTAATGATATTTTCCTTGCCTTCTTTTCCCGCGTTGATAGAAAACGTAGGGTCAGCTGTCTTTTTTCGCTCCGACAATTTTATCTCCGCTCTTGCTGACTCGCTCGCCATTCTCAATTGAACGAGCTTGGGATGTCTTTGTAGTAACTGTTCAGAATCTTGTGAATGATCGGAAATTAATGCGATGTTCAATTTAGGAACATCTATTTTTTCAAAGTTGAAAAAGGATTCCAGTTGCAACTTAGCGTTGTAATTATTGGCTTGTATTTTGGCTGATCTCATACGTAGCTCACCGGAAGCAAGAAGCGCCAAGTCCAACTCGATTTGACTAATATCACCGACGGAAAAGCGCTTTTGAGCAATCTTCACAAATTCCTCTAAAGTATCCAACTGCCGCGAATTCAAAGATGCAGCCACGTTACTTGCTTGATAGCGGTTAATCTTCCTTAATAAATCCACAACAATCGATTGCCGAACTCCAATAAACTCAGCCTCAGCAGAACGCTGATTCTTTGAACCGATTTGTTTTAGTGCCGCTTGTTTATCCGACCAGTCAAATGTTTGAGATAATCCGATCATCGACGTATCATCTACGTTTGATTCGTAGGCGAGCTCAAGCTCCGGATTGTATAACGGTTGACTATTTGCCCTAGATTGAGCCTTCACCTGATCGAGTTTAGCCACCGCCCTTTGCATTAATGGATGACTGGCAACCGCTCTATCGACAATATCGATTAGTTGTAAAGATTGTGTTTTTTCTATTGCTGACACACACCAACTTTGACCTGCGAGCAAGCCAACAAACAGAGCGAAACGCCCTGTTGATTTAAAATATAGCATTATAAAATTCCTAAAATTTGTTATTGATAAGCGGACGTAGCTTCACGCGCCAAAACGGGCGTACTAATACATCCAATTAATTCTTAAAACTTAGGAAAGTAAAACGGGAGGGGGATTGGGTGGCGCTCTTTTGAGAGACTTAAAGCGTCGCTCATCCGCCTGTGGATTACTAGAAAGGAAAGGTTCGAACAGTTCAAACCCTGCAGGTAAGATAACGAGGACATTTAACCCTAGGTGACCACAATGACCGCACAAATCATTATCTGAATCATGATCTGAAATTGTCGCCGAGCTAGCTATACTATTGTCAGCTAGATCATCACACCAATCGGTTGCGACATGGTAGTTGCCGATTAGAAAGATGCTAAGGAATAAGATGAGTAAATGTTTTTTCATGGTTTTTAGATTCTGGCCAATATATTCGAATTTGTCAATCCTTAGTGGACAAAATTGAGATTTCCACAGCCCAATAGTTAAACCCAGTCTTGAAATACGCGAAGAAAAGAAGTGTGAATAAAAATAATCGCACGTGATATAGCAACGAGAGACACTTTACTCAGATCAAAAACAAGCATAAGATCTGAGGCTATCATAAAACTCAGATTACTGGATATTTATAGTGACTCAACAATCCGCTCCACTTAATCATTTGCATCGCTCCCACCGTGTCGGTTGGTTGCGTGCTGCTGTTATGGGCGCCAATGACGGGATCGTTTCTACGGCAAGCTTACTAATCGGTGTAGCTGCCGCATCGGCCTCGCATGATAATATAATGATCGTAGGTATCGCTGGTTTGGTAGCTGGCGCTATGTCTATGGCGGCTGGTGAATATGTTTCTGTAAGCTCACAAGCAGATACAGAAAAAGCTGATATCGAGCTGGAAAAACATCATTTAGAACACCACGAAGAATATGAATTACAGGAATTGAGAGATATTTATGTTGAACGGGGTCTAGACGAGCAACTAGCCGCACAAGTGGCAACACAATTGATGGAGCACGATGCGCTCGGTGCTCATTTACGAGACGAGTTAGGTATTCACGAACGAACCAACGCACAACCATTGATGGCGGCGGCCACTTCAGCGGTGTCATTCACTTTAGGTGCAGGATTGCCGTTGATTGTCGCCTATTTTTCACCGCTAAACCACCTATTGGCTTTAGTCGCGGCATTCAGTTTAGTCTTCTTAATTGCATTGGGTATTATGGCTGCAAAAGCAGGCGGTGCGAGCAAACGAATAGGCGCACTACGTGTCGTTTTTTGGGGAGCTTTGGCGATGGGCGCAACCGCAATGGTTGGTCGATTATTGGCGCTCTAATCGGTTAATAAAGAGCGTCCGCTATTTTTATTTTTTTGCCTTAAATTGTGTTTTTAAAATAAGCGCAAGCGACAACAATAAAATAAAGAGTTGTGCTGAAAAACTCTGCCAAGTCGAACTGATCCCCAACCAATCTAATTCATAATTAATTGGCATTGGAGAAATTGTAACAATCGCAGCCTCCTGTAACGCAGAAACAGCCTTACCAATCAGAACAAAGGATAAGAGCAACAATAAATAGCTAGTCGATGAAAAGAAGCGCCCGATTGGCAATTTTACAGAGTAACGAATCATTAGCCACGCTAACAAGAGTAATGCTAAAGAGGCAAACGCAAATCCGCCCAACAACACCATGCCCTGTGATTCCGCCGCTTGCGTCATTAAAGATTGATAAAATAAAACCGTCTCAAAAACTTCTCGATAAACGGCGATAAATGCGAGGCTGGAAATTCCCCACAAGGTCCCGGCACCCAAATTTTTACTGATATTTTCTTGGATATAACGCTGCCATTCAGACGCCTGAGATTTATTGTGCATCCAAAATCCGACATAAAATAAGATAATCGCGGCAATCAGGGCCGCGACGCCTTCCATTATTTCACGACTCGCACCACTAATTTCTACGATGTATTGAGCGGTGATCCAAGTTATTACGCCTAATACGAGTGCAGAAATCCAACCGTAATGAACATACTTGATTGCGGTTTCGTTTTTAGATCGAACAAGAATGGTGAACAGTGCTAGCACCACTAGTAATGCTTCTAATCCTTCTCGCAGTAGGATAATAAAGCTCGCGCTAAACAAGGTCATATCCGACATCGAAGACTCCGTCACCAATATTTGGGCTTGATTCAGCAATTCGGAAATCTCTATCACCGATTCTTTTACGGCCACATCATTACCCGCTCGACTTAGAGCTTCACGTAGCGTTAACATCTTGGCTTCAATTTTCTTACGAAGCAATTTATCATGAGCATCCAAACCGTTCTCAACCAGTTCAAATCCGTCCAAATAGGCACTAACGGCTAAACGATTCGCCTCTACAAAGTCACTTCGTTGATAAGCAAGTAATGACCCGTTTAATTGATCTTGAGCGATAGTAAAAGGATCTTGTTTGTTAACAAAAAGCTGGTTAGGGTGTGCTCGAAGTTTCTCCAGTTGGTTCATTTGGAGATCGTTATTCTGGTTAACAATTTCATTCAGACTGTAATTGACAATATTGGATAATGAGGTGCTTGGGTTTCGAGTGGAACGCACATTTGCGTTAGGAGCAGTATTCAGATTTTGCTGGCCAGTATAAGCCATGCTACCCACTTGAAAAGCCAACGACCAACGTTGCCGATCATTGAGCTGTTTAAAAGCAGGCATTGCGGTTCCGTCAAGTCCGCCCGAAATAACATCGTAAAGTCCCATGATAGAGCGGTTGATAGCCCGCTCCTTATCGGTAAAATCCGTCGGTTCGGGAGTTAATTGTTTTGCGAGTGGTCCATCGCCTTTGCCGGTTAATCCGTGGCAACTGGAACAATTTTTCTGAAAAATTTGCTCTACTTCAAAAAAAGGTAAAAGAGACTTTGGTAAAGACAATTGTGGGGACGTTGCGAGCAACTGCCGTTTAAGCTCTGAGGTTATCCTTTGAATTTCACTGATCGATTTCTTGTATTCGACAGCGGCCTTAAGTTCTTCACCAAGACTGACAAAAGACAATTGTTCGGTAGCAAGCATTTGGCTTTTATTGGCAATAATTGCCGCGAAATCCTGCATCTCGCGATATTCACCTTGATCAATGATTTTACCATTTTCAACCGCCGCACGGTAATCGACACCAATATATTCAACTAATTGTAATAGTTGGCGCTGATCTTGAGCATTTATTGCGGCTTTTAGCTGGCCGATGCTGGTAAGGCTTAAGATCAATAGAATAGCAACTAGTAGCCTAGTTGCCATAGGAATTTTGGTTAATTCAACCTTAGGAAAAGCGATATTCATAGGTTTTCAGAGTAAGAATTTTTATTGCGTAATGCGATTGATAACAATTCTGATTATAGACAATGATTAACACTCTCACAACAAGAATCTAAGCATGAAACGTTATTCAATCGATTGCCTTCGCCATAAAAAATACACCACCGGCACAACCAGTAAAGTCAAAATGACAGTACTAATCATGCCGCCAACCATTGGCGCTGCAATCCGGCTCATCACTTCCGACCCCGTACCGCTCCCTAAAAGAATAGGTAATAGTCCGGCGATAATTGCCGCGGCTGTCATCATCACGGGGCGAACCCTCAGCACCGCGCCGTGCAATACTGCATCGGTTAATTGCGCGACGGTGGGTTTTGTTTTTTGCTGATTGCTTTCATCGATTAGTTTTTGATAAGCTTGATTGAGATAAACAAGCATAATGACGCCAATCTCTACTGATACGCCGGCCAACGCGATAAAGCCGACCCCAACGGCGATTGAAAAATTAAAACCTTGCAAATACATCAGCCAAATACTTCCAACCATCGCCATCGGAAGTGTACCCATAATGATGGCTACTTCGGCAAAATTTCGAAAATTTATATAAAGCAACACCAAAATAATGAATAAAGTAAGTGGAATCACGTAAACCAGTTTTTCTTTGGCTCTAACGATGTATTCATATTGTCCTGACCAACCGATTGAATAACCTGCCGGTAATTTCAATTTATCTTGAACAATTATTTGCGCATTTTCAACGTAACTACCAACGTCTACATCTTCAATATCTATAAAAGACCAACCGTTTAGTCGTGCGTTCTCACTTTTGATCCCAGGCGGTCCATCTTCGATAATAATATTGGCGACATCAGAAAGCGCAATTCGCTGACCTGAAGCTGTGACAATCGGCAATTTAGCCAACTGTTCTGGCGAATCTCGGTAGTCTTGGGGATATCGGATATTAACCGGATATCTTTCTAAACCTTCGACAGTCTTAGTTACATTCATCCCACCAATTGCGGTGGATACCACTTGCTGAACATCAGCGATATTGAGTCCATAACGCGCAGCTTTTTCACGTTGAATATCCACTTTAATATAACGACCGCCTGCGACGCGTTCTGAGTACACTGAAGCCGTTCCCGGAATATCTTTCATGATGACTTCGAGATCTTTACCAATGCGCTCGATCACTCTCAGATCAGGGCCAGATATTTTAATACCAACAGGCGTTTTGATTCCAGTAGCTAACATATCAATACGCGTTTTTATTGGCATGACCCAAGCATTGGTAACGCCTGGTAATTGTAGGCGCGAATCAAGTTCATCTTTTATTTTTTCCAGAGTCATGCCTTCTCGCCATTCCTCTTTATCCTTAAATTGTATGAACGTTTCAATCATGGTTAGTGGAGCGGGATCAGTCGCAGTTTCAGCACGACCCATCTTACCGAAAACGGTTTTGACCTCAGGTACACTTTTTATTAACTTATCGGTTTGTTGTAAAAGCTCTCTCGCTTTGCCGATTGATATTCCAGGATAAGTGGTCGGCATATACATTAAGTCACCTTCATCCAATGGTGGTATGAATTCACTGCCAATTTTATCCACCGGCCAAAACCCGACATAAAGAATGAGCAGAGCGATTGACAAAGTTATTTTAGGGAATTTTAGAACTTTCTTTAGTACTGGAAAATATCCCGCTACTAGGATTCGATTGATCGGATTTTTGTGTTCTGGTAAAACTTTACCCCTAATAAAATAACCCATCAGTACTGGCACGAGCGTGATAGCTAGTATAGCCGAAGCTGCCATCGCATAAGTTTTTGTAAATGCTAATGGAGAGAACATGCGCCCTTCTTGTGCTTCTAGAGTAAACACAGGGACAAAACTTACAGTAATAATCAGTAAACTAAAAAAGAGCGCCGGGCCAACTTCAACCGCCGAATCAACAACAATTTTCCATCGCTGTTCATTTGTAAAATCTGTCCCATTGGCAGGTGCTGTTTTTTCCATATGTTTATGCATATTTTCGATCATGACAATTGCTCCATCAATCATCGCGCCAATAGCAATCGCAATGCCGCCAAGCGACATGATGTTAGCGTTAAGCCCTTGCCAGTGCATGATAATAAATGCGGTTAAGATCCCAACCGGTAAACTTATGATGGCAACTAGTGAGGAACGCACATGAAACAGGAAGATGATGCAAACCAGTGCAACAACGCCAAACTCTTCGAGCAGTTTAAACCACAAGTTTTCGACAGCTCTTTCAATTAAAGCGCTTCGATCATAAACCGGAATGATCTCCACGCCTTCAGGCAATCCACTTTTGAGCGTTTCTAGTTTTGCTTTAGTGGCATTAATCACATTTTGTGCGTTCTCGCCGTATCGCATCACGACAATACCACCCACCGTTTCGCCTTCTCCATTCAGCTCAGCGATACCGCGACGCATTTGCGGTCCTGTACCAATTTCCGCGACGTCTTTTAACAATAGCGGGGTGCCGTTTTGATTCACTCCGAGAGGAATATTTCTTAAATCTTCCTCACCTTTTATATAGCCCGTAGCCCGAACCATATATTCTGCCTCGGCCATTTCAACAACCGATGCACCTATTTCTTGATTACCTCGTTTTATTGCATTTTGAATATGAGATAGAGGCATGCCAAATGCCCGCAATTTGTCTGGATCAACACGAATTTGATATTGTTTAACCATACCGCCAAGCGCGCTAACCTCAGAGACACCTGGAACCGTTTGCAGCTCATACTTTAGAAAAAAATCTTGAACGCTTCTCAACTGGCTAATATCATTTTTTCCGGTTTTATCAACCAAGGCATATAGGTAGACCCATCCAACCCCAGTTGCATCAGGCCCTAACTGCGGCCTAGCACTAGCCGGTAAATCTGGGGCCACCTGGCTTAAGTATTCCAGTACTCGGCTTCGAGCCCAATAGAGATCTGTTTTCTCGTCAAAAATAATGTAAACATAGGAATCTCCGAAAAATGAATAACCTCTGACCGTCACCGCGCCGGGGACAGACAGCATTGCGGTCGTCAACGGATAAGTGACTTGATCCTCCACCACTTGTGGCGCCTGACCTGGATAAGTGGTTTTAATAATAACTTGGACATCAGAGAGATCGGGTAATGCATCGACAGGCGTATTTTTTAAGGAATACAGACCAACCGCTAGGATCATCACAGTCGCCAGCAACACGAAAAAACGATTGCCAACCGACCATTGAATAATTGATTTAATCATTTGCCGTTACTCCGAATCAGAATTGTTTAAATTTAGATTTTCAGAAGACGGTGCTTGCGGATAGATTTCTGTAATCATGAAATTTCCGTCCATCATATGGAAGGTAAATTGAAGTTTCATTCCATTTTCTAACCCTGCCATTTCCACATCCTCGCTTACAGTAAAATCGAGTGTTGCCGCAGGACGATCCCATTTTTCAATTGGACCCCGACTAATATTTAACATTCTATGGTCGAACATAATATTATTTATTGTACCGATGGCATCTGCAGAACTTAGCACCGAATTCGAAATATTACTCACTTCAAGTGGATGATTCATACGTTTAAAATCCGAAGATTTACTCGATTCAGAATCCAATAAAAATTGTGCTGAGGTAACGACCAACTCGCCTTCCTCTAATCCCGCTAGAATTTCTACCGACTTGTCATCAAAACGACCAACTTTTACCTCAACCGACTTAAATCGACCTTTTCCTAACGCTAAAACGACTCGTTCAGTACTGCCGCTACGAATGACAGATTCTTTAGGTACAAGCAGTGTTTTTTCCGTCGCATTAGGATGAATAATAACTTGGGCGAACATGTTCGGTTTGAGTTGTTGATCTTTATTGTCAAAGCGTAAACGAACTTTTAATGTTCTTGTTTTAGGATTTAAAGTTGGGTAAACGTAATCCACTTTTCCTTGCCACTCACGCCCTGGCAAGTAATCCAATTTCATGGTTACTGCCTGACCTTGCGCGACTAGAACCGATTGACTTTCGAACACTTCGGCCTCTACCCATACCTGGTCTAACTTACCAATAGACATGATTGTTTTCCCTGGCATGACAAAAAAACCTTCTCGAATGTTTAGATTGTCTATAACTCCACTTTGGGGTGTATAAAAGGTAACAGTTTGACTCACTTTTCGAGTTCGTTTTAATCGAGTAATTGCGCGAGCTGGAAGTTGCAGTGCTTTTAGGCGGTCTCCCGCCGCTTTAATCAGACGTTTGTTTTTCCTATCCAGAGCCAGAATGTATTCTTCCTGCGCGTTAACCAGCGCTGGTGAATAAATATCGTAAAGAGGATCATCTTTGTTAACCGCTTCTCCGGCGGCTTTCACATAAAGTTTTTCTATCCAACCTTGTACTCGTGGGTGAATATGCACTAGTTGATCTTCATCGTAGTTAACATATCCCACCGTTTTTATTCTTGAGTGCATAGATTTGATTTCAGCCATCGCTGTTCTAACGCCAAGATTGTTGACTACTTCCGGGGATATTCTGATCGTACCCGGCCCCGAATCAGATTTAGAACCACCATCGGCATAAACAGCAACAAGATCCATTCCCATGGGTGATTTTCCGGGTTTGTCTCTTCTGTAATTGGCATCCATAGGTGCTACCCAGTACATTGGCTTTTTTTCTAGCGATTCTTGCGCTATTTCGCCATTACCTGATTGATTTAGGCCCGTACCAAATAAACTATATGCACTCACAGTCAAAAGGACTCCGATAACAGCGCCAGTTAGTAGTTGTAATTTCATATTATTTTGTATCATTTTTTTCTCCGATAATTCGCAACGCTATTTCGCGAGTCATTAAAATTATTTTTTGTAGGTCGGGACCAACAGTAGACTCTTTTAGGAGACCCATTCCCGACGAATTTCTTTTTAACTTGATCTTCTGTCGGCATAGGAATGCCGACCTACGTACAATCTGCCGATCATCTATTCTCATTATCAACAAAAAAGTAGTTCAATTGGATGATGCTCTTTTGTCTCTCGACATTAATTCCCAGAAAATCTATTGCGGCGTTAAGCTCGGAAATTCGAGAGCGAACAACCTCAGCGAAATCACCATCATCGTTAGTATAAGCTGTGAGTGAAGCTTCAGCCTGGTCATGCATTTGCGGCAGTAGCTTCTCTTGATATAATTTTTTCCTTTCACTAAGTCGAGCGAATTGAGCTCTATTCGATTCAAATGAAGAAATTAACTTCCTCACTAATAACCATTTTTCTGTTTTCACCGCGGAATTTTTTGAAAC
>Ga0256847_1001356_pt1 | contig 12659 bp, 10 predicted proteins | sample TeddybearmetaG_FD_189099 | JGI IMG/M metagenome (GOLD analysis project Ga0256847, IMG submission 189099) | Hydrothermal vent microbial communities from East Pacific Rise, Pacific Ocean - Teddybear | ecosystem: Environmental > Aquatic > Marine > Hydrothermal vents | place: Pacific Ocean: East... | reverse complement strand
GGATGCCGACGCGCTCATACGCATTCTTACTGAGCCAAAAAATTCGCTTACTCGTCAATATTCTAAGTTGTTTGAGATGGAAGACGTCGAGGTCGATTTCCGTGAAGATGCCTTGCGCGCAATTGCAGACAAGGCAATGCAGCGCAAAACTGGCGCGCGCGGTCTACGCTCTATATTAGAGGAGGTATTGTTGGATACGATGTACGACTTGCCGTCTTCTGAATCAGTGAGCAAAGTTGTTATCGATGAAAGTGTCATCAAAGGTGATAGCGAGCCTTTGTTGATCTACGAAAATATCGATCAAGCCAAAGCCGCTCCTGAAGAATAAGTCACTGCAAGTGCATGTTTATAACGTGCATTTAGCGTTCTTAAACAGCTCGAGGCAAGACATTGGCTGATGCACGGCTCATAAAAAATATCCCGGTATTACCCTTGCGCGATATGGTGGTTTACCCTCACGGGGTGCACCCTTTGTTTGTTGGCACTGAACGCTCCATACGCGCCCTCGACGTGGCAATGGCAGACGATAAACAGGTTTTGCTGCTTGCTAAAACAGACCCTGATAAGGCCGAGCCCACGGCAGATGATCTCTTTTCCATGGGTACGGTTTCAACAATTCTTCAATTGCTTAAGTTGCCTGACGGCACCGTCAAAGTGTTAGTTGAGGGTGGTCAGCGCGCGAGTGTTGCAGAGATTCATTTTGCGGATGAATATATCTGTGCAGACATCACCCTGCATACAGAGCCGGAAATTGATTCTCGTGAAGGTGAAGCCCTGGGCCGTACCTTGCTGGCGCAGTTTGAGCAGTACGTACAAGCGAGTAAAAAAGTGCCACAAGAGGTGCTGTCATCACTTTCAAGCATTGACGACCCAACCCGCTTAGTAGATACAATTGCTGCCCAGATGAGCCTAAATATTAGCGACAAGCAGGCGATCCTAGAGGCGGTTGGTCTGAAGCAGCGTATGGACTTGTTACTTGAGCTTATGGACGCTGAAATCGATGTGCTCGAAATGGAAAAGCGCATTCGCGGGCGTGTAAAAAAACAGATGGAGCAAAGTCAGCGCGAGTACTACTTGAATGAGCAAATGAAAGCCATTCAGAAGGAAATGGGCGAGAGCGAACAAGGTGAAGCGGAAGAGTTGCAAAAGCGTATCGACGACGCAGGTATGCACAAAGAGGCCAAGGACAAAGCCCAAGCAGAACTGAACAAATTGAAGTTGATGGCACCAATGTCAGCCGAAGCAACCGTTGTGCGCAGTTATCTAGATTGGATTGTTAACGTTCCTTGGAAGAAAAAGAGCCGCGTACGCAAAGATTTGGCTGCCGCGCAGCGCATTCTAGATGAAGACCATTACGGCCTCGAAGAGGTTAAAGATCGAATTATTGAGTATCTTGCGGTACAAAATCGTGTTCCGCGCATGAAAGGACCTGTACTTTGTTTAGTGGGTCCGCCTGGTGTTGGTAAGACAAGTTTAGGCGAAAGTATAGCCCGAGCGACGAATCGGAAATTCGTCCGCATGGCCTTGGGCGGGGTGCGGGACGAGGCCGAAATTCGAGGGCATCGGCGTACCTATATCGGCTCTATGCCCGGTAAAATAATCCAAAAAATGTCCAAGGCAGATGCTTGTAATCCGCTGTTTCTCTTGGATGAAATTGACAAGATGGGTATGGATGTTCGTGGCGATCCAGCCAGTGCTTTACTCGAAGTGCTAGACCCAGAGCAAAACAACACATTCAACGATCACTATTTGGAAGTTGACTACGACTTATCTAAAGTCTTTTTTATCTGCACTTCGAACTCTATGAATATTCCAGCCCCATTGTTGGACCGCATGGAAGTTATTCGACTGCCAGGTTACACCGAAGACGAGAAACTCAACATTGCGCTACGCTATCTTGTGCCTAAGCAAACCAGTGCCAACGGCTTAGCCACAGATGAACTGCACATTACGGATGCAGCACTCCTAGATGTCGTGCGTTATTACACCAAGGAAGCTGGTGTACGCGGCCTTGAACGAGAAATATCGAAACTGGCGCGCAAAGTGGTCAAACATCAGACCCTTGAAAAATCTCGCGAGCCGGTAGTTATTGATGTCGATGACCTAGAAGAATATAGCGGCGTGCGGCGTTTCAGTTATGGCCTCGCCGAAGAGGAAAATCGAGTGGGTATTGTCACTGGTCTTGCATGGACACAAGCAGGCGGTGAGCTACTAAACATAGAGGCTGTTTCCGTTCCAGGAAAAGGGCGGCAAACGATGACGGGCTCCTTAGGCGACGTTATGCAAGAGTCGATTCAAGCCGCTCTGACCTTTGTTCGCAGCCGTTCTGTAGCCCTTGGTCTACCCGATGACTTTCACGAGAAAACCGATATACACATTCATGTGCCTGAAGGCGCGACCCCGAAAGATGGCCCTAGTGCAGGTGTCGGCATGTGCTGTGCCGTCGTATCTGTTGTGACGGGAATTCCGGTACGCGCAGACGTCGCTATGACCGGTGAGATCACGCTTCGTGGCCAAGTCTTGCCGATTGGTGGACTGAAAGAAAAGCTTCTGGCGGCGCACCGTGGAGGCATAAAACACGTCATCATACCTTCGGAAAATGAGAAGGATCTCAAAGAGATACCAGACAACGTTAAAGCTAACCTCGAGATCCATGTGGTGAAGTGGGTAGATGAAGCGCTAGAGATCGCGCTAGAGCGGATGCCGAAGCCAAGGTTGGACGATTTAGTGAGCGAACCGGGCGTGGTAAAAGCCGACAACCAGGCAGACACAAGCGCTACAAATTCTTCAACTGGCATCAATCCGCACTGAAGCCCCGAAAAATAAGGGTTTCGCGAGCTTGCGGTCCCCGCACTGTGTTGGTATAAACCTGCGAATCCCGCGTGGTTTGGGAATAAAAGTAAACAAGTCATCCGGTGCCATATTTGAAGTGCACCAGTCAGCTAGGACCACGCCATAGCTTGTTACCTATAAGGATGACGTACATGAGGGGCTTAATGTGAATAAAGCAGAGTTGATTGACCGCATCGCGGAATCTTCAGATATTTCAAAGGCAGCGGCGAGTCGAGCACTAGACGCCACGATCGATGCGATTACGGACTCACTTAAAAATGCCGAAACTGTTTCGCTAGTAGGATTTGGAACTTTCCTAGTACGAGAAAGAGCGGCACGAACCGGGCGTAACCCACAAACGGGAGCAGCCATTCAAATAAAAGCCGCTAAAGTACCGGCATTTAAACCTGGTAAGGCGTTAAAAGACGCGCTCAACTAGGTCGAACTAACTTGAGATGTCGTTAAGACAGTCTCTTAAGTAAACTTCGAAAGTAAGGGTGTTTCTTACGCCCTTACTACAATTTTTTTAAAACTGAGGGTTTGTACTTTGATGTACGGGTCCTCTTTTTTTATGTAAGCACCGAGATTTAAATGTTACAAGACCTCAGAGATCAGACCCAAGGTACAGGATTCAAGATACTGGTTGGCGCGATCATCCTGGTACTCGTATTGTTTGGTTTTGGGGCGACTAATTTGTTTTTGGGTGGTGACGTAGAAATTGCCCAAGTTGGTGATTTCGAAATCACGCAAAACCTACTGGCGACCGAGAGTGAACGTGAGCGCCGTCGTATTCTTGGGCAAATGGGCCCTGACTTTGATGCCAGCAATATTGATCGACTGCAATTGCAAGAGTATGTGTTAAACCAAGTTATCAACCGCCAAGTCTTGTATCAGACCACTGCACAACTCGGTATCGCTGTTTCCCCAGAGGCTGTCAATGAGGAACTCATCAGCAGCCCGGCTTATCAGGTTGATGGGCAGTTTAACGAGGCCATGTATCGGCAGCAGGTGCAATTGCTAGGCTATACGCCGTTGAATTTTGTTGCGGAATTTGGCGCAGCTCTAGGCGCTGAAGCCTTGCGTGGCAACATTGTGGAAAGTGTAGCGATGCCGGAATGGGAATTGGCCGAGATTGTGCGCGTAGTAAGCCAGCGTCGAGATTTGGCTTACTTACCACTCACTGTGGAAGCGTTTCGCGAATCTGTAGAAGTCACTGATGAAGAAATCACGCTACGTTACACGGAAGATCAAAGTGCCTACATGACGCCGCTAAGCCTGGATGCTCGTTACGTGCGCCTCACCGCCGACAAGCTCCTAGGGCAGCTCGATATGGAAGTTGCAGAAAAAGATTTGCTGGATTTGTACGAAGATGATCGCCAAGCAGCCCTTGCTGATGAGCAAAGAGACAGTTCACACGTACTGATTCAAATTAATAGCGATCGTAATGAAGCCCAAGCACTCCAGTTGATTACTGAAACTCAAATTCGTCTGGCAGAAGGCGAAAGCTTTGCTTCACTGGCACAGGAATTGAGCGAAGACCCAGGGTCAGCACCTGCTGGGGGCGCGCTTGGCGCCGTAGGCAAAGGAATTTTTGACCCGGCGTTTGAAAACGCATTGTGGGCGCTACCATCTGCTGGTGATATATCTACGCCCGTATTGACTAGTTTTGGTTACCACCTCATTCAGCTTAACGATATTGTTGTACCGGACTATCCAGACTTTGATTTGCAGAAAGAGGGTTTGGCCCAGCGTGTTCGTGCAGCTAAGGCGCAGGAGTTGTTTGCTGACAAAGCATTGGAATTTGAGCGTGCAGCCTACGAAGAAGGATTTAGTCTAGATGCAACGGCGCAAGCGCTTGGCTTATCTATTGAACTTGCAGAGGGCATCAGCCGGTCTGTGCCTGGTGACGACACCACTATGCAAAACAACCAAGTGTTGGATGCCTTGTTTAGTGACGCAGTTTTAGAAGGTCGAAATAGCGACGCGGTGGAACTAGGGGACACTGATATTGTGATTGTTCGTGTAGAGGAACAACATGCTCCAGAGCCAATACCGCTGGCGGATGTTGAGGACGATATTCGCTTAACTATAGAGCGAGAGAAGGCCTTGGCGGAAATTGAAAATGCTAAGGTCGATGGGCTGGCTCGACTTGAAGCCGGTGAAAGCGTGACTGAAATTGCGCATAGCTTGGGTAGTAAGTGGCAATCGTTTGCCTTGGCTACTCGCGCGAACTCTGCACAAGGCATTCCTGCCCAGATACTTGCAGCAGCATTTGATTTACCACGGCCTACAGAAGGCGAAAAATCGGTAGGTTTGGCGGGAATTCCAGATGGTTCTGCTTTAGTGACTGTAACGCGTGTGGTCCAAGGAGATATTAATACGACGACCGATGCCGAAGTTGCAGAACTGCGTAGAATTTCTGAGAATCGAACCGCTCGTTTTGATTTTCAGAGTTTCTTCCAGGCGGCGCAAGAGCGCCTTGGTGTGAGTCGACCAGCGTCCTAACGTCTTCTAAGGCTCTATCCGCCGATGACGTTCACGTAGAGTAAAAGCCCTTGGCCAGGCTGCAGGTAGCGGCTGACGTCGATTTTGTTCCAGTTGGCAATCTGTTTTGGACTGACGTTGAATTTTCCAGCAATTCTCGACAGAGAATCCCCACGGCGAACTTTGTAATGTACCTTTCTGGTTACTTTTCGAGTAGAGGATCTTGAGCCAGGTATTTTCAACGTTTTGCCGACGGACAATGTATCTTTCGGGCCAAGATGATTGTTGCGCATGAGCTTGTTCAAACTAACTTTGTGAGTTCTCGCAATTGTCCATAACGAATCTCCCTCACTGACCACGTAGGAAGTATCACCTTGGGCACTGCGTGGAGATGTTTGCAAAGCGCCGACAGTTTTTGGGATTAACAATTTGCTGCCAGCACGAATGGCAGAACTGCCCAGATTATTTGCCAGACGCAAAGACGTGACATCAGTGCTGTGACGTCGTGCAATTTGGCTCAACGTATCGCCATTTGCCACGCGAATTTCTTGCCAATCCACTCTTTGTTGACTTGGCACAGCGTCAATGGCGGCTTGTGCCTGCTGCTGATTAACGCTAGCCGGGATAATTATGCGATGCGGCCCTTTTGGTGGTGTTGCCCACTGGTTGAGTGCTGGGTTCCAGCGATACAGTGCTTTCATGTCTAGGTTTAACAAGGTGCTAAGTTTGGATAATTGAAATTGGCTATGCGTCTCTACGGTGTGGAAGGTTAACCCAGGGACGACAGGCGGCAACTCTAATCCATAAGCTTCGGGATCCTGGACAACTGCCGCAAGGGCCAGTAGTCGCGGCACATAGGCTTGGGTTTCTTTGGGTAATCGCAGAGCAAAGAAACCTGCCCCTGGATTTTTTCTTTGCGCGCGTGAGACGTTGCCTTGTCCGGCGTTATAGCCCGCCAAAGCTAAATACCAGTCGCCGAAGCGTTTGTTTAGATCTGTTAAATATGTGAGCGCTGCATCTGTGGACGCAATAATGTCACGACGCCCATCATACCAATCGTTTATACCCAATCCATATTGTCGAGCAGTGCCGCTGACAAATTGCCATGGGCCTGCTGCGCCACCGTGAGAAAAGGCGAAAGTGTCTAACGCGCTTTCTACAATCGGTAAGAGTGCGAGCTCTGCGGGTAGGCTCTTGAGTTGCGTTTGGGTGTAAAGGTAGGGCAGGTAAGTTTGCAGTCTAGGGCCTAGGCGCTTGAGATAACCTGGGTGCTTTTTGAGCCAGCGAAGTTCTTGTTGAACGCGTTTCTCATCGAGATGGAGGTCAAGCCGCATGGCTTGGCGCATTTCTCGCCACAAGTCTGGTTTGAGTGGTGGCGTTGGAGAAAGCGTATAATTTCCACTAGTAGGGAGGGTTAAAGCAATCTGGGCGCCGGACACGGGCTTTTGGAGTGAAATTTCGATTTTCGGTGGCATTACCAGCGGTTTAGCCAAAAGTCCCTGGGCGGGCGTGTGTGGGGCCTGGCAGGAGGTGGATAAAAGCCCGCCGAGTAATATGACGGTGTAAATTCTATAGTCCTTTCTCACAAACCAAACCCTTTCATTTGTTCCGGATTCTTCTGCCGGTTTTTCGCCATTAGTTGCTATTGCGCTTAACCCAACGCTAGCTTAAATTCCACCTCACTTTGGCGGAATAGCTCCATTTTGGCAATTAAACGCGACGATCAATGTGAACCAGGTAACGTCTCAGAGGACCACAAAAGCTTGTGGACAACAGCTCTAGGTAGGCAAACCCTGGACTTAGAGTCCACATCCTTGTCTGCTCTGGTGCGCCGCCTACACGGCGATACAGTTTTATGGGCCGGCACTCATGCAGTCAGTGCTCGCACTCTAGAAGGTTGCATGGTGCGCAACTGTGTATTCGTGCAGCAAGAATTTATGCAGGCTGACCTGCCATCCGAAGATTCCGAGACGATGAACTTATCGGCTCAATTGGAAGCGATGCCCTTTAAGACTAATTCTGTTGATGGGGTGGTTTTGCATCATGCCTTAGAGGTGACTGATGATGCTCGCGTAGCGCTGCGTGAAGTAACGCGGGTTTTGGTGCCAGGTGGGCGCTTGATTATTTGTGGCTTTAATCCATATAGCACCATTGGCTTGCGTCGTTTGTATGCGCGCAAATTCGACGACAGCCTAAGCCGACATCGTATATACAGCCCGATGAGATTATTCGACTGGTTGTTATTATTGGGCTTTGAACTAGACGTAAAGCCGGTGTACTGCGGCTATGGCTTGCAGTTTAAGTCTATGGTTGAGACGCTTAATATGCCATGGCTCGGAAAACTAGAACCATCGCTTGATCGTATTTTTGCACGAATACCCTCGGCGCTTCCTTTTGGTAGTCTGATCATTATAAGTGCAGTGAAACAAGCGGTGCCGATGAAACCGCAGCGTTTCTCGAAGAACGTTCGGCGCGCAAGACCTTCGGTCGCTTACCCCAGTGTGGCACCAATTAAAAGTGTGGCACCATCTAAATATGGCGTTAGCAAAATAGGCTGCTAGGCTACTTCGCAAACTTTAGGCAAATCTATGATTGAAATTTTTACCGACGGGGCTTGTCGAGGCAATCCCGGTCCTGGCGGTTGGGCCGCGCTTCTACGTATCGGCACTACCGAAAAAATGCTCAGTGGTGGCGAAGCACATACCACCAACAACCGCATGGAACTAACGGCTGCTATCAAAGCTGTCGAGGCCTTAACTCGATCTTCATCTGCGGCGTTAACCACAGATTCACAATATGTACGTCAGGGCATCACACAATGGATTGGTGGCTGGAAGCGTAACGGCTGGAAAACTGCAGCTAGAAAGCCGGTTAAGAATCAAGATCTTTGGCAGCACTTGGATGCGGCGATGGCTGGGCATGAGATTGAATGGCATTGGGTCAAGGGCCACAGTGGTCATGTAGAGAATGAGCGCGTTGACCAAGCGGCCAACGATGCAATCGACAGCATGTTGGGGGGAGGGTAAGTGAGACAGGTTGTTCTGGACACTGAGACTACTGGGCTCGAGACTAACTTGGGGCATCGAATCATTGAGGTCGGTGCAGTTGAGATGATCAACCGGAAGCTTACTGGGCGGCATTTTCACAAGTATGTTAATCCTCAGCGAGATGTCGATGAAGGTGCATTTGAGGTACACGGTCTCAGCCGCGCTTTTTTGCGTGATAAGCCTGTATTCGCCGACATTTACAATGAGTTCGTTGAGTTTATTAAAGGTGCTGAGCTAATTATTCATAACGCACCTTTTGACGTTGGTTTCATGGACAACGAGTTCAGGAAGCTCGGTACTGTGCCAAAAACTGCTGATATTTGCAGGATCAAAGATAGCTTGGTTCTGGCCAGACAAATGCACCCCGGTCAAAAAAATAGTTTGGATGCGTTGTGTCGTCGTTATGCTGTGGACAATTCCCAACGAGAACTTCATGGTGCTCTACTTGATGCGGAGATACTGGCTGACGTCTACTTATTGATGACAGGTGGTCAAACCAATTTATTTGGCGCAACGGATGAGCAAGCTAATCATGCATCGGGTCAAGCGGCGGGAACTAGCAGATTGCAAGAGCAGTTTGGGTTGAAGGTGGTGCAAGCGACTTCAGCTGAATGTGAAGCCCATGAAGCGTTTCTAGATATGCTAGAAGAAAAAGCCGGGACTCAAGCAATGTGGCGCTTGCCCAGTGATGAATCTATGGAAAAGCACGGGTCATAGAAGATATTGCACCGCGAGCCAGCCGGTAAGCCCCATGGTAAATGTATAGGGTGCAGCCATGGTCACCATGCGCATGTAAGACAAGCGTACCAACGGGGCGATCGAGGAGGTGAGCAAGAATAGAAAGGCGGCCTGGCCATTGGGTGTGGCAACGCTCGGAATGTTTGTACCTGTATTGATGGCGACGGCCAATAAATCGAATTGTTCACGGGTTATCGCATTGCTGTCTAATGCGGCTTTGACTTCACCAATATAGACGGTAGCGACGAACACGTTGTCACTAATGGCAGACAATAAGCCATTAGCTATATAAAACATGCCGGGCTGAGTATCCACCGGCAGAGACAAAACCCACGTGATGACGGGGGTAAACAGATGCTGATCGTGAATCACGCCCACAACAGCAAAAAACACCACCAGCAAGGCTGTAAATGGCAGCGCTTCTTCGAACGCGCTGCCGATTTGATGTTCTTCTGTTATGCCGTTGAAGGCAGTTTGAATGACGATAATAGTGAGCCCAATAATGCCTACTTCGGCGACGTGAAATGCCAATGCAAAAATTAAAAATATCGCGGCTATAGCTTGTATAACTAGGCGAGCAACGTCTCTATCAGTACGTATCTCAGTTTCATGTTCATCAAATGACGTCAGAATCTCGCGAACTCTTTCCGGCAGTACCTCTCCATAACCAAACCACTTTAATTTTTCTAACAATATGCAAGTGGTCAGGCCAACTACCAATACTGGCATGGTGACTGGTGCCATGCGGAGGAAAAATTCGATGAAGTCCCATCCGGCAATACTAGAGATAAGTAGGTTTTGTGGCTCGCCTACAGTGGTACAAACGCCGCCTAGCGCAGTGCCCACGGCGGCATGCATGAGTAAGTTGCGCAGAAAACCGCGAAATTCATCGAGGTCTGAATGGTGTGAATCTTCAATGCTTTCATCAGCACCGTGCTCATGTGCATCACGAAAATGTTTGCCTGAGGCCACGCGGTGATATACGGAGTAAAACCCCACGGCCACGCTAATCACCACGGCGGTCACAGTCAGTGCATCCAGAAACGCGGATAGAAATGCAGATACCAGACAAAACATTAACGATATCAAAGTCTTAGACTTTATTTTTAAGAGTATTTTGGTGAAGGCGAAGAGCAGTAGCTCTTTCATGAAGTAGATGCCAGCGACCATAAAAATCAGGAGCAAAAGGACTGGGAATGCCGTGAAAATCTCTTCTCGCACGGTTTCGGGAGCTGTCATACCCAACACCACGGCTTCAAAGGCGAGCAGGCCTCCTGGCTGGAGTGGGTAGCACTTCAAAGCCATGGCCAAGGTGAAAATAAATTCCAAAACAAGCACCCAACCAGTAACAAATGGGCCTGCCAAGAACAGCAGAATAGGATTAAGGATTAGAAACGCGATGATCGTGTTTTTGTACCAACTTGGCGATTGACCAAGAAAATTCTGTGAAAAAGCCGTGAGGGTAATGCCGCTCATGATTACGTCTTATTTTCCTTTTCTATCTGCTTGAAACTTTGTTAATCAACATGAAAGTCAACCATATCCTGCAAGGACATAGTCCAGCAAGAGACCAATTCAACGAGTCTTTATGGAGTATAGGTCGAGCCGTGGCAATTGTGCTATTTTGCTTTCTTTTAAAGATAAAGAGGCTTGCTTATGTGGCCCATGGAGCCGGATGAATTAGAAGCGGCGCATCGAGCTCCGGATGGGACAGAGCATGGCGATGCTTGGTATTTTGTCTTTTCCCGAGGGGAATTGGTGGTTAAATCTGTACAGGGAGTGCCTGAACCTGTTACCGGTGATGATTTTCGTTGGTTCGATATGGAGGTTCGCAGCAAGCACTTTCTTGGCCACTATCAAAATCGTCCTTGCTTCGCGGTTTCTGCGCACGGCAAACCCGCTGAAGGCTTTTCGAGCATGGGTTTGCGTGGGCTTTTAGGTCGTACAGCACAATCTTTTTTCTACCTCGCTGGACGTGCGCAACAAGTCATCGAGTGGTACGAGACGCATCAGTTTTGTGGACGCTGTGGGGGAGATATGCAGGAGCATGCTCATGACCGCGCGATGCAATGCGCGAATTGTCAGTTGCTTAACTATCCTAGGTTGTCGCCCAGTATTATTGTTTTGATCACCAAAGGTGATGAAATGTTATTGGCGCGCAATGCGGCATGGCCTAATGGTATGTATAGCACGCTGGCAGGGTTCGTAGAAGCTGGCGAATCTATTGAACAAACCGTGCATCGGGAAGTTTTCGAAGAAGTCGCACTTCGGGTCAAAAATCTTGAGTATTTTGGCTCTCAGAGTTGGCCATTTCCAAATTCGTTAATGCTCGGTTTTCATGCAGAGTATGCAGGAGGCGATATTGTTTGCCAGGAAGAAGAGATTGCAGATGCGCAGTGGTTTAAACCAGGTGGGTTGCCGCAAATTCCACCTAAAACCGCCATTTCGGGTTGGCTGATACAGGAATTTTTGGATAGGCAGTCGGCCCGCTAGCGATCCAGGGCGAAATAGTTATGCGCTGGCTATGTTCGCGGCAGAGGTGCTGGAGAATATCGCGAGGCATTGGAATGCCCACATGATGTAGCCATTGCTTTTGAAGTCTTCGTTCATAAACGCATCTATAGGGTTATAGCGCCCTTGCAGAACATCTATGGCGCAGCCTTCAGATGAGAAATATAAGATCAGTTCGGCCCGCGGGGCCATGGGACGTTTGGATTGATCGGCTTGAATAAAGTAAACCTGGCGAGGGTGGATGCAGACATTACATTCTCCGTCTGGCCACACAAATGCGATCTGCAGGTCTAAGTCGCCTACTCGCTCTGCAGCACATTGCTGTTTGAGGACTTTTAACAAGCGGTGCATGGGCGTATACCGTTTTTACTCTCTCGTTATGATGGCTTTGTTTTATGCCACGGTGAGCCGTCAGTCAAGTGCTTGTGAAATCGATGTACTTTTCATTGTGCAATTTGACCCCAAACGGTGCTAGACGATACAAGCTGCCAACCTATACAGTAGCGCGCTTATTAACTAGCCAAGGTAAGCATGTCTTTCCTCTTTGAGTACCTCATTTTTCTCGCCGAAGTAGTGACTATCGTGGTTGCTTTGTTAGTGATCATTTCCAGCGTAGCGAGCCTTAGCCTGCGCCAGCATGGGGACGCAGATGCTGGTCATTTAAGCGTGACAAAGCTCAATGATCGCTTTCGTAATCTGCGCCATGTCATGGAAAGCAATCTGTTGCCTCATGACGCCGTGAAAAAGCAACATAAACAGGAAGCAAAGGTTGAGAATCAAGCCCAGAAAGCACAGGCGGTTGCGCTGAAACGCGCGTCTAAGGAAGCTAAGGCGGGTAAAAGTGAAGGCGTAACCCCCGCGGCTGAGGATAGTGCTGCTCAAAAGGCTGCGGATTTGGAAGGGGATGGCGAGGGCGATGCGGATGGAACCGAAGCGGGTGACTCTGGGTCTCTCGTTAGCGCCGCATCAGGTGACGGCACAGCTGAGGATGAAGGGCGGGTTTATGTACTCGATTTCGAAGGCGATGTGAGTGCATCGCACCTCGAA
>Ga0256847_1001355_pt1 | contig 12670 bp, 8 predicted proteins | sample TeddybearmetaG_FD_189099 | JGI IMG/M metagenome (GOLD analysis project Ga0256847, IMG submission 189099) | Hydrothermal vent microbial communities from East Pacific Rise, Pacific Ocean - Teddybear | ecosystem: Environmental > Aquatic > Marine > Hydrothermal vents | place: Pacific Ocean: East... | reverse complement strand
TTGTTTTGTTGATAACTGGAATAAAGGTATTTAAGTTGACTGATTGCCTCACGGTGCTCCTCGCTGGTTATTTGGTTAATCACCCGACTTACAGAGCCCTCAATATCTATTGCTGGATAATGACCCGAATCCGAAAGTTCTCTTGATAAAACCACATGACCATCTAAGATTGCTCTTGCAGCGTCCACTATAGGATCTTGTTGATCATCCCCTTCCGCCAAAACAGTATAAAATGCAGTTATGGAGCCACCACCTTCATTGCCGTTTCCTGCTCGCTCTACCAGTTGCGGCATTCTTGCAAATACCGATGGCGGATAACCCTTTGTTGCCGGAGGTTCGCCGATCGCTAGCGCGACTTCCCTTTGCGCCTGGCAAAACCGCGTTAGCGAATCCATCAGCAACAAAACATCTTTGCCTTGATCTCGAAAATATTCCGCGATAGTTGTTGCTGACATGGCGCCCTGGATCCGCATTAATGGTGAATTGTCCGCCGGAACAGCCACTACCACAGCTCTTTTCATGCCTGTTTCACCAAGGATCTGCTCGATGAACTCTTTGACTTCTCTACCTCTTTCTCCGATAAGACCCACCACAATGATTTCAGCCTCGGTAAATTTGGTCATCATGCCCAATAAAACACTTTTGCCCACTCCACTTCCCGCCATTAATCCCATCCGTTGCCCTCTACCGACAGTTAATATCGAATTAATAGAACGCACACCAACATCCAACGGTTCTTCTACTGGTTTACGATCGAGTGGATTTATGGTTTTGGCCGTCAATGACCGAGTTTCTAAACAGTGTATCGGACCTTTGCCATCAATAGGTTGACCCTGACCATCCAGTACGCGACCTAATAATCCATCTCCAACCGGAATTTCGGCTGAGTGGTTGGTGGGTATTACTCTAGCTCCAGGACCCAGTCCGTGTATTCTTCCTATAGGCATCAGATAGATCTGATCATCTGAAAAACCGACAACTTCAGCCTCTTCTAATTGGCCAGTATTTGTTTCTATTTTGCAGCGCTCTCCTACCTTAACGTTTATTCCTACCGCTTCTAAGGTCATTCCGACCATTCGTGTTAGTCGTCCTTCCACAATAATCGAATTAGTATTTTGTAGTTTATCTTGATGCTGCTTGATATAAAGGGCTAACGACTCATCCGTTTGCATCGGGTTCGCCTTTATCTACTGGCTTTGGAACTGGACTATCTTGAATCGGATTGTTTTGAGTCGGATTGTCCTCAGTCGAGTTTTCTTGAGCTGGTGATTCTTGAACTGGCGTTTTTTGAGTAGGTTGTTGCTGAGCTTGGGTTTCAAGTTCCGCACTCTTAGCCAAAGCCGCCTTTGCTGGAGTTGGAGATACCTCGCCCGTGCGTTGACCACCAGCCACACTACTAAACAAAACAGCAATTTGTCGGTCGACTGACGCGTCTACCTTTGAATTATCCGACTCCAGTAAACAACCCCCTCTTTCCATTGATGGCTGCTCTACTAACTGCCAGGCCGAATCAGGTGAGGTTTTATCGATCGAAAGTACCTCCCTCACGATAGATGCATCATCAGGATGAAGAAAAATTCGAATATTTTTGGCACCAACCGGTAATAAACTCAGCGCGTCACGAATAATCGCTATTAATTGAGTCGGATCTTGCTTTAACTCCCGGCGGACAATTTGCCGCGAAACAGCAAATGCAAGTTCTAATAGTTGGCGCTGGGTTTGTTCCCCACATTGTGCGACGGGTTCAGTAAGCTGTTCAATAAGACTGTTTAGTAATTTTATTTTACTCTCTATTTCATTCTCAGCGGAAGCTAGACCTTCTCGGCGCCCCTTTTCAAAACCTTCTGTGTAAGCTTGATCTTTAAGTTTTTGCAATGCTTCAGCACTAATCATTTCTTCTGATTTAGTGTCCTCTTCCTTTTCTTGTCGAAAATTACTCGACCCATTGGAATGAATAGAAGGAACTTGCCATTTCTCATAATGAGTGACATTACGCAACGGTTTTATCGGTGATTCTGATTTTGCTTTAATAACCATAGTGACATTCCATCAGCCCACAACTACTTAGACCATTTCCTCGCCACTGCCACCCAAGGCAATTTCGCCGGATTCTGCCATACGTCTGGCGATGGTTAATATTTCCTTTTGTGCGGATTCAACTTCACTCAATTTAACCGGTCCCATTGCTTCAAGATCGTCGCGCATGAGTTCTGCTGCTCGTTTAGACATGTTCTTGAACAATTTTTCTTTAATCGACTCTTCACAGGCTTTTAATGCGACGATCAGTGTATCAGTGGATATTTCCCGCAGCAATGCCTGTATACCGCGATCATCAACCGATTCCAAGTTATCAAAGACGAACATTAGATCCTGAATTTTTTGAGCCAAATCTTCATCCGTCTCTTTAATAGAATCCATGATCAAGGCTTCATTGACACCATCCATAAAATTCATAATATCAGCGACTTTTTTAACTCCACCAATTTTTTGAGCTTGGGCACTTCCGCTGCCAGTGAATTGTTTTTCCATTATGCTATTTAGCTCTTTAATAGCTTCTGGTTGCACTGTTTCTAACGCGGCGATCCGCATAGTTAAATCGATCCTCACCTTGTCTGGTAATAACTTAATGACTTCTGCGGCCTGATCAGGCTCTAGATACGACAATATAATGGATTGTATTTGCGGGTGTTCAAATCGTACCACATCTGCAACTGAGCGAGCATCCATCCACTTTAATGTGTCTAGACCTTTCGTGTTTGCCCCTGCTAAAATCCGGTCGATTATTCCGCTCGCTTTATCATCCCCTAATGCTGCTTGCAAGGTAGTGCGGATGTAATCTTCGGTTCCAATTCCGATGCCAGTTTGCTCTTCAACTTTTTCTAGAAATTCACTGACAACATCTTCCACTTGACCTTTAGCGACATTATTAAGTGATGCCATGGTCATGCCTAACAATTGAACTTCTTTAGGCCCCATGTGCTTCAACACTTCAGCAGCAGTGGTTTCTCCTAGCGATAAAAGCAATACCGCCGCTTTATCAGCGCCGGACATTCCCTTGGACTTTGCCTCTTTATCTGCCATCTTCTTCTATCCATCCTTTTACTAACTGGGCCACTAAGGTTGGATTATTGGCAACGACTCCTTTGGCTTGCTCTAATTTTTCAACTTCTCCAACATTTGGCGGAGGTAATTCAAGGTTATCATGGCCCGCTAAAGTCACTTGATCATTGGACAATCCCTGATTAGCGAGACCACTGCCTAAATCATCGAAGTTCGCCTCATTTCGACCTGTAGACGCTTGTACCATTGGTGGTGTAGAAAGTTTGGTTAAAGTCGGTTTTAGTACAACGAAAATTAGCGCTAATCCAAGGATTAAACCAATTACGGGCTTTAACAGCGTATTAAATAATTCGCCTTCTATAAATGAGAGTGGCTCTGGTGCAGGAAGCGTTTCACCAACAACAAAAGGAAAAGACTCGACGCTGACAATGTCGCCCCTTTGAATACTAAATCCCACCGCAGCTTGAATCAAGCGACTGATTCGGGTTAACTCGTCAGCGGCTCTTGCTATTTTCTGTCCTGCGTTATTGGGATCACTCATGTAGTCTAAACCTACGGAAATGCTCAAACGATTGACTACGCCCACCTGTGATCTAATATGGCTAATGGTGGTATCCAAATCAAAATTTCTTTCCGCTTCTATCCTACGATTGCCACTAGCCGTAGCGTCATCAGGAGTTCCCGCAGAATTATTAGCTGGAATGGTTGAGTTTCCTGGCGGTTGATTAGAGAGCGCACCAGGCACTCCTCGCGCACCGCCAGAATTACTAGTGTCTTCAATAGTTCTCTCACTTCGAATCGCTGGCAGATCAGGATTAAAGGTCTGCATGGTCTGCTCTTTTCGAGTGAAGTCCATATCCAAATTAACCTGTACTGTGTAGGCATCAATGCCGACAATAGGCGTTAAAATTTGCTCGACTCGACTTCGCATTTCTTCTTGTCTCTCTCGCACCGTTGTAAGTTGCCGAGAGCTGGATTGTTGCGTGCTGCTCATAGAACCTGAATGATAGAGCTTACCAAATTGATCAGTAATAGTAACCTGAGCACGCTCCATATTAGGTACACTTCCTGCTACTAAATCGACCATAGCGGCACTTTGAGCTTCTGATATCGCCCCTCTCGAATAGAGATTGAGTAAAATGGATGCACTGGGTTTACGACGGTTTTTTATGAAGGATGATTGTTTAGGGATAGCCAAGTGGACCTTAACCGCCCTCACCCCATTAAATTGCTCTAAAGTATGCTTAAGTTGATTTTCTTGATTGCGCAGTAAGCGAGCTTTTTCCATTCTTTGAGAGACGCCGAAGCCGCTTTCTTTATCCAGGTATGAGCGCTGACTGACATCCTCTAGCGAAACACCTTGAGAACCAAGCTCAATTTGAATTCGCTTAAAACGAGAACGGGGCACTAAAATTTGACCACTATTGGAAACGCTATACTTTATCTGTTGTTGCTCCAGGTAATTTATCACATCCATTGATGCTTCAGCTTCCAAGTTGGGCAGCGGACGCATCGGTGGATCATTAGACCACAGCGCAATATATACCCCCATGGCAATACTTGCTGCAATGGCAATTAATATTCCCACTTGTTTCAAAGGGGCCAGACTACTCATGCCGGGCAAAACACCTCCGCCGGTCGTTTCAACTTGGATCATTTCTGTTGATGCTTCTGCCACAGTTTGTTATTCCTTGATGTTCTTCTAAAAAATTATTTTGGATACGACTTAAATAGGCATATTCATAATGTCTTGATAAGCCGAAACCACTCGATTTCTTACTTGCAGCGTCGCCTGAAAAGCGACGTTGGCTTTTTGCGATGCAATCATTGCTTTTACTAAACTCACACCACCATCACCGTTTTCGATTTGTGTGGTTAAGCGTCCGGCTTCCATTTGTTGTTGATTGACGCCGTCAATAGCACGACTCAACATTTGGCCAAAATCTGCACCATTAACGCCTGAGGGTTTAATCTCAGAAACAGAGTTTTGGCTCGCGCCTGCTTTTGCCAATTTGCTAAGTTGCTGCATTTGATTGAGCAGTTGATTAGGATTAATAGAAGTTTTCATTATTATTTACCTTATGCAAATGAACGTTTATCAGGGATTTCATAGCCCGCATCGCGCATACGAGCTATTTTATATCTTAAGGTTCTGGCGCTGATGCCTAACATTTCGGCAACGTCTTTTTTCTTGCCTCGGCATTGCGCGAGGGATTCTATAATCAATTGGAATTCGTGGTTACGCATTTCGCTACCCAGTTGACTATTAAACGACTCTTCATCTGAAGCATCGTTATTTAAATCTCCGCTGTCGGTGCTGATATTAGCTAGATCAATTCCATTGGCGGCTTGCTCAAAGCCATTTACGCCTAATTGATTTACAGAGCTTCGCAGATCATCAACTAATAAATCTTCAGCCTCAATTTTTTTAGAGTTTGATAAAACGGCTACTCTTTGAATTAAATTGTCCAATTCTCGAACATTCCCCGGCCATGAATAAGTCATTAGTTTTAACTTAGCCGCTTCAGAAAAATAGAGCCGTCCACGAATATCAACTAAATCATATTTTTGTAAAAACGCCTTTGCCAACGGGATTATGTCCTTGGGTCGTTCGCGCAAAGAAAGACAATAAATCGGAAAAACATTTAAGCGGTAATATAAATCTTCTCGAAAACGTTTTTCAGCAACTTCTTGTTTTAAATTTCGGTTAGTGGTCACGATAATTCTAACGTCTAGTTTAATAACCTTTTTACCACCAAGTCGCTCCACTTCTTTCTCTTGAATAACTCGTAGTATTTTTGCCTGTAAAGACAAAGGCATTTCAGAAATTTCATCCAGAAGTAACGTGCCACCCTGAGCTTGTTCGAATTTACCTGCGCTAGATTGATGAGCACCAGTGAACGCACCTTTCTCAAATCCAAACAAGGTGGATTCCAGCATGTTTTCAGGAATGGCGGCACAATTAATTGCTACAAATTTATTGTTAGCGCGATTGGAGTTTTGGTGGATGTATTTAGCCATAACTTCCTTTCCTGCACCGCTTTCTCCCGTTAACAGCACGCTAGAATTGGTGATCGCAATCCTCTTTGCGTACTGGTATATTTTTTGACTCGCCGGATCATCAATGATCACATTTTCATCAGAAAAACTGGGCAAGTATTGCTCGATTAAATCGGTTAGCATATCCGGTTCAAAGGGTTTCTGAATATAGTCACAAGCACCCAACCGCATGGCTTCTACAGCATCACTGACATCACCGTATGCGGTCATCAGTATCACCGGTAAACTCTGATCATTTTTTCGAATATACTTTAGTAGATCAATGCCTGACATATTTCCCATTTGTATGTCGGTAATCACCATATCAGTGGGATTTGAACCAGCTAAAAACATGACCGCTTTTTCTGCATTTTCACAGGCATGGATCTTATAGCCGGAAACCTCTAGGCTCGCCGTCAATGCACTTCGCAATGCGAAGTCATCTTCGACCACCAACACTTTAGTCACCATACATAGCTCCTTGCAAAACGAGTTTATCATCAGTGCTTCCATCAAGGTTTAGATGGTTGTTTCTTGTCTGGTTATTTTCTATCTGAGAAGGTTGAATACCAACTTGAGAATTCTTTAACTTACCCGACGCGCAAAAAAGAGGGAGTTCAATTTCAAATATGCTTCCTTCTTTAACATTATCCCGAACACTTATTTTCCCCTGATGTTCAATAACCACACCTTGAACAATTGCTAGACCTAATCCATTGCCGTTGTTTTTGGAGCTATAAAAAGGTTCGAATATTTTCTTTTTCAGTTCATCATCGATGCCTCTTCCCGAATCTCTCACAGCAATCTTAAACCGATGATTGTTTGTAATACCAAACTCCACACAAACGGGCTGTTGATTGGATGTCGCGTCAATGGCATTTTCAATTAAATTACTGAGAGCGCCTACTAGAGAATCCGAGTCTGATAGTAGAAAATCATTATTTGATAATATTGTATCTAAGCCTTCACTATTTAGAATTTTGTCACTTAACTTAAATTCCAATGGATGACTCCAAGTTTGATCGAGCGAATTAATTTGCTCAACAATCGATGTAACATCAACAAGGCGTTTTTCTTTGCGCTCGCCTTTAACGAAATTGAGCATGTCGCTAATTTGTCGATCCATAAATCGTAGTCTTTCCATTAAGTGACCGGCAAACGCTTGTTGTTTCTCTGCTGAGAGTTTATTGCTATTTAGATGAGAGCCATAAAGTATTGCCGCAGATAGTGGCGTTCTAATTTGATGAGCTAAAGAAGCAATCATTTTCCCCATACTTGATAATTTTTGTTGCTGGCTAAGCTTACTTTGTAATTCTCTGGTTTTTGTCATATCGGTTAACACAATCATTTGTCCAGGCTCGGAGTCTAGTGCTCGTGTTTCAATATGAACTTTTCTACCATCTCTTAGCGATATTTGATGGCCATCATCTGCTTGCGGCATAAAAGCACGGCTAATAACATCAAACCAAGTTTCACCTAATAAAGGCCGACCAAGGATGTCGATTGCGACGGCGTTGCAATCTCTTACAACCCCCTTTCCGTCTAAAACGACAACCCCTGATGGCAAGATAGCTAGTAAATTTTGCAGCCTATTGGTAATAGTTTGCTTTTCATCGATTAGTTTTTGTTTTTCTTCGATGGCTTCAGTTCGCTGCTCACTAGCATTTTGAAGTTGACCGTTAAGCTGCTCAACCTGACCTTCTAAGCTTTGAAAAGAATTAACAAAGGACTGAGAAAGTTGGCCAAGATCTGAGGCAACTAGATCTGACATGACTGAAGTCAATTGTGGATTAGCTTGCGATCTAGACGATGAAGACTCTGAGGCAGAGTTTTCAGATTTCTCCATTGAATTTCTCACTGACTTGTTCACACGATCAAGATCGGCGCTGGATTGATTATTCTGAGAACCATTTTCAGAAATAACATCAATCTCACCGCCGCTATGATTACTATCAATATTAATAGCATCTGATTGAGTCGTTTTTACGACTTCAGTACCGGCAGCAGACGAAATAGTTTGAGCAGTTTGTGGCATAAGATCCTCATAATAGAATCAAACGAAAAAAGCCAAAATATTTACAGCTTTAACAATCAATTCTAGATAGAGCAAATAGCATGCCTATTCTCATATATCGTTATAAAACAACGAGATAACAAGTGATAGTGGCGAGAGTTTAAATTTAGTGTCAATTAGTCGGCGATTGTTCTGCAGTTAGTCAGTGACTAATTTATCGCCGTAGCGGACATTCAGAGAGAAATTGGAGTGGCTTATTGTTATTGCTTCTGGTTATTACTTTTGTCATGCTCAATTGCTATGACTTTTGCAGTTGATATTTTCTCATTTTTTCAACCAATGTTGTTCTTTGCATGGTGAGTCTTTTAGCTGCTCGCGCCACCACCCAGTCTTCCTCGGTTAACGCTTTTTCAATGTAGCTAACTTCTACATCCTTGATGAATTCTTTTAGATTTACCCCGTCTGTGGGTAATTGAGAAATTACATTACCGTTGATAGTGGAAACCGAAGCAATTAATTTATCAATATTTAGACTGTTTGGAGATGTTGTCTCTTTGTTAGCCAAAGCGGGTGTTTCATAGCTCGATAAATCGTTGTCTTTCCGGTACTCCTCAGGAAGTTCCTTTATATCTACAACGCCATAGGGATGAAGAATACAGAGCCTTTCCAGCAAATTAGCCAGCTCTCTCACATTACCTGGCCACCCACATGCCATTAATGAGCGAATGGCATTGGGACTGAGCCGCACCGATCCTCTCCTGTCTTTTTCTAAGCGAGAAATTAATTCTGCCACCAACTGGTCAATGTCCTCCACTCTGTCTCTTAGAGCAGGCATACCAATAGGAAAAACATTAAGTCGATAGAAAAGATCTTCTCTGAAACGTCCCTCTTTTACTTCGGTGGACAATTGCCTATGAGTGGCTGCAATAATTCTGACATTAGCAGTAATCGATTTGCCACTACCGACCCGTTCAAACGTTTTTTCCTGCAACACGCGTAATAATTTTACTTGCATTGGCATTGGCATATCGCCAATTTCATCTAAAAAAATAGTTCCTCCGTCGGCTAATTCGAAACGGCCTTTGCGTGTCACTAACGCGCCGGTGAAAGCCCCTTTTTCGTGACCAAATAGCTCACTTTCTAATAGTTCAGCAGGAATGGCACCACAATTGATGGGTACAAAAGGCTTATTGACTCTATCGGAAAGATCATGCAGAGCGCGAGCGGCAATTTCCTTTCCTGTACCTGACTCACCTAAAATAAGTACGGTTGCCTCACTGGACGCCACCTGCTCGATCAACTTTCTGGCATCTGACATAGCATCACTATGACCGACTATCTTGTGTGAAAGTAAATTGGAGCGCCTAATAAACTCGGCATTACTGCTGCCATTTCTACAAGCACTACACGCATGCAAAACTTCTAACAGCTCATTTTGTTTGAGTGGCCAATTAATAGTCCCCACTAATTGTTCTTGATCAAAATCATCATCATTTTCCTCATGCAGAGGATCGTAAATTAATACAATGGGAAGCTGTTTGTCGATATTTGAGATTTCAGCAAAGATGTTCCGTCCAATATTGTTATCGGAATCATATTTATTCAATTGACCGATGATCACGCCAGCAAATTGTTCGTTAGATTGGATCTCCGCTAACCAATTTTCACTACTTGATGGCACGCAATTAAAGCCTAAAAACTCCAAAATCGCTTTAAATACGCCTGCACGGTAGGCGTTGTCATCGATCAATAAAAGAGATTGTGGTTTAGGCATAGACAGTATCCCTACTAGTTTGATCTATTTTGTTATTTGAAAATACTTTGTTAGCGTTCTTAAAAAAATCTCGCCTCAGCATATTTATTCTTATAAATTAATAGGATAGATTAAGTTCTAGTAAAGAATACAATACTTGTCAATTTTTTGGCAGTTATATTTCAGATTATTTTTAGATTTGAATGGAATGGTGCCGATGGCATAAACCGGAGGGAGTTTTCCGCATTAGTTGGAAATAAATTCGCTGACAGGCAGTTGATTGCCGAAAAAGAAAAGGGGTCGACAAGCGACCCCTTACCGTACGACAGAAGTTAAGCGACTGGCGGCTGTTCTCAGCAACCGCCAAACTTAAAACTTCGTGCTAAAGCCCTTGAAATAGGCTGTTCTCAGCAACCTAAAACCTAAACAATAGCATTGTTCCGAAGAACAAAACCGACATAAGCACTAGGAGATTTATCATGGGTAATGAGTTTATTTCGCTAATATTTATATTGGCTAATTAATATAGAGCAAAGCTTGTGCCAATATTTTTAGTTTTCATTAAATCCCTCAAAGATTTTCGTGGATTTATTCTAAAGTCGACATTTCGATAGCCGATAAGCTATTTGAGAGGGAATCTCAGCCCTTTTCACTCCAATAAAAGCTTTACTCACGCATTTATCGGAGCATTTCGACATTTCTCAGAAGTTCGATTTTATATCGAAAGATTTATTCTCAGTTTTTCTTTCCCAATTATTTTTTATTAATTTTTTTAACGTTCGAAAACAAGCAATTTCTTTGCTGGTTCCGAAAAGTTAAATTAGGAGTCAAAATATGGGAAACGTTATCTCAACAAACGTTGCATCACTCAATGCGCAACGAAACTTATTTCGTACTAACGTCAGCTTAAGTACTACTTTTCAGCGATTATCCTCTGGATTTCGTATCAATAGTGCTAAAGATGATGCTTCCGGATTATTTATCTCGAACCAACTGACCTCGCAAATCACCGGCTTAACAACCGCGGCTCGAAACGCTAATGATGCTATTTCAGTCGCTCAAACGGCTGAGGGAGCCATGCAAGAAATTACCAATATACTTCAACGCATGCGAGATTTGTCTGTTCAGGCTGCTTCTGGCATTACCGCAGATGGCGGAAATGCAAAACTCGCCTTACAAGCGGAATATGCTCAGTTATCCGCGGAAGTCACTCGTATAGCTACCGACACAACTTTTGGTTCAACTAATTTGCTGGATGGTTCTGTGGCATCAATGACCATACAAGTTGGCATCAATGCTGGTGAAAGTGTCGTCATGAATTTAGTGAATATCACCGGTTTGACGGCGTTAGCGAGCAATATTAGTACGGCTGCTGGTGCAGGTACGGCGCTTGGGCTAATCGATGCCGACCTTGTCACGGTCGATAGCGGGCGAGCAGATCTAGGTGCGGTGCAAAACCGATTTCTATCTACCATCGCAAACTTACAGAATGTTGTCGAAAATACCTCGGCGTCGCGTTCGCGAATTAGAGATACTGATTTCGCTCTTGAAACATCTAATTTAGCTAAATTTCAAGTGTTACAGCAAGCAGGATTAAGCATTTTAGGGCAGGCAAATGCCACCGCTCAAAATGTGTTATCTCTGCTTCAGAACTAGTATTATGAAAGTCTACAGAGCCCCTACCGTACGACAACCTTAGGTGCAAAATCCCAGATTAAACAATTTATTTAATCTGGGTTATTCTTTTATATCAACAGGTTATCTACCTGAAGCAACTCTGTCCGCATATTTTTTACGCTGAAAGTAAAGTCGCCTTTTATTAAGCCGATACATCTAATGAACGCAAATTGTTCTCAGCAATGTGCGAACACCGTAAGTTATTGTTTCTCAGGCGATGATTTTTCAATTTTCCTCTCCTTTGAAACTCTAATTTGCATTTGAATTAGACGTTTCTCAAACTACTAATTCAAAAAAATGTCTTATTTTAAGACACTCGCGGATAGTTAAGCAGAAGTTGATTTCGTGGTTCATTTTGGTCAGGGTTTTATCTTTTGATTTTACCCAGCTCCTAGTACCTCGCTCCTAGCTCCTTCTTCTCAATCCATTATATTAAGCACTTTGTAAATTTAGTTTCGTTCTAAAGTTCTCAGCTTTGGCTCGATTTATAGCTAAATATCAAAGGTTTAGGAGATTTATCATGGGTAATTCAATACAAACTAACGTTGCGGCGTTGGGTGCACAAAAAAGTTTATTTAGAAGTAACACTAATCTGGCGACCACGTTCTCACGCCTTTCCTCTGGTTTCCGGATCAACACTGCTAAAGATGACGCATCTGGTTTGGTTTTGTCAAACCTGCTAACTGCAGAAGCACAAGGCTCTACAACAGCATTAAGAAACGCCAATGACGGTATTTCTTACAACCAAATAGCTGATGGTGCATTAAACGAAATAGGCAATATTTTGTTACGACAACGAGATTTGGCTGTACAAGCAGCAAGTGGTCAAGTTACCGCTGCTGGTTTAGCCGCTATTGAATTAGAATTCGCCGCGCTGGATACAGAAGTAACTCGTATTGGAGCTGACACTAACTTTGCAGGAGCTACCGTTTTTGCGGCAACTACTGTAACTGTGAACTCTTCAGGAACATCAACTATTGCGATTGGTGTAGCAGCCACCACAGCTGTCGGTGGTACTGCAGCAGCGGGTGCAGCAGCGGTCGATCTTGTAATAGCACTAAACGATACCGCTCGAGCAACTCTGGGTGCATCTTCGAGTAGTTTAACTTTCGCAGCCAATTCATTAG
>Ga0256847_1001354_pt1 | contig 12670 bp, 13 predicted proteins | sample TeddybearmetaG_FD_189099 | JGI IMG/M metagenome (GOLD analysis project Ga0256847, IMG submission 189099) | Hydrothermal vent microbial communities from East Pacific Rise, Pacific Ocean - Teddybear | ecosystem: Environmental > Aquatic > Marine > Hydrothermal vents | place: Pacific Ocean: East... | reverse complement strand
CATCTTGAAAGGTAATGGGTATCGATGAATCAGGTGCTTGATGTTATTTTTTCTGCAAACCACAAAGATAAAATCCATCCATATTTTCATCTCCTGGAAAGATCTGATAGCCCACTGGAGCAGGATCCATATTATCTGCTGTCACTGCTTGAATTTCCTGTAAAACCGAGTGAAAGGGCTCTGTAAAATCGACTATTTGCGCAGCTTGATCGAGCAAAAACTGTTTAATTTGTTGTTCATTTTCCGCCTTAAAAACCGAACAAGTTGCATACACCAAACGCCCGCCGGGTTTAAGCAATCCCCAACAGCTGTTTAAAATCTCCGCTTGTAAACTAACCAGGCTTGCTAAGTCTTGTTTTTTACGATGGATTTTAATGTCTGGGTTGCGCCGGATAACACCGCTAGCGGAGCAAGGTACGTCAATCAAGATCCGATCGAAAGGCTCACCATCCCACCAACACTCTAAGTCTAGAATATCGGCACAAACCAAATTAGTTTGCATTCCCAAACGTTGCAAGGTTTGTTCAATTTTTGCCATTCTGTTGTTCGATAATTCAACCGAGGTTAGATCGATATTTTTTGCTCTTTGTAAAATATGTGTCGTCTTACCTCCCGGCGCAGCACAGCCATCGAGTACTCGCTGATCCTGTTGTAAATCCAATAATTCAACGGCTAGTTGAGCTGCTGCGTCCTGTATAGTGACCAGCCCCTGTTCAAAGCCGGGGAGCTTATATACATCGCAAGGTGAATCCAAAACCAAGGCGTCAGATGCCAGTGCATGAGTGACCGAGTGCAAGCCTTCCTGTGCGAGCATCTGTTGATATTTTTCAAGGCTGATCTTTTGTTGATTAACCCTCAAAGTCATTGGGGCTCTTTGGTTGTTAGCATTTAAAATAGCGGCTGCTTTGGTTGGCCAATCAGATTCCAGTTGATTAATGATCCAGTTGGGATGGGAATATTGATACGTTTTAGCCTTGGCTAATTTTTCATCTATTACATTTTCTTGTCGTTGATAGTTTCGAAGCACCCCATTGACCAGACCGGATCCCCAGCTTTTATTAATTTTGCGGGTCAATTCAACACTTTGCGATAATGCCGCATGATCGGGTACTGATAAATAACGTAGTTGGTAAATCCCCAAAATTAATATGGCTAAAATATCAACGTCTTTTTGTTTTAACGGTTTTTCCAAAAGTTGATCTAAAATAGCTTTTATTTGATGAAAGAATCGCAAGCTACCGAATAACAATTGCTTGGCAAATGCCACCTCTGCGTCCGCCACCAAATAGTCTTTGCGATTGGCTAAAAGATCGTTAACCGAACGTCCATCTTTACTGACAGCAACCAGCCACCAAAGTGCCTGAAGCCTTGCGGAAATAGGCTTTTTAGCGGCAGCTCTTGAGGCACAGGAATTGGGTTCAGTTGGCGTCATCGTGAGCTAAGCCCCTAGCTTCGCCAGATTGACAAACCACTGACTTTTTGAGTTTAACAACTCAGCCGCACTCATCGAACGACTGCCATCGGCTTGTATCTGAGTCAGTAGCAGCGTTTTACCATCGCCGCATTCGACTTGTATGCCCTGCTTGTCAAAATTCACTAGCCTACCTGGTTGTATGGCATCAGCCTTTGGATCCTTCTTGGAGTGCCCGTCTAGAATTTCGGATTGCCACAGCCTTAATCGATATTTTCCCACATAAGTGAAACAAACTGGCCAAGAATTAAACGCGCGTATTTTTCTTTCGATTGCCGCTGCGCTATCTCGCCAATCGATTTCAGCCTCTTTTTTACTGAGTTTATGTGCGTAGCAAGCCTGCTGGTTATCTTGCTGTTCGCCTGGAAAAAGCGGCGAGCCTGACTGTTTAGAAAGTCTCTTTAAAAAATCGTTGATTGCGGTAGCGCCCACTTGTGCCAAACGATCATGCAACGTTGCTCCCGTTTCTTTAGAGGTAATATCACAGTAGTGCACCGAAAGCATATTTCCTGTGTCCAAACCTTTATCCATTTGCATAATGGTTATGCCGGTTTTCTTATCGCCACATTCAATGGCTCGTTGAATTGGAGCGGCCCCACGCCAGCGAGGTAAAAGCGATGCATGAATATTGACACAACCGAATTTAGCAATTGTGAGCACTTGTTGCGGCAAAATCAATCCGTAGGCAACCACAATCAACAAATCTGGCGCATAGGAAGCTAATTTTTGGGTCGCGGTAATGCCGTTATTATCCATCTCTTGATCGAAACGTAAAGGTTGCTCCACCGGTATATTTTTCTCAACCGCTAAGGATTTTACTGGACCAAAAGCAAGCTTTTTGCCTCTGCCTACCCGCCTATCCGGCTGACAATATACTGCAGACACAGAATGTCCATTTGCTAAAATCGATTCGAGTACGGAGGCTGAAAAATCCGGGGTTCCAGCAAATACGATATTTAACCGCGCTTCAGTTGAAAGAACCTCATTGAGTGGTGTGGTAGTGGACAATTTATTTTCCAGTATTCATGTGGTATTTGGTACTAGTACCCGATGACTAAGGTTAAGTTATTCACTAACTCTAGCTTTTTGTTCTTTAAGTAGTCTTTTTCTGATCCGATTACGCTTAAGTGCCGACAAGTAGTCAACAAAAAGCTTACCCTGCAAGTGATCGAGCTCATGCTGGATGCAAACCGCCAACAATTCGTTCGCCTCCATTTCAAACGGATTGCCATCTCGATCTTGCGCCTTAACAGTAATAGAATCGGCTCGTTCAACGGTGGCATATTCACCAGGAAAGGACAAACAACCTTCTTCCATTTCCTCCACACCACGAAGTTCGGTTATTTCAGGATTAATAAAAACCAAAGGGGTATTTTTATCTTCTGAGGTATCAAGCACGAAAAGCTGTTGATGAAAATCCACTTGAGTTGCCGCCAAACCTATACCCGGCGCGGCATACATGGTTTCAAACATGTTATCTATGAGTGATTGTAATGCCTGATCAAAGACCGTAACTGGCTTCGCCTTAGTACGTAATCGCGGATCAGGATATTCAAGAATCGGTATTAAAGCCATAAGTGTGTGACGTAAGTTATAGTAAAAACGATGGAAATCCTGCTAAGATGATGATCATACTGGAAAATTTGTTGAGATCCTACCCACAAAACTTGTAAAAATATTCGGTTTTTCCTAAATTTTTAGGCTAAAATATCTTCAATGGTCTATTTTTACCAAAACAACTTATCAAAACGGCTTGTCAGAACTTGTTTCAACACAAGTTTACAAAACAAGTCACTGCGAAGGACGCCTACAATGAAAAAACTCGTTATTATCCTTATCTCAGCCGCTTTAAGCTTCTCTGCATTTTGGAGTAGCGCCGCTGAATTAAGAAAGGATCATCCAGAATTTCACGTTGTACAGCCCGGTGATACCTTGTGGGATATTTCGCAAATGTTTTTACAGTCTCCTTGGTTGTGGCCTGAAATCTGGCATGTTAATGAGCAAGTCGATAATCCTCATCTCATTTTTCCGGGCGATATTTTAGCATTGGTTTATGTGGATGGAAAACCGCGTATTACTAAATCCAACAAGTTTCCTAATGGCACCATAAAACTCACCCCGCATATTCGTCAACTAACTGCTGATCAGGCGATTACTACTATTCCTTTGGATTCTATTCTACCTTTTTTAACCTCTGCTAGAGTGTTAGATAGAGATGAATTAAACAGCGCACCCTATATTGTCGGTAGCGATAGTGAACGATTACTCGCAGCTCAAGATCATAAGGTTTATGTTCGAGGTCTAGAGAGCAGAGTTGAAGATAATTTCTCCTTTTTCAGAATTGGCGACAACTATATTGATCCGGAAACAGAAGAATACTTAGGCACCGAAGCAATACACTTGGGCGAAGGTTTAAAATTACAGACAGGCGACCCATCGATACTAAGAGTTAAAAAATCTATCGAAGAACTTCGTACTGGTGACCGTGTTTGGCCAACCGATGATGCTCAACTTCGTCCAACCTATTTTCCACGCTCGCCAGATGGATTTGAAGGTGGACAGATTATTTCTGTTTATGGTGGTGTCGAGCAGATTGGGCAATTCAATATTGTGGTGATTAACCGTGGTGAACGAGAAAATATGGAAGTTGGCCATGTACTCGACATTTACCAAAGGGGTCAAACTATTGTTGATAAAATTGCCACCGAAAGACATCTTAGTAGTGATGATGTAAGCATTTGGGAGAAAGTTTCCAATAGCGTTATCAATAAGAAACAAACTGTGACCTTACCAGATGAAAAAGCAGGCCGCTTAATGATCTTTCGAACTTTTGATAAAGTTAGCTTAGCCCTAGTACTAAATGCTAGTAGAGCTATTCATACATTTGATAAAGTTAAGGCGCCGCAATAAAATTATTGGCAGAGCGCTGTTGGATTTTTCAGCATCGCTCGTTTTCACTCACATTCATTTAGCTCCAGCCTGGGTGTTCCATCTCTAGTATTTTCTATTCTATTTCTAATTGTCAGTTGACTGACGCTATGACAAAATAGCGTTATGCTCACAGAGTTCGATCAACAATCACTCAGTTATTTATTTGCCTTACGCATCGCAAAAGGCATAGGCGAGATCAGCGCGGCAAAGCTTCTCGAACATTTCAAATCACCACAGGCTATTTTCCAGGCATCTAAAGCCGAGCTCAAAGAGTGCGGTGTTCGAACGGAGTCAATTAATTCCATAAAATCGATGGATTTTGATCAATTTGGTGAAGTATTCGAATGGTTGGAAGATCCCGCCCACAATATTATACCTCTGGGCTCAACCTATTATCCACCTTTACTGAATCAGACTGCTACGCCGCCGTTATTTTTATTTACCATGGGTAAAGTTGAACATCTGCTTAATCCACAAATTGCTGTAGTTGGCAGCCGAAATCCAACTCCTCAAGGGTTAAAAAATACAAAGCTATTTTGCCATTCCTTGGTGGAAATGGGGCTGACCATCACCAGCGGACTCGCACTTGGGATTGACGGTGAAGCACATCGAGCCACACTTGCCAGCGGCGGTTATACCGTAGCGGTAACCGGAACAGGACTGGCACGAGTTTATCCTGCTTGCCATAAAAAACTAGCTCACTCAATTATTGAAAATGGCGTGTTGGTTTCAGAGTGCTTCCCCAATGAGGGCGTCAGCCAAGGTAATTTTCCTCGAAGAAATCGCATTATCGCAGGGTTAAGTTTAGCAACTTTGGTGATTGAGGCGGCGCAAAAAAGCGGCTCTCTGATCACCGCAAGGCTAGCGCTAGAAGAATCTCGCGAAGTATTCGCGGTACCGGGATCAATCACTAATCCTGTTGCCCAAGGTTGTCACGCGCTAATTCGTCAAGGAGCCACTTTGGTGGAAAATGCAGAACAACTACTACAAGAATTGCCCTCCCTCAGTCGCTCTGGACATCATTCAATTAGTATCGATAACAGACCCGAGCTCAATCAAGAAACGGTAAAATTTTTAAGCTGTATCGACTTTGAGACCACCAGTATCGATTCTATTGCCGCTCGAAGTGAATTATCCGTGGAATCTGTTCTAAATAAACTGTTACTATTAGAACTAGATGGTTGGGTAATTAATAGCGCCGGTGGATACTCCCGAACCTAATATTTTGGCGACCGTCTAAGCATAAAATCGTCAACCGGCAATTTGTAAAATTCTAATTTATTCAATCTTATTTCATGGGGCGAATAAGGGGAACTCAATGAAAACAGAAGTAATGGATGTATTGCAGTACATTTTTGAACGTTTTCAAGATCAAGCGGTAGTCCCAATCGATAAGACAAAATCGCTAGTAAAAGAACTAAGAGAAGTTGGCTTCAGATCCAATGAGATCGATTGCGCACTTGATTGGCTAGACGGTTTAGTTGACGCAAGTTCTGAGGCTTTTGCGCCTGCCGATCAAAGCCCGCAACCCACCCGAATTTTTCACCCTTTCGAATTGAGTTTTTTTTCTGTACAAGCAAGAGGCTTCCTCTATTTTTTGGAACAATCAGGAATACTCGATAGTCATAGCCGAGAGGCTGTTATTGACCGCGTGCTAGCGCTGGATTCCGTACAGCCTGTAGATCTAGAGGAGTTGAAATGGGTGATCAGCATGGTATTGCTTAATATTCCTGGCAAGGAAGACGCCGCAGTCTGCCTAGAAAATATTGACTCCTGCCTTCACTAATTGCTAACCATAGCCTTCTACTAACTCTCCTCTCTTTTCTTCTCAACTACCTGTCTACGATCAAATTATTGATTGAGTAAATTAGCTGGAGAATATTGATCCGTTAAAGGTTTAACACTGGTATCCCAATTGGTCTGACTGTTGAATCGAGCAATTAGGGGAGCAATCTCTACACCAATACTCTTTAAAGATGCGGTTAATTGCTCGTCTACATTGACCTGCATTTCGATATTTTCACAATTGCAGGCAAAAATGATTCTATTGCCTTTTTTTGTCGATGGTAAAATGAGTAGTTCATCAAAAACACTTTGGTAAGTCACCGACTCGTAATCGTATAGACGACTTCCGGTAAATGTATTTGCTGACAAAAGACCGCCCTCAGATAATAACGATTTTGCTTCAGTCAAAAACTCTACCGTTAACAAGTGTTCTGGAATATAGTCGCCATTAAAAGCGTCCAGAATTATCCAATCGAATTGTTGTTTTCTTTTAATCGCTCGTTTTATAAAAACACGCCCATCTTGCACTGCTGTTTTGATTGTTTTTGATTCTTGATAGTTAAAATATTTTTTTGCTAACTTCACAACCGCCGGATCAATTTCTACAGATGTTACATTGCTTGCTGGTAATATTTTACTGAAAGCCATCGGTAAACTTCCGCCACCGAGACCAATAATTAAAATATTTTTTGGTTGTGCATTGAAACTCAAACCCGCCATCAGCGACTGAGTATATTCAAACACCAACTGATCAGAATTTCGTAGATTCATACAAGCCTGATTGGCAACGGAACGCCGTCGAGTTTCAAACCGCATGCAGCGCTTACCTTTTTTCTCAGTGATAACAATGTTGCGATAAATAGAGCGTTCCTTGTGAATTTCACGCGCCGACAAGCTAGAACTGATCACTAGCGCGCTAAGAATTACTAACAAGAACAGTTGCCTTAGACTCATGTTAAACCTCCATTCCCGCGAGCTCATCTTGATTGCCCAAATATCGACCAACAACTAATGCGATAAAACCTGCGACAATCATAATGCCAAATGTTAGCCAAAGAATTTCTCTTATTTCCAACCAGAGCACCAAATAGAAAGAAGTCACGATTGTTCCAATGGCGCTACCCAAAGTAGATACAAAATATAAAAAACCAGCAGTTTGTCCGGATGAATCTTTCGATTGGGTTAAAATTCTAACCGAATAGGGAGCAATCATACCCATGATGGCTGTTGGAATAAAAAACAAAAACGTTGAAGCCAACAGGGAACCGTAACGAGGATCTTCTAGCCATTCGAAAACCTGATCCATTATTGATTCTGCAAAGAATATTGTAGGTAAAATAAATACCGCAGAAAGCGCAAAGATAGCGCCGAACTTTGTCAAGTTGGGCTGGTACATCGAGAATTTCCCACCGGATAAATAACCAACAGATAGCGCCAACATGAAAACCGTAATTATACTGCCCCAAACATAGACGCTGCTGCCAAAATAGGGAGCCAGCATTCTACCGCCTAATAACTCAAAGCACATAATAGAAAATCCTGCGCAAAAAGCGAGCGCAAGAATAGTCACTCTTTTCATTCTGAAAAAAATCTCATTGCGAAAAACTCATAGGAAAATTCATAGCGGAGGAAGGCAGAGTAAAACTTATTTTAACTTAGAGATAATAGAAAAAGGTCTGGCGACGCTTGGCTCGCGCGTTTGCGTGGACAATATGTTTTGCCGTCCATTTGGAAGTTCCATTACCGGCTCTTCAACAAATCTTGTATTTGCCAATCGGTTGGCAAAACCTGTTTGATCGAGAGTATTACCAGAATTTTTAACGCTAGAATTAACCACCAAAGTTTCCAAATCGGCAAGAAAACCAGTATCAAGGTCACAAAGTTGTTCAAGCGCTTTAGCTAGTTTTCTTTTACGGTAATTGAGCGTTTTTTCTGTGCTCGCGTTTTGGTCAAAATAGTTAGCTAGTTGTGATAGCCAAGTATGAAATGGATCAACTCTATCTTTGGTTTTAATAAAACCCGGAGAATCGGGTATCGCTTCAATAATTTGCTCTGTCAGTATCTTTTCTTTTTCTGAGTCTTGGACAGTTAAATTGTTCTGCCGGTTTATCCTGGCATTTTTATTTGAGGCGACATCTTCAGCAATTTTCCGCGACAGCGTACGAGAAATACGTTTTAAACACTGAGTCGCCAAACAGTTAGGACTGTAGTTAACTACCGCTGTTTGACTTAACACTGCGGCAGAAACAAAGGAATCTTCACTGATATAACCAATCGCTCCAACTTGAGCACCTATGTATTTTCTAACCGCGCTGGAAAAACGTTTGTACACACTAGTAGCCGCTGCGGCATTACCAACACGATTAATGATAACGTTATAAAACGGCTGAACCGATTTCATTTTTCGGATCAAACCAAAGGCATCGGTAAGTGAGGTTGGTTCAGAATTGATAACAAGCAGTACGTGATCTGCCAACTCAAGATAGTGCTTAACACTATCGCTAATGCCAGCCGCAGTATCTACAATAATAACATCGTACAAAGGCCTTAATCTTTCGAGAAGGCTGCTTATTTGATCGCGATTTGGCTCAAGATTAGCTTGTTGCTGAACCGATTGCTGACTAATGCCCGAGGCGGAAGGTAAAATATCAATACCAAGATCAGAGTGGATCATGGCGCTGGCAATATCAAAATCAGGTTTGAATAAATTGACCGGTTGATGGCTCGCTGGAATTCCGAGAATTAAATTGATATTGGCTAAACCATGATCCGCATCAATAATACAAGTTCTTCGGCTTTGTTTGGCCAAAAGGATGCCTAGATTAGCGGAAATATGAGTTTTACCCACACCGCCTTTACCACTAGTAACCGCTATAATACTCGCGTTTCTTGTCATTAACTCCGTCTCTAACGGGCTCACTTATTGCTTGGCCGATTATTCCTTGGTTCTTTTTGAAAGTCTTTCTATTTTATCGATCCTGAACGACACTTGATCCAGACCATTCTAAAACGGGAATTAGCAATAATCAATGCTCTAAATGCGTCTTTTATCAGGTACTTTGAATCGCTATTATCTAAGCGTCTGATTTACTTGATTTAATGCTTATTTTACCGTAGATTTTAATTACTATTTCTTTTTTAAGATTGATCATTATGATGCCCCGCTCAATTTCCCGACTTTCTCTTTTAGCCATTGTAATGTTGAAGTTACTCATTTCAAGTTCTGTCTTGTTAGCAGAAGAAGCGAGAAATATCTACCTTGTTAGGCACGCTGAAAAGCAACTCGATGGAACTCGCGACCCGTCTCTAACAGCAGTGGGGAAGTTAAGAGCCGATAATATTGCTAAACAACTGAGCAATACCAATATCAGTTCTATTTATTCGACCAATTACAAACGCACTAAGCAAACCGCTTTCCCACTAGCGGAGCTGTTGAAAATTGAACTTACCTTTTATGATCCACGTCAGTTGGCAAGTTTCGCCAAACAAATACTCTCTAGCGGCGGCAATGTTCTTGTTGTTGGTCATAGCAATACAACACCAGAACTTGTCAAATTGCTTGGTGGCAGCTCGTATGGTCCGATAGCAGATACAGTGTACGACCGCCTATACCATCTTGTGATCAAAGACTCAGAGGTCAAAACAATTTTATTAAGCTCAAAGGTCGATTAGTAGCACACCTAAGAGATCATGTAAGAGCTTGAACGTTAGGCCAGCTACCAGACTCCATGGTTTTTTGAGCTAGATTGCGCTAAAGTGTGTCAACCATTAAGAGTGCATTGACCAAAAGAGAAACGAACCCTAACAAAAAAGGATCCCAGAAAATGACCGAAGATACCCGTATACCCAGAGATAAATTGAACGACTACAGTGACGAGTGGGCTGCAAACCGTCGTCAATTCATCAAAGAAAAAACCGGGGCTGATTTAAAGCATACCGGTCAATACTCAATTGACCCCAAAATACTTCCTGGTAATGTTGAAAACTTTATTGGTGTACTACAAATGCCTGTTGGACTCGCGGGTCCTTTAAAGATCAATGGTGAATCAGCTCAAGGCGAGTTTTATGTTCCACTAGCGACTACAGAGGGTACTTTAGTAGCAAGTTATAGTCGTGGAATGCGCGTCATTAACGAATGTGGAGGTGTAAAAACCACGGTTGTTGAACAGTTCATGCAACGCGCTCCAGCCTTTATATTTGAAGATGCTCGCCAAGCGAGAGATTTTGGTCAATGGGTAAAAGATAATTTTGCGGGAATTAAAGCCGCTGCAGAAAGCACCACAAGCGTAGGAAAACTGATACATATCCAACAATGGAGTGTCGCTAAAACACTATATTTACGTTTTAACTTCACTACGGGTGATGCGGCAGGACAAAATATGGTGGGTAAAGCCACATTAATGGCTTGTGAGTGGATCAGAAAGCAGTTGCCAGGTGTTAAGTATTTATTGTCAGGTAACATGGATACAGACAAAAAGCATTCACATCTTAATATGTTACACACTCGCGGAAAACGCGTAATAGCTGAAATAGTAATAAAGAAAGAAGTATTAAAAGCGATAATGAAGGTCGATACTCGCCTTTTAGCTAAAGCAACAGTACTCGCGAATACCGGAGCCATGATGGCAGGGGCCGCATATAACGGTCCTCACTCAGCCAATGGAATAGCCTCTATATTTATTGCCACAGGGCAAGATGAAGCCAATGTAGTTGAATCTCATGCTGGTTTATTATCGTCTGAGCTACTTGATAATGATGATATTTATATGGCTGTGACTTTGCCTTCATTAATTTGTGCAACCTATGGTGGTGGTACCGGACTTCCTACACAAAGAGAATGTCTAGAGATCATGGATTGCTACGGCACAGGCAAAGCCAACAAGTTAGCTGAAATAGTTGCCGCCACGGTTTTAGCGGGCGACATTTCACTAGGTTGTGCCGTTATTGCGGGTGATTGGGTCAGTAGTCATGATGAAATGGGCAGAAATCGTACCTAATTTGTAGAAACAACCGCACAAGGCCGTCGTTTTAAACACGCCTCTTAGCGCCCCAAAACTAAAACGGGAAATAATTTATTTTATTTCCCGTTTTAGTATGCGCTTTCTAATTTATCTGCGTAACCTTGGCAACAGTTAAGAAAACTATCATTCATATTTAGGAGAAACACCATGAGTAACTTAGATTCAATTAAAGAAAGAGTATCTGTAGCAGAAGACTTCGCACGTAAAATTTGGTTGGCCGGATTAGGTGCATACGGTAAAAGCTACGACGAAGTTCAAGAACGTGTTGAAAACATCAACGTTTCTAAAGTTTTTGAAGATTTAGTGAGCAAAGGCGAAAAGTTAGAAGCTGAAGCAAAAACAAAAATCAAAGAAAAAACTGATTTTGATATTAAAGGTCGAGTAGAAGAAGTTCGCGAAAAGCTAGGTATGAACAACAAAAGCAACAGCGAAAAAATTGATGACTTGAGTGCAAAAATTGAAGCACTTGCAGCATCTATCGAAAAATTGTCTGCGAAATAAGTAATTATTTCCTGAACAAGTAAAACAGAGTTAGAGGAGAAGAATGATGAGTGCATTTGAAAAAGCTGAAAAATTAGGGCGCCAAGCTTGGTTAGCCAGCCTGGGGGCCTACGGTACAGGCTGGAAATATGCGGTTGAAAAACTGGATGAGACCTACACTAAAACCAACGCGTTAATGAGCGAACTGGTTTCTGAAGGCGAAAAGCTTGAAGCAGATCTTCAAGACAAGCTAAAAGCACGATTCGTGTTAGATGGTAAGATTAATGCGCTCAAAGATAAGCTTGGTCTCAATGAATCATCTGATGCTACTCGTTTAGGAGAGCTGGATTCGAAGGTTGATGATTTGATTAGCGCTGTCACAAAGCTAGCCGGGCAACCGGCGGCAAAAAAAGCGGTCAAGAAAACCAAAACCGCTAGTAAAAAACCGGCCTCTAAGGCTTAGTCAGATCTGGTCATGCTAGCTTAGTCTGCAGGTTTGCTGAACCTGAATCAATCGGCGTATCGGTCAAAAGGATCAATCTCTATGAGGTCGGTCCTTTTTTTGATCAAAGCCAGATTAAATTTAGGTTGCGCTTTCTAACCCGAATGGTTAGCCTCAGGTTACTAGCCTATTAGAGTAAAGGCATCCCTCTCCCTAGCCCTCTCCCTGGGGCAGAGCGAATTATGTAAACCTAGGTAGATTTTTTGAAAATCTAGGAGAAGAATAACAAAAAGATACGATAAATGGACTGGAACAACATCAATTGGTTTTTAATTCTTATCCCCGTAATTAGCGCCTTTGTCGGCTGGTGGACGAATTTTCTCGCGGTGAAAATGATGTTCTACCCAATTGAATTTGTTGGCATTAAACCAATTTTCGGTTGGCAAGGCTTAATCCCGGCCAAGCGAGAAAAAATGGCTGAGATTTCAGTCGATTTAGTACTAGGAAAACTGCTCAGTGTCGAGGAAATTGTTGCTCGGA
>Ga0256847_1001353_pt1 | contig 12679 bp, 9 predicted proteins | sample TeddybearmetaG_FD_189099 | JGI IMG/M metagenome (GOLD analysis project Ga0256847, IMG submission 189099) | Hydrothermal vent microbial communities from East Pacific Rise, Pacific Ocean - Teddybear | ecosystem: Environmental > Aquatic > Marine > Hydrothermal vents | place: Pacific Ocean: East... | reverse complement strand
CCTATGGTCATCGGCGTTTTGAAACCATGGCTACCGTGTTGTTGGGTATGGGCCTGGTTGTTGTAGCCGGTGGCATTGCCTGGGACGCAGTTGAACGTCTGCTTGATCCTGAAAAACTGTTGATTCCAAATAAAGATACCCTAGGGATTGCACTGGTTTCTATATTAGCTAACGAATGGTTGTTCCATTTCACCAAGAGAGTGGGAGAAGAAACGCGTTCTAAATTGCTTTTGGCCAATGCCTGGCATCATCGCAGTGATGCTTTTTCTTCAGTGGTTGTGTTGATAGGGATTGGCGCTGTGTTAATGGGCTTCCCCTTTGCTGATGCAGTTGCAGCAGTGATAGTGGCATTAATGATTGCAAAAATGGGTGTGACATTAGTACTGGAGAGTATAAATGAATTGGTAGACTCTTCTTTGCCGGAAGATTTTGTCAGAGAAATCAGGCGAGAAATTAAACAGACTCATGGTGTTCAAAGTATTCATTTGTTACGAACCCGACGTATGGGAGAGGATGCTTATATTGATACCCATATTGTAGTTGATTCACGTATCAGTGTATCAGAAGGGCATATGATTGGTGATGTGGTCAGAGACAATTTAAAGGCAAAATTTGATGATGTCGTTGATGTACTGGTACATATAGATCCTGAAGATGATGAATTTAGGGATTACAACAAAAAACCATTATCCCGACAACAGGTTCAGGTCTATTTGGATCAATATTTGGCTAAATTTATTCATACAGTCGATGATTTCAGGATTCATTATCTGGATGGATTGGTTGAAGTTGAAGTTGTTTTACCTCAGGCTATGTTCAATCAACCTGAGCAAGTGGAAGGGATCAAAAACCAGTGTGCAATCATTGAAAAGGATGTGGAGATGATTGCAAAGGTTTATATTTTTTTTAAAGTCTAATTCTACTTTGTCACATTTGAATGGATACTATACAAAAGTATCTTCGTAGGGTGCGTTGTACGCACCATTTCGGCAATGGAAGGATTAAAAATAATTTAGGTGCGTGCAACGCACCCTACATTTATAATCTGGCAAAGTAGAACTAAGAAATTGTTGTAAAAGTTTAGGTTGGAAAGGTAATAGATATGGCAGTAGGAAATGTTGATTTTCCTAGCATGAAAAAAGTTTCAGGAATTAGGTTAGGAACCAGTAATGCTGGAATTAAACAGACAGAGCGGGATGATATTCTTGTCGTAGAGATGGCTGAAGGAACAACATGTGCGGGAGTTTTTACTCAAAATGCTTTTTGTGCAGCGCCTGTAAATATTGCTAAAGATCATTTGCAACAAAATCCTCGCTGGTTATTGGTCAATTCGGGAAATGCCAATGCAGGAACAGGAAAACAAGGGATGTCTGATGCTACAACAAGTTGTGTATCGCTGGCATCAATAGTAGGTGGAACAGGGTCTCAAGTCTTGCCATTTTCAACAGGGGTCATCGGTGAAAACTTACCAATAGAAAAAATAGCAGCGGCATTACCGAAAGCCGTTAATTTTTTGCAAGAGCATGGTTGGAGCAAAGCGGCTCATGCCATCATGACAACAGACACCTTTGCTAAAGGCGCTTCTTTAATAGTAAATATCGATGGACATCCGGTTACGGTTACTGGAATATCAAAGGGTGCAGGGATGATACAGCCAAATATGGCAACCATGTTGGGTTTTGTGGCAACGGATGCAAAAATGAATCAAACACTTTTGCAAAAATGCATATCCGAGGCTGTTGATCAGTCATTTAATCGTATAACAGTTGATGGTGATACTTCTACTAACGATGCCTGTATATTAATGGCAAGTGGTTGTTCGTCAGCAGCTGAAATCACTGAAAATAGTGGTAATTACCTTATCTTTGCAAAAGCGGTAATGGATGTTTGTAAACGACTGGCTGAGTTGATTGTTAGAGATGGTGAAGGTGCTACCAAACTTATGCGCATACGTGTAGAACAGGCAGCTAATGATGCAGAAGCTGTTATGGTAGGAAAAACAATTGCCCATTCACCGTTAGTAAAAACGGCTTTTTTTGCCAGTGACCCGAATTGGGGGCGTATTTTGGCAGCAATAGGACGTTCTGGAATTGAGCAAATGGCGTTAGACAAGGTTGAAACCTACCTGGATGATGTTTGTATTGTAAAACATGGGGAGCGTGCAGACAGTTACACTGAAGCAAAAGGTCAGCATGTAATGAATCAAGAAGAGATTCTTGTTCGAGTCGTTTTGGGACGTGGGCAGGCAACTCAGGAAGTGTTAACTTGTGATCTATCTTATGATTATGTGCGTATCAATGCTGAATATAGAACATAAGGCTGTACAGAATACGCAAGAAAGGTGGTTGATTGAATAGTTCTAAATGGTTACATGTTGCAGTGGGTGTTATTAAGAATGGTGACGGAAATATTTTAATTTCACTTAGAGATAATTCCGTGCATCAGGGTGGTTTATGGGAATTTCCGGGTGGAAAGGTCGAAAATGGGGAGTCTGTAAAGCAGGCTTTAAAAAGGGAATTAAAAGAAGAGCTTGATATTTCTGTCATAGAATTAACGCCACTCATTAAAATAAAACATCAATATACAGATTTGAATGTGTTGCTTGATGTTTGGTTGATTACACTGTTTTCTGGTAAAGAACGTGGTTGTGAAGGGCAAGAAATTCAGTGGGTTTGCCCTGATAAATTAAGCCGTTATTGTTTTCCAGCAGCTAACATCCCAATTATAACTGCAGCACGTTTACCGGCAGAGTATGCCATTTTAAATGCAGGGGAAGTGCAGGTTTTACTAAAGGATTTGAAAAAGATATTAGCCCAAGGGGTCAAATTAATTCAGGCCAGGATAAAATCTTTGTCTGCTCAACAGGTGATACATTTTTTTGAATTGGCAATCCCGTTGTGTAAAAAAACAGGGGCTAACTTATTAGTTAATTCAGCGGTAACAATTGCGGGTCAACTAAATGTGGATGGAATTCATTTGACTGCACGAGATTTATTGGCTTTAAATAATAGACCTGCTGCTTTTAAATGGGTCGCTGCATCTTGTCACAACCTGGATGAATTACAGCATGCAGAACGCATAGGAGTGGATTTTGTTGTACTTGCTCCCGTGTTAGCAACTAATACACACCCAGGTGCAAATCCGTTAGGGTGGGAGGCCTTTAAAGAGTTAGTCTCTATGATTAAATTACCCGTTTATGCTTTAGGAGGAATGATGAAAGAACATGTTCATACTGCTCAGTCGGCTGGTGCGCAAGGAATAGCAGGGATAACAGTTTTTTTGGATTAATGCAGAATGACGTCCAAAAAACATCCAAAACTACAGTTGTAATAAGGAGTGATTATTTATTACCACCTCCCTTATTAAATTCTCTCTTATAAGAATATTAAAAATATGAAGATTATTGTAAATAAGAGTCGTTATCAAGCATATTGAATTCGAAGTCAGGTTCTGAGTTAATAGAGTCACCTGGTATCTTGTGTTTTTCTGCAGCCCATTCTCCGAGGTCAATCAATTTACAGCGCTCACAGCAAAAAGGCCTGAATTTGTGTTGTTCATCCCAGGTGATTTCTTTTTGGCAATTAGGACATGAAACAATAATTTGATCGGTAGTAGACATCAGAAAATACAACGAGTTAGTGAGAATGGAACATTATCTGGCGTCTGGCTGGGGCGACTGTTATCTGATGATGGATTCATGAAACGAATAGTAAATCTGTGTTTTCCTCCACTGATTGCCGCAAAGCATGAATAGGAAGGATCAATAGCTATTCTAAGAAGCTGAAAGGGTTGAGACTTATCCAGCGACAACTGAAAAAAACCAGCTTCGGCTAACTCTTCGGTGGGCATGCTACTCTGGCGTATAAAGTTAAGAGTTAAATCAATCGCTCTACGAATGTCAACGAAGGGTTTAGTCCAACTTGCCAGATCTTGCTGCTGGGCATTTTTATCTTGTTCTAGCCAATAATGAAATGCCGGTAAATCAAAGGAACACGATCCTCCTGGTATTGAGCTGCGTTGTGAAATATTTTGAAATAAATCGCTTTCCATGACGTTGATACCAATTTTTCCATTGGCTGCATAGAGTTTTTTGCTAATACTGTTTAATTCATCAAGAATCTGATCCAGTTTTTGAGTATCAACACCTTGATTATTTGCGATTTTATTTAGTATCTTTGAATGCCTGTCCAGCTCTTTAAGCAACTCGGATTTTACATCACTCCGGCCGAAAATCATCAGTACATCCAGTAACACAGAAATGGCAGCCCGATTATCAAAAAGGGTTGAACCATCCATAAAGTGACTCAGTTGCTGGAAAAGTTGTTCTAGTCGCATAAAGACTCGAATTCGTTCATTAAGTGGGAATTCGTAGAAAGTATGTTTATTCACAAATAGGATTGCCTGAGGGTTAAGTAACTGGTTTATTGGTCCAGGCCATGATTATGGTGCTAAAAAACATGGCTAAATATTATAAACTGCATGCCTTTTTTTGATATTCAATAAAACTATCGAAAACTGGACAGCTACGGGGTTAGGCAACTAGCAACAAATAACCCACCCATCTTACTGGTCTTTTTATTCGTCTTCTGCGTTGTGGAAACAGTTACGTAGCTAGCTATGCGCCAGTTCCCACGCCTTAAATACAAATAAAAATCCTGCGTAATCTGGGTAGGTTATTTATTGCCAGCTGCCTTATTCTAAATTACAAAGTATGGGTCCATCAATAAATTTTTGGCTGGTCTTTATATATTTAAAAATTTGATAACGTCATTCTCAACAATTTTAACAGTATAAATGCTCAGACAGAATTATTAGTGTTACTCTTACTTAATAATAAATATTGATTGTGCAACTTTTTGACTTGTTGTGCAAGTTCGGAAGTTGAATTTGAGTTATCAATAATATCATTTGCATGTGATAGGCGATATTCCCGGGAAACCTGGCTGCAAATAATAGATAAAATATTTTCTCTGGAAAGTTGATCTCGTTGGCTTACTCTTTCAATCTGGGTCTCAACAGAGCAGTCTACAACTAGAGTTCGGTCAACAAAAATTTTCATTCTGGTTTCCAGTAAAAGTGGAATACAAAGAATGCTGTAGGGTGATGTCTGTTTCTCAAATTCGGATTGCATTTCACGATAAACCAAAGGATGAAGGATATCTTCCAGCTGTTTTTTTTTCTGGACATCTGAAAACACGATTGACCTTAGAGTATCCCTGTTCAAAGAATTATCTGTATTGATGATGCATTTACCAAATGTTTGTTCTAAAACCGAAAGGGCAGGTTGCCCCGGTTCTACTAGTTGGCGAGAAATGATATCTGCATCAATGACAGGAATCTGATATTTCTGATGAAATAATTCAGCTATTGTCGATTTTCCACAGCCTATGCCTCCAGTTAAGCCAATTTTTAACATGAGACTTACATTCCAACTGTACTTAGGTATAGTGCATTGATTTGATCTCCCCACAATAATGCTAACCATCCGGCAGCAGCCAAATATGGGCCAAATGGAATAGGGGTGTTGTGATCTTTTTTAACCAATATAATCATTGAAATACCAATCACCGCCCCTACTAAAGAAGACAGCAGAATGATAAGGGGCAAGTATTGCCAGCCCAGCCATGCGCCAAATAAAGAGAGAAGTTTAAAATCGCCATAGCCCATGCCTTCTTTACCGGTAACTAATTTAAATATCTGATAAACAGTCCACAAGGTTAGATACCCCGCAATTGCACCGATAATACTGGAGTAGGTGTCAGTATATATAGAAAATAAACTTAGGAATAGTCCTAGCCATAACATAGGTAGAGTTATGGAGTCGGGTAGCAGTTGCTTGTCAATATCTATAAAGCTCAGCGCTATGAGCGACCAGGTCAAAAATAAAGCAAATAACATTTCAGAGCTAAAGCCAAAATGCCAGGCAACGATAGCAGATGTTATTCCTGTAAAACTTTCAATGAGTGGATAACGCAGAGAAATATGTGTTTTACATTCAGCGCATTTCCCGTTTAAAAATAAATAGCTAATAACTGGAATATTTTGATAAGACTTTATAGCAGCGTTGCAGCTTGGACAGCGGGAGAGAGGAAGCATCAGATTGAAAGGTTCAGCCTCCAAGGATGATGAATTAGTTGCTTGCTGAAGGGGTTCACTGTCTTTAGCATCTTGTTCAAGATATTCAATGCACTCATTTTTCCAGCTTCGTTCCATCATGACAGGGAGTCGAAAAATGACTACATTTAGAAAGCTCCCAATAAGAAGGCCAATAATTAAAACCAGAAAGGTTAAAGATGTAGGGGAGGATTGAAGAATAATTAGAAGTTCTTGCATGAAAAGTCGATGTTTTTAGGGAAAAAAGGTGTGTAGCAGAGTATTGCCGATGCATTACTTTACTACAACACACTTTTATAAAATGTTATATATTGCTATAACGTTTTGTGTTTTATAAGGGTTTAACCGACAGCCGCCCCTAGTTTAAAGATAGGAAGATACATGGCGATGATTAGTCCACCCACCAGGACACCCAATATAACCATAATGAAAGGTTCCATTAAGCTGCTTAAATTATCAACCAGATTGTCAACTTCTTCTTCGTAAAAATCAGCGGTTTTGTCAAGCATAGTGTCTATTTTTCCTGATTCTTCACCTATTGCAACCATTTGTACAACCATGTGTGGGAATATTCCGACTTGTTGCATAGCAAATTGTAAACGCTGTCCCGTCGCTATGTCGTCACGTATTTTTAACACTGCATTATAAAAAATAATGTTGCCACATGCTCCAGCAACTGACTCAAGAGCTTCCACCAAAGGCACACCCGCTGCAGACATGGTCGCCAGAGTACGGGAAAAACGTGCAATAGCTGAGAGCTCAATTATCATACCTATAATTGGCAGTTTGAGTAATGTTTTGTCTATAAAATGTCTGAATTTTTCGGAGCGTTTTTTAAAGAATGAAAAAGTTTGAATGACGGCATATATAGCACCAATAACCGCCCACCACCATGCTTGTGCCCACTCAGACATGGCTATAACCATTTTTGTAAATGCAGGGAGATCCGCGCCAAAACTTTTGAATAAATCTTCAAAAACAGGAACCACAAAAATCAGTAAAATAGCCGTGACAATAAATGCAACGACCAGCACAGCAACAGGATAAGTAAGTGCTTTTTTCACTTTCTTTTTCATGGATTCTGATTTTTCTTTGTAGGTGGCAACTTTTTCCAGTAATGTTTCGAGTACACCTGCCTGTTCACCTGCTTCAACCAGGCTACAGAATAAATCATCAAAGTAGAGATATTTGCGTCTTAACGCTTCTGCCAAGGTATCTCCACCTTCAATATCCGCTTTGATGGATAATAACATTTCAGCCATGCTGGGATTTTTATGGCCTTTTCCAATAATATCAAATGCTTGTACCAGGGGGACACCGGACTCAAGCATGGTTGATAATTGACGAGCGAAAACAGCTATATCTCCGGGCGTAATGGGTTGGGTTTTTTTGGCAAATAAAGGTTTGGGTTTCTTCTTTATCTTTATAACACGAAGTCCCATTTTTCGAATTTCAGTACGAGCTATGGTTTCACTCATTGCACTGATCTCACCTCCTGTTTTATTACCAGACTTATTCTTTCCTTCCCAGACGAATGTAATTTGTTCTTTCTCTTTGGCCATAATTATTCCTCGGTTATCCTGTCTATTTCTTCAAGACTGGTGATACCCTGTCGTATTTTATCAAGACCGGAAGCTCTCAAGTCATTAATACCTTCACTCTTAGATAACTCCGCCATCTGCATTGCATTTCCACCATTAAGAATAAGTGCTCTCATTTTTTCGCTAATTGGCATCACCTGATAAATACCTACCCGACCTTTATAACCTTCATTACAATGATCACAGCCAACAGGGCCATAAACTTTTAATGTAGCCAGTTCTTCTTCTTTAAAGCCGGCGTCAATATATGTTTTATCGGGAAAATCCGCTTCTTTTTTGCAATGCTCGCAAAGTCTTCGACCCAGGCGTTGGGCCATAATTAAATTTACAGCGGAAACAATATTAAAGGGCTCTATGCCCATCTGCATCAGACGGTTGATTGTTTGTGGTGCATCGTTAGTATGTAGCGTAGATAGTACCAGGTGGCCTGTTTGTGCTGCTTTCACCGCGATACTGGCTGTTTCCAGGTCACGAATTTCACCGACCATAATAATGTCGGGATCTTGTCTTAGAAAAGCTTTTAAGGCTGCTGCAAATGTTAACCCCGCTTTAACATTCATGTTGACTTGGTTAATACCTTCTACGGTTATTTCAACAGGGTCTTCTGCTGTTGAAATGTTACGTTCAACCTTGTTTAAAATATTGAGACCGGTATAAAGTGAAACAGTTTTGCCACTACCAGTCGGACCAGTTACCAGGACCATGCCATATGGACGATGAATGGCATGCAGGAAAAGTTCTTGTTGATCTGGTTCAAAACCAAGTTTTTCTATACCAATTTTGGCACTGGAAGGGTCTAAAATTCGTAAAACGACTTTTTCACCAAATAAGGTCGGACAGGTACTCACTCGAAAATCAATAGCCCTGTTTTTGGATAATTGCATCTTTATCCGGCCATCCTGAGGGACCCGGCGTTCGGCAATGTCCATTTTTGACATAACCTTTATTCTGGAAATGATTCTGTGAGATATATTGGAGGGTGGACTGGCAGCTTCGTATAATATGCCATCGCCCCTGAAACGAATGCGAAATGTTTTTTCGTAAGGTTCAAGGTGAATATCAGAAACGCCTTTTTTAATAGAGTCCAGCAAGATTTTGTTAACAAAACGCACGATGGGGGCATCGTCAACATCTGAATCGGTTTCGTCTTGAACCGGAGGTTCGTCTCCACTTGATATTTCCAGATTATCCAGATCTTCATCCAGTAAGTCGGTCATGGAGGTATCAGCAGCTTCTAACGATGTTTCAATTAGAGTGACTAATTTATTTTCTTCAACCAGTATAGTTTCAGTATTGTGTCGAGTATGAAATTTTATTTCATCCAGTGCCTGAAAATTAGTAGGATCAGAAACTGCAATATATAATCTGTTTCCTCGCTTAAATAAAGGTAAAGCATGATGCTGGCGTATGAGTTTCTCACTGACCATCTTTATAGGCAAAGAATGCCCATCAATTGCGTTCAGGTCAAAAAAAGGCACGCCGAATTCAACAGAAGCAAGGGATGCAATTGTTTTACTTTCTACAATGTTATTAGAAACTAAATAGCTAACTAAAGATATTTTCTTTTTCTTTGCATCATCAGCATGTTTTTGTGCATCGCCCTCACTCAATACGCCATTCTGGATTAGGCATTTTGTTAGGCCGCCAAATTGTATATCGGATGTAGCTGTTGCCATGGAGGATTGTTAATTTTTTTTCTGTAGTAATGCAAATATAGATGAAATAAGCTATTTGTCTACTAAGGTGACATAGAAATTGATTCGGTTTTTGCATTTTGTCTAAGTACTAACTTCAGTTTTCTCTCTCTGTGATTCTCATGGATGATAGTGAATTCATTGGTATGGCCAGGACTTTAGCAGGCGCAGCCTTTTAGAAAATGATGTTTTTTACTACGTTTTTTTCTAGGTTTATAGTTTTAATGCAAAAGGACTGTGGATAGCCAAGCAAAAAGGTTTGGGGATAAGGGTGGATAATAAAGAACAATCAAGTGGATGAGTAGAGTTTCTGCAGTGCATGGCAAAAGAGCAGGAAATGAATAATTAAAGAAATTTGGATTAATGTCATATCGAGAGTAACGAGAAATCTTATTACTGAAGTTGTGTTGTGGCTCAAGATACCTACCGTTGGACGGAATGACAAGAGCCATTATGCATGTAAATCAATATATTTCTCTAATGTAAATTTGTTTACTATTACCTTTATAAAGACCAAAGCTGGCACGTGCCGAAGGTGAGTTATCATGACTGCCATCACCATCCCAGTCAAAAGCCAGCCATGGAAATAATGAAATGAAAAGGTCCGTGGTAATATCGATATAGCCGGTATTTCCAGTGCCGGGAGCAGTAAAATTCAAACCTGCACTAACAGTTGTTGTACCCAGGCTGGGAGTAACCGCACCATTGAAACGCAAATCAACAAGATTTATAGTGGTGCAGCTATCATCTGTAGCAGCGACAAAGAAAGTGCCATTGTAATATTCTGTATATATAGGCACGGGTAATGGTGATAGTTCTGAGCCATGCGCATTATCGATATTAAGGCGTCCAAAGCGTATGGATGTTCCAGAAGGCTGTAGTGTCTGAGGCAGACCTTGTGTGGTTATGCCATCGCTGTCTGTAATTGCAGTAAATATGAGATCTACAGCAGCTGGAAAGGGTGCAATCAGGCTATTGGCTTCATGCAGATACGTAAAGCTGTCATTTCCAAAAGAAAACGTTAGGCTACCGTCTAAATTATCAGTTAGTGAGGAAGTACCCGAGGTCCAGACTAAATTAACCTTGTTGGTAGTATCTACTCCAAGCTGAGAGCTATCAGTTGTGGGCGCAGAAACATTGAAGTCAGTCAAGGGGTCAAGTTTGGCATAACTTTGTCTGTAGTTCTGAGTGATGCCGCCAATGGCATTATAAGCCGTAATAGTTAAGTTTGGATTGGTTGCATAGCTGACAGATTGTCCGCTATAGCTGAATCCTGAGCAGGCATCAGAGAAACTTCCATCTTGAGTAGCTGTTATTTCAAAATGATCCGGTGTGAAACGGCCAAAATAATTACTGATTACTTTGTTTCCAAATTTACAGCCTATTTTTCCATCGGCATTCGGCGTATCAGAAAAATTATCATTTTGATTAGCAGAATTGATAATACAGTCCCCATTTTGCTCATCTTGGGCAAGTTCAGTATAACTATCGTCAAAAACACCCTGTACAGGAAATCGAAACCAGCCTACTTCGGGGTAGCTGAAACTCCCTGATGCAGATCCGGTAGCAGATATAGCGGGATCGAAAGATTCAGCTATGTTCCCTGTTGCAACAGCTCCAGAATGGGTTTGAATAATAGTGTTATCAATGCTTGGTGTGCCGGCATATCCAGTGCTTGCCGTTGCCGTTATGTTAAAGGTTGTCCCTCCTGCTTTTGTTGTCGGTGTAAGGGAGTCGGTGGGTGAGTTTGTGTTGAATAAATCGGTTGAAGAAATACTCAGGTTAGTCGGTCTAATGGCAAAGCTATCGGTAGAACAGCCAACAACTGATGGGCTGTCAGTAGTATCGGTGATGCGGCATTTGACCTTGCTGTATGCTGTGCTTGAACTTATAGCATTACTGGCTTTAGTTCCAGAATCTGCAGAAGTGAACAATAAGTTGTGGCTGCTGAAAGAAGGATAAGTACTACAAATACCACTGCTGGCATCGACCAGTTCAACAGTGACCGTATGATCGGTTCCGCTAGCAAAATTGGTTTCTATGGTGCTGGCATTCTGCAAAGCCACAATATCAATACTGAAAGATTGTGCTATAGCTTTTGTATATAAGTTTCCGGAAATACCATCAGTGCCATTTTCTACACAGTTAAAATTGCTTGCTGCGGTATCTCCACCACCGCCACCGGATTGACAGGTTGAAATATTTCCAATTGCTGTTTGATCGGCAGTGGTATAAGTAAAGGAAATATCCTTTTTTTTAGTTTTTATTTCTCCACCTGAAACTATAATTGCTCCATGAAAGGAACTGTTTTTACCTTCAATTTCTACTTTATCAACATTGTCAGGGCCATAGATAAGCCCAGTGAAATTCAGGTTTTCTTTCTCGTTTTTAAATTCTGCACCTGAATGAAGATAGACCCGAAAGTCATCAACATTCCCTCCAGTATTAATATTGGCATCTTTATCATCAATTTTAAATTTATTTCCTATATGAAAGATGACGGGGCTGCTGCTTATATTAAGGGTGACATTTTTGGCATCAATTTTAAACTCGTCTATATAGTATGTACCCGCAGCAAAGTTCAAAGTGACATTTTGTTTTTTTACTTCTAACTTGTCGATATGAAAGGGTCCGCCTCCTGTAAAGTTGACGGTAATATTTTTTTGGTCAATTTTAATCTTATTGTAAAAAACTTCCGAACTGTGATTGATAGTCGTTGAGTTTTTGATAGTCAGATCAGTATTGGAATTATTAGATGGAAAAATGCTCGGATCTAAGGATGGAAGACTTAGGTTGACATTAGTACTGACAGTACCATTAATATCAATTGCTGCTTTGGGTTTGTACTCGCCCTTAGAAACATTGTTTCCATTGACTAAAATATTTTTTTCAAATTTGAGTTTTGAGTCACTGAATAAAGGATAAGTTGCGGGAATAGGTCCGCATGCACTATATACTAAAAGCGGAAAGAAGCTGAAAAAGAAAAAAATGACAATCGAAAGCGGGTGCATTTTTTGTAGTTTGAATCTATTCATATGGATGACTTAATTAATGGGGAATGTTCTGGCAGGCAGGACAGACATGTTGACCCTCATTATCAATACTCCAGCCGTTATAAACAGCTTGGGATAGTTCGCCATCAAACCAGGCGCGACCATCACTTAATCTGCGCCCATTGCGTTCGTTTTCTCGGGGACTGCGACGAAATTCTACAGACCTGAGCGCTTGTGGATTACAAATATCACAGAAAATAAAGGTTCTTATAGTCAT